>Ga0210391_10000016_pt1 | contig 294750 bp, 235 predicted proteins | sample IncBWC12OmetaG_FD_160573 | JGI IMG/M metagenome (GOLD analysis project Ga0210391, IMG submission 160573) | Forest soil microbial communities from Barre Woods Harvard Forest LTER site, Petersham, Massachusetts, United States - Inc-BW-C-12-O ...
ATGGAGTACGATCTCGGTTACATCGATCTGGAGCAAAAAACTTTGCAGCCTCTCGACAACCCTTTTGGCCCAAAAGTGTTACCTATGTAGCCGGTACGTTCTGTTACCTATGTCTCCGGTCTGGACCAGATCCAAATGGTGGAGCCGATGGGATTCGAACCCACGACCTCCTCGATGCCATCGAGGCGCGCTCCCAACTGCGCCACGGCCCCACCGGGGAACACTCCAAAAGTTTATCACACCCCGCCGGGAACACACGTGCCCCTGGTCCGTCGCACGGCTCTGTAATCGGATCTCGCATCCTTCTGGACGAGAAGCAACCCCGGCGCTATCCTGAAGCTCATAGCTTCCAGGCCATTGTACGCATCGAAAGGAATTGGAAAGGGATGCCATACATCGAGACTCAAACCAGCAGAATATTCTCCCCGGTTGTGCTGACGCTCGCGGCTTGTTCAGCGGCGCTCTTTTTGTCGATGCCGCTCGATGCGCAGCAAACGGGTCCGTTGCCGCCGCCTCCGACTTACTCCGCACCAGCACCCGCGCCTTTGCCGCGGTCAGGCTCCGGGCCCGCAACCGCACCTCACCAGACCACGACTGAGTCGCCGCTCTCCACGGATGCGCCCAAGATCCCTGCCGATCAAATTGTTCAGAAATTCGCGGAGCGAGAACTGGAGTTCAAAAAAGAGCGCGACAATTACACGTACACGCAGACTTTCGTGATCCAGACCATCGACGAATACTCCGGCCAGCCTGACGGCGAATATCGCATGACCAGCGACATCCTCTTCACCCCCGCCGGCAAGCGCTATGAACATGTTACCGACGCGCCCGCTCCTTCCCTCCAGCGTATCTCAATGTCACAACAGGATTTCGACGACCTCGAGCACGTCCAGCCGTTCGTGCTCACCACCGACGAAGTACAAAAATACGACGTCAAGTACGTCGGCCAGCAGCAGCTCGACGAGATCAACGCCTATGTTTTCGACGTCGGCCCGAAAAAACTGGAAAAAAATCAGCGATATTTCCAAGGCCGCATTTGGGTTGACCAAACGGACTTCGGGATTGTCAAGACTGACGGCAAGGCCGTCCCCGACATCAAGAAGCACGGCCAGGAAAACGTCTTCCCGCGTTTCGAAACCTTCCGCGAAAATATCGAAAGCCACTACTGGTTCCCTACATACACCCACTCCGAGGACACCCTGCAATTCAGCAGCGGCGGCGTCCGCATTCGCATGACCGTGCGCTATGAGAATTACAAGCGGTTCGGATCGACCATCAAGATCGGCCCGGCAACCGAAGTTCCCAAAGACAAGCCATAACGGTTTTCAGAATGCTTGCTGAAATGAAAATGGGGTGACGAATACCCTGCGTGTATTGTCTACTTTCAGAGAGGAAATCCTCCCTTGGCCCCTATCCGCGCACTCGCGAAGCGCATTCTCATCGCACTCGTCGTGATTATTGCCATCGTTTACACTTGGGATTTCGTTTCCGTTCGCGTACGCATGATGCATGCGAAACCGAGCGACCCGTTTGAAACAATCACGTCGTTACGCATCCTCGCCATCGATGAAAAAGGAAACAAGACGGAATACAGCGTCGACCCGGTGCAGCCTCAGCAAACCGGCGTGTGCGTCCACGCATTGTTTCCGCACAACGGCGACATGCCGTGCTGGTACCTCAAACGAAAATTCGCGCAGCCCATCCCCATGGCGATTTTGCCTTTTGCCAGAGCCAGATAGTAAACGATGAGTATTTACGAACTTGCGCCGCGCGCTTTTGCGGGTGCCGTTGATGTTCGTCTACTCGTGGCGCAGCGCAACCATTGGCTCAACCCGCATCGCCCGGCGCGCCGGCACAAAGCACGCTGCCAGAGCCACGAGCAGGAGAAAAACGGCGATGACCGCCATCGTAAATATATCTGAGGAGCTCGTACCGAAGAGGACGGCGGAGACAAATCGCGTCAGCACAGAAGCAACGAGAATTCCGGCTACGATTCCCCAGAGCGCTAGCCCAGCTCCATAGCCCAGAGTCAAACGCATCACGTCCTGCGGCTTCGCGCCGAGGGCCATGCGAATCCCAATTTCCCGCGTCCGTTGACCCATCCACTCGGAGACCACGGCGTAAAGCCCCACAGCCGCCAGTGTCAAAGCAAAAATGCTGAGGATCCCCAGCATTCCAGCGGCCATGCGGGGCTGCCAAAGAGAATCGCCCATCTGTTCGGGCATGGTTTTTACGGCGAAGACCGGCAAATTCCGGTCCAGAGAAGCGACTGCGCTTCGCACAGCGCCAAGAAGTTGCTCAGGATCTGCCGCGGTGCGAACGACAAGCGTCTGCGTTCCGCTGTAGTTCTGGAGTTCAGGCACATAAATCAGGAGCGGAGGATCGGCCATGAGCGAACGATATCTGGCGTCAGCAGAGACACCGATAATCTCGAGAGGCTGACGAGGCTCTCCCACCCACGAAGGCCACTCAATCCGCTTGCCCACGACGTCCTCACCCGGCCAAAGGCGCCGGGCGAGCTGCTGACTGACGATCGCCACCAACGGAGTTCCTGTCTTGTCCCTTTCGGTGAAATCCCGGCCCCGCAGCATTAAAATCTCCATGGTCTTGAAGTAGTTTGGTGCCACGGTATTCAGATCCACTCGAATGCCTACCTCAAATTCATGTCCGCGGAAATAATCCAGAGGCGGCACTTGGCCTTCGTAAAAAATCGAGACCCGCGCGCTCCATTCGTTCGGGGGGACAGTGGTTGCGAGGCTAGCGGCCTGAATCCAGGGAGTCCGTTGGATTCGCGCAAGCAGCTCTTCGTACAAACGTTCTCCCTGAGCCTCCGAATATCCTTGGATGCCAGGTGAAACGGACATCATCAAGATATGGCTCGTCGTAAATCCGGGATTCTGATTCACGATCTTTTGCATTCTGCGGACAGTCACTCCTGCCACAATGAGGAGAACCAGGGAGAGAGCCACCTGCGAGGCAACCAGCACGCTGCGCAGACGCGAACGCCGTCCCGCTCCCGGGGTGTTGTCCTTCAGAGTGACGACCAGGTCAGGTTTTGAAGACTGCAGCGCGGGCGCGAGTGAGAAGAGCATTCCTGTCAGTACGGCCACGAAAAGTGCGAACGCCAGAACACGGGCATCCGGCGTCGTATCCACGTTATGCAGAGCGTAAAGCGGTTGGCGGAAGGCGAGAATCAGATTTCCCGCCATGGGCGCCAGCAAAAGTCCAAGGGCACTCGCCAGGAAAGAAAGCAGCAATCCCTCTGTTAACAATTGCCGCACCAGCCGCCCACGACCCGCTCCCAAAGCCAGCCGCACCGCAATCTCCCTGCGCCTCGAGTCCGAACGAGACAACAATAGATTCGCAACGTTGCTACAGGAGATCAGCAGAAGAATCCCCACCGATGCAATGAGCAGCCCGAAAAACTTTTGAAGCGCATCGCGATCGTCAGGATCCATGCCAAAGCTGGGGATCACATCCACACTACGATGCTCGTTTGACGCCGGGTAAGCCGCCGCGAGCCGCCCCGCGATCGTCTGCAGTTCGCCGCGAGCCGTATCGAGGCTGACGTGCGGCTTCAGCCGGCCAAAAATCTCAATCCATCCCGCATTGCGATTGTGCAGCACGCCGGGAGACATGCGCGGCATGGCCGCCGGTTGCATGGTCAGCGGCAGCCAGACGTCGGTAGGCGAACCAACGGTAGTTCCTGCGAAATTTCTGGCCGCGACTCCTACGACGGTAAAGCTCTGCCCATTCAGCAGAATATTTTTCCCTGCGACTGCCGGATCCGAACCGAATACTCTCTGCCAGATCCCATAACTTAGCACCGCGACCGGCGCCTCATCGTCCGTTTGCACATCTTCGGAAGCGATCAGTCGGCCGAGCGCCGGGTTCACGCCCAGCACCGAGAAGTAGTTCGAGGAAACCAATTCGCCCGTGATTCGCTCGGTTGTCCCGTGGCTTAGAGTGAGAGGCGTGCGGCATCGAGCCGCCAGCCCTTTGAAAGACTGAGTTTGGTCGCGGTAATCAAGATAGTCGGGATAGCCAAAAGAAAAATCCGGATTGTTTTTCTGTAGCCGCTCCAGGATGACGAGCCCGCCCGGATTCGCGACGCCCGGGATCGGTCGAAGCAACACGGCATTGAAAACCGTGAACATCGCGGTGTTCGCGCCGATGCCCAGCGCCAGCGTCAGCATGCAAACAATCGCAAATCCAGGATTTTTGCGCAGCCCTCGAAGCGCGTAGCGAACATCCAGCAGGAATGTTTCAAATATTGGCAGTTGCGTCAGCTTTCTGGCTTACCCCGAGCGCTACCATGGAGTCCACCCGCGGCTCGCCGGAAGGTAAGACGCTCCGAACGGCGCGAGTGTTAACAGCAGCGCAGCAGCCAGAAACGTCAGCGGATCGGTCTCGCTCACGCCAAAGGTCAGCTCGCCACAAGAAAAGCTGGCTGGCCGCTGCTGCTTCTCCCGCGCTCCCGATTCTAATCCCCACGCGAAGCACACCCAAAATACTCTTACGTCTTGGCAGCCCGCGCGGTTTGCCCTAACATAGTCCTCAGTTCCAGGTTGTTTTTTCGTCGTTGTTCTTCAAACGGAGGCTTCGCCGCGAGCCGGTTTTTCTCGCGCGAAGCGGAGAGCGATGCGCGCAGGCCACAGAGTTCTTCTCACGGTATGGCTGTTCGCCAGCCCTGTCATGTTCCTGATGGCGCGTTCGGCCGTCGCGCATGCCATCCTATTGGAATCCAGTCCATCCGCCAACGCCGCCGTCGCCGGCCCCAGCGTTCCCATCAAGCTGCGCTTCAATGTGCGCATCGACGCGACTCGTTCCCGCCTCACGCTGGTTAATCCGGACGCTTCCACGCAATCCCTTGCCATCACCAAAGACGCCTCCGCCGACACGCTGGCATCCCGAGCCCAATCCCTGAACCCGGGCGAATACCGCATCCGCTGGCAGGTGCTCGCTTCCGACGGGCACATCACCCGCGGCGAAATCCCCTTCCAAGTCTTGCGGCGCTAATTCCATCCATGGCGCGACTTCTCCAAATCTTCGGCTTCCTCTCTGTCCTGTTCCGCGGCGGCACGCTAACCTTTGAATCTCTCACGATTGGCGGCGTCGTTTTTCTGAACATCGTGGCCCGCCGTGCAAATTCACAGTCCGATGTCATCCACACCGCCTGCCTTCGCTGGATTCGCCGCGCCGCCGTAGCGCTCGCCGTTATGCAGTTGGCATACATTCTCGCGAGCACGCTGATCCTCATGCAGTCCGCGGATATGACTCTCGGCGATATCAGCGGCGCGAATTTCGTACTCGCCGGGATCCTGGCCGTCGGCTCGGCGCTCACGATCGCCGCACTCGCCCGCGCTCAGTTCCCGAGAACCCACGCGTTCCTCCTCCTGCCCGCCGCGCTCATCCTCATCTCCTCTGTGATGACCAGCCATGCCATGGCTCGCCTCGATTACCGTTTTCCGCTCGCCGTCGTCACGGCGCTTCATCAAGGTGCCACGGCAAGCTGGCTTGGCGGATTGTTTTATCTTCCCATCGCTATTCCGCGCTCCCCGGACCATGACTTCGCGCGCCAACTCATCGCCCGGTTTTCAAAACTCGCCTTGATCAGCGTGGTAGTCCTCGCCGCCGCTGGCTTCACGCTCGGATATGCCTACGTCGGCTCGCTCGACGCCGTCTACGGCACCTCCTACGGGATCATGGTAGCGACAAAAGTCGTCCTCTTCGGCACGCTGCTTCTCCTCGGCGCTCTAAACTTCCAAATCGCCCGCTCGCCTTCCGGCGCCTCCCTTATCGCCAGCCTAAAACGCTTTGGCGAAGTGGAAATCGGCATTGGCATCACCGCCATTCTCACCGCCGCTTCGCTAACCTCTCTTCCGCCTGCTGTGGATCTGAAAGCAGACCGCGTCTCGTCCCGAGAGATTGCTGCTCGTTTGACGCCGGGCATTCCGCGTTTCGCAAGTCCGGGCCTCGCCGACCTCCCTGAGGACGTCTACGCTGCCGAAGTGAAATCGTTCAACGCGGGCGCCCTTTCCTCCGCCTCCTTCGTCCCCGGCCAAGCCGGCATGCGCCCCAACACCACCGCCGAGAAATCCTGGTCCGAGTACAACCACCACTGGGCGGGCTTGATCGTCCTTGCCATCGGGTGCTTAGCCTTTCTCGCGCAGATGCAGCATTCCGCTTGGGCCCGTAACTGGCCGCTCCTCTTTCTAGGGCTGTCCCTGTTTCTTTTTTTGCGAAGCGATCCCGAGACCTGGCCCCTGGGCCCCAACGGCTTCTGGGTTACGCTCCAGGACCCCGAGGTCCTGCTTCACCGCATTTTCGCGCTGCTTGTCATCGGCCTCGCCATCTTCGAATGGCGCGTGCAAACCGGCCGCGTCTCCACCCAAAACGCTCGCCTGATTTTCCCCGCGTTAGTCGCCGCAGCAAGCGCCCTCTTGCTCACGCACTCCCACAGCCTCGGCAACATCAAGGAAGAAGTCCTCGCCGAACTAAGCCACGCTCCGCTCGCCGTCCTAGGCATCGTCGCTGGCTGGTCCCGCTGGCTGGAAATCCGCCTCTCCGCCGAGAACAAAGTCCGCGACAAGATGGCCTGGCTCTGGCCCGCCTGCCTGGTCCTGATCGGCCTTCTCCTCCTGAACTACCGCGAAATGTGAATGCTGGGGCACGGGACGCCATGCCCGTCCTATTTTTCGCGACTCCCGGCTACGCTCGCCATATTCAATGCGCCTCTTCCGTGCGAAATTCGCCTTCCCAGCGTGCCACCACTACACAAGCCAAACAATTCCCCAGCACATTCACCGCGGTGCGCCCCATATCCATCAACTGATCGATTCCAAACAACAGGAACAACGGCTCCGTCGGCAAGTGAAACGAAGCGGCCGCAGCCAGCACGATCACCAGTGAAGCCCTCGCCACGCCAGCAGTTCCTTTGCTGCTGATCAACAACGTCAGCATCATCACCGTCTGTTGCCCAATCGTCAGATGAATCCCGGCCGCCTGAGCCACGAAGATAAGCGCCAAAGCCTGGTACAAACTCGATCCTCCCAAATTGAAGCTGTAGCCAGTGGGAAGCACAAACGCCACCGTTTCGCGTCGCACGCCAAACGCTTCCATCTCTTCCATCGCGCGTGGCAATGCCGCCTCCGAACTCGCCGTCGCAAACGCGATCGTCACCGGCTCAGTAACCGCCCGCAAAAATTCCTTCAACGGCGTCTTTACCAGCAAAGCAATCGGCAGCAAAACGCCCACAATGAAAACGAAAAGCGCCACGTACATCGTCGCGAGCAATTTCAACAGCGGCAAAAGCACTCCCAGTCCCAAGTGTCCTACCGTATAAGCAATCGCCCCAAAAACCCCGATCGGCGCCGCGTACATCACCAGATTCGTAAACTTAAACATCGTCTCCGAAAGACTCTCCGCAAACGCCAGCATCGGCCGCCGCTTCGCTTCAGGCACCAACGCCAAAGCCATCGCAAACAAAAGGCTGAACACCACCACCTGCAACACCTGGCCCTCGGCCACGGACTTCGCAATATTCTCCGGAAAAATATCAGTGATGAGTTGCGCCGCTGAATGCGGCACGGCAGCCAGCGGCGCGCCCCCCGCCACCGGCGGCAAATGCACACCCTCGCCCGCGCGGCTGATATTGATGGCCGCAAAACCAATCACCAGCGTGATCACCGAAACAATCTCAAAATAAATGAGCGACTTGATCCCCAGCCGGCCCACTTTCCTCAGGTCCGCGTGCCCCGCAATTCCCACCACCAGCGTTCCAAAAAGCAGCGGCGCAATAATCACCTTGATCAGCCGCAAAAAAATCGTTCCCAAAAATTGCACCCTCTCGGCCATGGAAGGCCAGTCGTGCCCCAATTCCGCCCCCGCCGCCAGCCCGACCACAATCCAAGCCGTCAGCGACCGCTTTAGCCCCGCATACCAAGCGAGCAACGCAATCGCCACCCACCGCAAAATCACCGGCACCACCTCGGGCGGCGACACCACGCCCCATCCATCCAGCAACGACACTGCAATCGCCACTGTGGCCGCGACAACCATTGCCGCCAGAATGCTGTTCTTCATCGTCTCCGACTCAAGTTTCTCATTGGCCGCGAACGGTATGCCGGATAGCACCGCCTGTCAATGGGGGCGGCAGAGTAATGCGCACCCAGCGCTAAGCCGCAAGGCGGACGTCCCTTCCACATCTGCCTGCTCTCGTTAGGATTTAGTGGAAACGTGTCGCGTCGTACTCAAAATTGACGAGATTGTCCCGATAGTCGAGTTTGATATCCAGAAGGTACAGCATGGCAAATCCCAGCGCTCCCGATACTTCGATTCCCACGTGGTTACTTGTGTTACTCAGGTCGAACGCCACCATATCGCTCCGCCTTTGCTGGAATTTGCCGAACGTCAGCATGATTTCTCCCGTGGTGTAGACGGTCTTAACCTGCCCGCTCAGCCCTTTCACTTGAATGTCGGTATCCTTGTGAAGCTTCGAGGCTTCTCGCGCCGCCTCCGGCGAGAGGGTGTTATCCCATGCGCCGGTGTCCAGCAAGAAAAGCCGGTAAGGCGCCTTGTTGAGTTGTACGGGCAGCAGCAACATGTGTCCGAATCGGTAGACTTTCTCAAAGTCCTTGTATTCGGGCGGTATCCAGCGGTCGTGCAAGCCCGCGCTTACCGTCTCCTCGGATTGCAACGAAGCTTGTTCCCCGGCTTGATCGGGATACGGTGGCAGCTGCGAAAGTTTCAGCCGCCTGTTTGGAAAATCGATGTCCACGAGATAGCTCGCGAAAACGTCCGCTCCAATCAGCCCGTCCGTGTCCAGGGTGCGTTTTTTGTCCACCACATCCACGTAACAGTTCTGAAATTCAAGTTCTCCGATTTGCAGTTTCTCTGCGAAGGCCACATAACCGTTCGCCGCGCCTTTGTCTCCTATGCCCCCGATCAGGTTATCTGCTACCTTCGCCAGCCCGGCCTTCTCCGCAACCCGCGAGCTCACCAGAATTCCGCCCGCGCCTGTGTCCAGTTCCAGCATCGCTTTGACGCCATTCACTTTCACGCCGAGCTGATAACTGCCAAACCGCCTTGCGTCCAGCATCCGCGGCTCAAGTTTCGCTTCCGTTGCGCTCACCCTATTGACCAGCTTGCACGAACGGTTCACGTTCTTGTTCCGGTCTTCCAGCACGGCGATTCCCGCGGCCAGGCTTTGGCGCTCCTCGTCATCTTCGAAGCGCCCCTCCGCCATCCTTTTTCTCCATTCTTCCACTCGCTCCTTCGGGGTCATCGAGCGTATCCAGAACTCTTCAATATCAGGATCTTTCGGGTCATTCTTGTGGGCAACCTCGATCAGCGCCCGCGCACTCTTGTAATTGGCGGTCGCCCGGTAAATGTTGGCGAGCCCGAGGTAGGCTCGCGGCGTCGTGTTCTGGCTTTTCACCAGCCACGAAAGTATCCGCTCGGCCTCCGCGAGATTTCCCTCGCGAAAATAAACCTCAGCCATCGCCGTTTGCGCGTTCGCCTGCTCTTTATCCAAATCCGTCGCCTTTCGCGCTGCCGCTTCGGCTTCGGGAACTCGATGCAAGTGCAGGTAGGTGCGCGCCAGCCACGCATTCGCATGCGCCGATGGCCCCGCCGAGCTGGGAGTCGCCGCGGCGGTTTCAAAGCTAAGCGCTGCCGCTTTGAAGTTCTCTGCCCGATAAGCCTTGATGCCCTCTTGCAGCAAATGCATCGCCGTCGCGGCCGTTTCGCCATCCGCATTCGCACGGGAACTACCCGCGGCAACGGACGCGGCTCTTGTCATTGTGGAAGGCTCTTGGCCCCAAAGAAGCGTGGAAGGATTGCCACGGACGAACACCGTGGCAAGACCAAAGAACAAGAGGGTCAGGCGAAGGGTTTTCATGCGCTACCTGACAACCGGAATGCGTACTTTGATGAGCGACATTCTCCCTGCCGATACGCAGCTTGTCAATTTTTCTACATGAGAAAAGCCGGCGCCCAATCCCGCAAAGGAAACATCCCGTCGCCTGTCGCATCTTAAAACCGCCAGTAAGTCCGGGAGCAAGACGAACCCTGGGGGCCGCACGGGCGCTACCGACGCATCAGTGATACAACTCAGGCCCAGGCGGTCCGTTCTGGAGGTTATGAAATGATGTCGCGCGTTGCAGAAGCTTCGCCGCGTCCCCGGGCCAGGCTTACCGGTGTCGTTTATTTTCTTTACTTTCTGACGGCAATATCCGGCGAGCTCTTCGTTGGCCGAACCCGGCTTGTTTTGTACGACGCCGCAGACCTCATCGCGCATGCGCTCTACATCGCTCTGACGCTGCTAATGTTCTACTTGTTCAGGCCGGTGAACAGCAACCTCTCCATGCTCGCTGCTCTCTTCGGCCTCATGGGATGCGCCAATGATGTTCTTAACCTCTTTCATCGCGCTCCCTACAAAATCAACTCCCTGGTATTTTTCGGGCCCTATTGCCTCCTGCTCGGCTACCTCATTTCCAGGTCCACCTTTCTGCCTCGAATTCTTGGCGTGCTGCTCATGCTTGCCGGTTTGGGTTGGCTCATCTTTCTGTCCCCGCTTGGCAACCATCTGTCTACCTACCTTCAGGTCCTCGGCTTCCTCGCGGAACTATCGCTCTGCTTGTGGCTCCTCGTGATGGGCGTAGACGTTCAACGATGGAAGGAGCAGGCCGGTGCAGCGATCCAGTGACAAGAGGATCGATTTAATCAATACAGCGGTAGAAGGCCCATACCGTCGAACTGCGGCCCGGCTGTCAGGGTTATGGTTGCGCGCGGCGTGGCTGGCTATTCGTGGCAATTGTCCCGTTTTTGCATCGCCTGCCGGTAGCGCTGAAACGAACCACGCCAGGCATGTCGGCACAGAACTCACGCTGTCCCACGGTTCTCACCTCGAAAGGCGATCCTTGGGGCGGGTAACCGACCGAACCAGTGTTTTCCCCGCCGCGGCTCTTTAGCGTCTCACCGTTCCTCGAATCGGCAGCAACATATCGTCGGCCCGAAGCCGTCCCTGAAGCCGGAAACCCATGGTTCCAACTCGTATAAGGAATCGGAATGGCGATCATCACTAAGACCAGCAATACCGCAACAATGCTCAGTATTTCAACGAGTGAGACAGTTCCGTGTTCTCTTCTTCCAATTGGGTCAGTCATCTTCCCTCCGTTCGGGACGGGCAAAAATACTAATCTGGTGCCATTTTTGACACAGAAGGGGGGCTAACTGACCGGCAGATACTGCTTCGATGCTGCCACTTATTAGGAGGTCCCGCGATAGCGATGGCGACTCTTCGTGTCTGGGAGAAACTGACCGGAAGGACAGGGGCGGGCGGGACGCCAACCCCGGTTAAAATCGTGACCGGGATGCCGCGATTGGCGCAGTCGCCGGTTTTGCGTGTGCAGGTTTATGGCAATCACGCTGAGAACGGAATCGCCAAGCGCGAGAGAAGTACCTCTCCTTATCTGGCAGGCTAGCCCTTTGGCCAAATTTTCCTGGGACTAGTGATAGGATTTGCCCACAGCTTCGTACTTCCTGATACAGATGAACGTCACGTGCGAGTCTTGATTTCGGAAAGGAACCTCCGTGCAAATCAGTGATGGACAATGGGATGTACGAAGCGTTTTCTTGGGCGGCTTTGCTGGCCAGTTGGTGTCGGGTGTAGTCTGGCTTCTGTCAGCTGTCCTGGCTACCTGGCATTCGCCTAAGTCAGCAATCATCGCGCTGGTCGCAGGCGGCTTCTTCATCTTTCCTCTGACGCAGTTGCTCTTGCGACTGACGGGTCGGCCCGCATCCTTGCCGAAGGGTCACCCGATGAACGCTCTGGGCATGCAGATTGCCTTTACGCTGCCGCTGAATCTCCCGCTTGTAGCAGCTGCCACCTTTTGCCGCCAGAACTGGTTCTACCCTGCCTTCATGATCGTGCTTGGCACTCACTATTTGCCATTCATCTTCTTGTATGGAATGCCGCAATTTGGTGTCCTGGCGGCATTTCTGATTGGCGCAGGTGTAGCCATCGGCCTGTATGCGCCGTCAGCCTTCAGCCTCGGCGCATGGCTGACGGCAGCGATCCTGCTGCTCTTTGCCTTCGTCGGGCGAAGCGTTGCACTACGGGAGAGTCGGCAGACTCAGCCGAGTCACTAGCGGCAATTGCAGGAAGTCATTCTCATTTGCATGGAGCCAGGCTCGCCAAGACTCGACACCCAAACCTAGCTTAACCGCCGGGCAGCCACCGCTCCCTCGCCTCACGCGTAGCGTCCGCCGCCGGGCGGCAACGTCCTAATGCCGAAAACCGGGAACTGAGCGGCACGGGCTCTTAACAACTCGCTTCTTCTACTCGAAATCGTCTAAAGTAATTCTGAAGTTCCATGGTCCGGAAAACTATATGAACCGCACTCGCGCATCCTTCTTCGTCTTCGTTCTGTACTTTTCCTCCCCAGCGATGTTTCTCTCCACCGCAAAAGCGGCCCCTCCCAAAACCGTCATCTATAAGGTTGGCGTGATGCACCGCCAATTCACCCCGCCAGAACCTTATGATTGGCGCGGCGCTAAGACGCACGCCCTCGTCACCGAAATTTGGTATCCGGCCGACCCCGCCGCAAACGAGCAGATGCAATGGATCGGCTCACCTGACACGCCATTTGCCAAAGCTGGAAAAGCCGCACCCGACGCTGCGCCCGTTGCTATACCCGAAAAGTTCCCGCTGATTCTGCTCTCGCATGGCACGGGCGGCTCTGCTGCCATGATGGGCTGGTTCGGCGCGGCGCTAGCGTCGCATGGCTACATCGTCGCTGCCGTAAATCATCCTGGCAATAACGGGCTCGAAGACTACACGCTTCAGGGATTTTCTATTTGGTGGGAACGCGCGGCCGACCTAACCGTCGTGCTTGACCAAATCCTCGCCGATGCAACCTTGGGCTCGCACATCGACCCCAAACGCGTGGGCGCCGCCGGTTTTTCTCTTGGCGGCTTCACGGTGATTGAAATTGCCGGCGGCATTGGAGAGCTTTCTCGCTTTCAGGAGTTTTGCAAATCTCCCAAAGCCGACGGCCTCTGTACCGACCCACCGGAATTCCCCGGCCTCACCGCCAAAGCAACAGCCCTGGCCGAAACCGATCCAGTCATGCAAGCCGCTCTTCGCGAAGGCGCGAAATCCCATCGCGATCCCCGGGTCCGCGCCATCTTCGCCATGGCCCCAGCACTCGGCCCCGCCTTCGATCCTGCGGCGCTCGCCAAGATCTCCATTCCCACGCAAATCGTCGCGGGCGCCGTGGACAATATTGTCCCTCTCGAAACAAGCGCCAAGTTCTTCGCCGCCAAAATTCCCGGCGCACAACTCACCATTCTTCAATCCGTGGGCCACTACACGTTTCTCGACACCTGCGCCGAGCTGGGAGACCGCACAAAGCCGCAGCTCTGCCTCGACCAAGCCGGCATCCTTCGCGACGAAATCCACGTGCAAACCGCCGCCATGGCCGCCAAATTTTTCGACGCTAACCTGAAATGAACGTAGATTTACAGCGAAGTATGATCTGGCCTGAAGCGGAATCCGTGGCAGGCGCCTCAAGTCTGGCAAGACCTGTGTCAGCTCGGGAGCAGAAATCTCTTCTTCGGAACACCCTTTTCGCGATAGAGGTCGCGGTCCGCTGCGCCCAAAATCTCGTTCGAGGTCTCTCCATCGTCCGGATACATTGCCATGCCGATACTCACAGAAATCTTCGGCTCCTCGCCATCTTCTGCCAGGCGTCTGGAAATTCGCTGCGCCACCAGCCGCGCCGCCTCGGCATCTGTCTCCGGCAAAATCAAAACAAACTCGTCTCCGCCGTAGCGCCCTGCCGTATCCATCTCCCGCGAGTACAACCGCAACATATCCGCCAGCCGGCACAGCGCCCGGCTCCCCACGATATGCCCCATCGCATCGTTGATTTTTTTCAACCCATCCAGATCCAGAAGCAAAACCACAAAAGGCCGTTCGTTTCTTCCAAACCGCTTGATCTCCGTCTCGAGCGCCTCCACCAGCTGCCGGTAATTCGCCAGCCCCGTCAGAGGATCGCTCACCGCCAAATTCCTGACGCGTTCCTCGGCCCGCTTGTGTTCCGTAATTTCCGCCGCCAGCGCCAGCGTCATGACCGCAATAATCCCCATGAATGACTGCATCAGAAGGAGAGATGTGTTCTGCGATTCCCTCGCAAACGGTCCGTATCCGTGCAACGTGCCCCAGGCAGCAATCACCGAAAGCCCGCATAGAGCAGTCGCTGCCTTGCGCCGCCCGAATCGATACGCCGCCCAGATCAAAAATGGGATGCACAGATATTCGAGAGGATAATTCTTAAGTTCGGAATGGAATGGTTTGCCGAACACAACCCAACCCGTGGCAAAGAGCCCCAAGAACAAAAAGGCCAGCTCCGTAACTTGCTCGCGAGTCCATCGGATCCGGGGATTCTCCCGCCAAAGAAGCAGCAGTGGCGTCACCGTCACCGCGCCGACAGCGTCGCCCAACCACCACGTGCACCAGATCGAGCCAAACGCGTTCCAATCGGCGAATCCCCAGGCCGCCAGCGTTGCCACTCCAATCGTCGCGCTCAGTGTCGTCGCAACCATTCCTGCCAGTAACGCGAACTTGAAAATGTCCGCAGCCCGAGCGAACGATTCCTTGCCTCCCGCAAACCGGCTTACCAGATAGCACGCTGCCAATGCCTCCAGCGTGTTCCCGCCGGCAATCACAATCGACGTCACCACCGAGCCAGCCGTCGTCACATTGACGAAAAACGCCCCAATCAAAATGCCCGGCCAAACCCTGTATCCGAATATCAACAAAGCGGCGATGGCAATGCCGGTGCACGGCCACACGGCTGTCGCGCTCGCATGCAAGTAAGCCAGTAGCAGGCCCAGTTTCCCGGCGACCAGGTACACCGCGGCCAGCCCCGCCACTGTCGCCACATGTTTCATCCCATCCGACCGCTTCATTCCGTCTTCTCCGCCTCGCCCCTATCTGTCCGGGGGAGGGAATCAAGCACTCCGCGTACACATTCCAGCCGTCCCGTTTTGGGCTGATCCTTCAGCCCCGCAAGGCCGGGCCCCCTACCGTAATCTCCCATTTTACTAAAGCTTTCAGGCTAACGGGGACCTAACTATCCCCGCTTTTTCAATTTAATCAATCCCTCTGGCACGTCCCGTTGGCCGCTCCTGGTGGCCTCCGAACGACGTTCCGGGCTCTGCCTACACGGGATTCTCGTTTTCTTCCGTTTTCCGTGAAAGCTGCTCACGACCAGCCAACCACGCGCCCAGATATCCGCGTCCCATCCCGTGAAGCGTCTGAAACAATATACCCGCCATGCCTTCCGAGCTAGTCCAGGCCACCTGCCCCTTCCCGCTCAAATCCACGCCCAGTGCGAGTTCCAGCGCAAACTCTATCACCGTCCATTGCTTTAGACCCTTTACCGTCCGGACCGCCATCCCTCCTTCGCTAAGGTTGAGGATCCGCCCGCGCTGTTCTCCCTGACCGTCTTTCAGGGTTACCGCCAGGTTCACCGCATGGCGAAAAAATCGGCGCCTCTCCCGCAGCATGATGTCTTTCGAAATGGTGATGTGCAGCGCCACGCCCTCGGCGCTCAGCGGAGTTCTTAACACAAAATTCGCGCCGGCATTCAACGTAGCCGTTGTCTCTCCGGCGTTTTGCACCACGGCGAAGATCGCCGCCTTCCCGTTCGACGACCCTTTTCGCACTGCCTCAATCAATCCGAGCATTCCGGGAACCTGCATGTCCACAAAGACCCCGTCTATCTTCTTCCGCTCCAGATAATCGCGCGCCGCTTCCGCCGTAGGCACCAGCCCGAGCTTCGCTCCATATTTTTTGACGCCACCGGAAACCGCGGTCAGCGTGGCGTAGTCGTTCGACACCAGCAGGAATTCGAGCTCGGCCAGCGTGGACATGGTGGACATACTGGTAACAACTCCCCGCCCTCGTGCGAAGTTCTTTGGAATTGGTCGTATTTGATGCTGAATATACTTTTATCTTCGAAGCGAGTCCGCTGTCGAGCCTTTCGCGGCCTGCGCCCTACAATCCGGCAATCGTTACACCGTCAATCATGTACGCAGTCAACATCCTGCATCCGCCAATAAACCACTTCGGTTTTCCATATCTGGTTTAAGGGTTCTTTTTCCGCGGGCTTGCATTCAAGAGTTTGCGACGCAATGCACGCACCGGTATGTCGGGCCGCAGGAGTTCTCGCGGATGAGCCGCGAGTGTAAGTACCTCATAGACTTGAGCTAGGACGGCCGGGTCGCCGCAAGTCGTGAGGAAATCGACATACCGGCGCACGAGCGGGAAGGAAAAAGAGCGCGGCCCGGTAGTTTGAGGATATTTGAAGTTCTCGGTACAACACAGCGTCCACGGAATATCCAGGCAAGTATCCACCGCTCGAAAGTAGGCTCGTCGCAATGCTTTATGTTTCAAACCCTGATGGAGACACCGCGAGAGAATTTCGGCCTCGAACGCCGCCACCGTCATTCCTTGGCCAAACACCGGGTCCAGAGCGCAAATCGCATCTCCAATGGGAAGAATGCCGGCGGGGAATCTCGGCATTTTCTGGTAACGCCGCCGTATGGACGTCGGAATCCTGAACTGTGCGATCGGGGCGCAAAGTTTTGCGCGCGAAAGCACGTTGTAGACGTCCGGCTGGCTGAGGGTTTTTGCAAACCTCAGAAAGCCATCCAGGTCTGTTGGCGGGTAGTCTTCGTGGTAGCCGGCCAAGCCGCCGAATGCGATTCCGCCTTCGACCTGAAACACGACTCCAAGCCGCGTCTTTTCCGGCGGAGGGCCTACGATGTACAGCATGGGATGATCGGGAAGTGCGTCTGCGGGAACCTGAAAACGGCCTGTTGCATAGGCCAGATCGATGCCCACCTTCATCTCCGGCACATCGCCGAATCCGTTTTCCGCGAGCCAGGCGGGCAGCCTCGAATGGCGGCCCGTCGCATCCGTCACAAGATCAGCGCGGAGTTGCTCTCGAGCTTCGCTTCCCTTGCCAATCTCGAGGCCGACAACGCGCTGATTTGCTTTATCGAAGAACGGCGCAAACACATTCGTCTCATAGACCATGCGCACGTTCGGGAGTTCGCTGACCCATCGGCGCAAATGCTCTTCGAGAAATGGGCGGGTCTGCGCGAACGAGTCCCGCCCCGTCGCCACGCGCGGCAGCCAGGTTCCTGCCACATAAAATCGCGAGCGTCCATAATCGAATTTTTTTGCGCCATCGCGCACCAATTCGGCAAGTCGACCGGGGAAAAACCTCTCGAGTACCTGCGCTCCGGAAGGCAGCAGAATATGCGTGTGCCGGCCCTGGGGCACGCCCGAACGCGGGGCGCCATGCACTGGGCAGGCGTCCTTCTCAAGAACCGTAACCATCTCGAAGTGCTCGGCAAGCGCGCGCGCCGCCAGCAGTCCGGCCACGCTTGCGCCCATAACCACTGCATGCCTTCGGTCGGTGGGACTAAAACTCATTACTCGGATATCGCCCCATTCAAGAAAAGCCGCTCTCTCTGAACCCGTTCAGAACCCACACTCCCAACAACCGTTGATTCCACCCCCACTTTATCTTTCTTATGGAGGAGCGCTTACAAAAAACCGCAGGAGGGGCACCTCATCCAAGTTCGAGAGTTCTTGCCGCTCCCGGAACGCACAGCCCCCCAGTCCCCGCAACCCCCTTCTTTTCATCAGCTTACTTTGCCCTTCTCGGGATGCACGGCTGGGGGGCACGCGAACCACTTGTCCTCAGGTACCGTTGCGCCGCAACCCGCAAAGTGCCAGAATCACGGTTGTTACACCTTGGCGGCAGGACGGGAAACATATCTGCTCCGGGTGGTGTCTAAGACAGTGAGAGCGGACATCGGTTCGGCCATGCTAGTGAGCCGTCCCGGTCGCAAGGCGATCCCGGAACGAAGTGTGGGGGTCGCACTCGCAAGAAGGCCTGGGTCCAACGTTCTAAGCAAGCGTCTAGACGTGGATCTATTAGCAGGGTGGTCCGGGCATGCCAGCAACCGGGCCGGAAAGGCCAGCAGTGTCCGAATGGGCCAGCGCCCTTTCTTGGGGCCGCGATGAAGCCGAACTCGTCTCTGAGCTGCAAGCCGGCTCGGAAACGGCATTCGACTGGCTGGTCACCCATTACCACGCCCCGGTCTACAATTTGATTTTGAGCATGCTCGGCGATACCTCGGATGCAGCCGACGGTTCGCAGGAGGTTTTCCTAAAAGCCTTTCGCGGGATTCAGAAGTTCCGGCAAGGCAGTTCGTTGAAAACCTGGCTCTACCGCATTGCCATTCGCGAAGCGCTGAATCACAAGCGCTGGTTCAAGCGGCATCTGCAAAAAAATGTTTCGATCGACGCAGAGCCGGAAGAGGGGCATGCCGCTATCGAAATCGAGGATCTGGGTGCGACGCCATTTGAGCAGCTCGCTGCGCGTGAAATTCAGATTGCCGTGCAGCACGCTTTGCAGGAAGTGCCGGACGTTTTTCGGACTGCCGTCATCCTTCGCGATCTTGAAGGACTGAGCTATGACGAAGTTGCGGAAGTGCTCGACTGTAGCGTAGGCACGGTGAAGTCACGCATTCTTCGCGGGCGCCGGTCACTCCGGCAAGTTCTTGAGCCGCTGCTTCGCGAGCACGAAAGGCTTACTTCTTCGCATGGGGCGGCGGTCGAGCCGCAGCCGTCGCCTTTCGGCGATGCGTATTCCGCCGCGCGCCGCCGAAACGATTCTTCTCCTGAGAGTTCCCTGGGCGCCAGTGCCGCGGGGGAGGGGCTTCCATGAAGTGCACCACGGTTCGGACAAAACTCGCCGGCTATCTCGACGACGCCCTCACGGGCACGACGTCGGCTGTGGAGCGCCTGCAGATTGGCCAGCACCTGAACGGCTGCACTGTTTGCCGCGCTGAACTGGAGCGCTTCAGAAAGCTTTCCGTGCTGCTTTCGCGGATGCCCAAAAATGTCCCCCCTGCCGATTTGGCTGTTCGCATTAGAGTGGCCGCGGCCCAGGCACAGCATTCTCAAGATTGGTCGAGCCGTCTGCGCAAAATGCGCGACCGCGCAGAGATTCTGCTGGACAATGTTTTTCGCCCGCTTACCGTCCCCGCGACCGGCGGAGTTTTTTCCGCTATCGTGGTATTCGCACTGGTTCTTCAGTTGATGGCGCCGGGCCTTACCGTGCAGGCTGTACCGAATGATGTGCCGCTCGATATACTTCGTCCCGCCGAGCTCGTTTCCATTTCGGATTATCCTCAAGCGTGGGGATCCGAGCAGCATGAAGTCGAGCTTTCTCTTCCGCAGGGCTTGCAGGTCTATGTCACCGTCGATGCCCGCGGCCAGATGGTGGACTACGAAATTCTTTCAGGTCCCGCGAGCCCGACCCTGCGCCATCAACTCGACGAGATTCTGCTCTTCTCGCGTTTCCGCCCGATGCTGAGTTTTGGCCGGCCCACTTCCGGCGGCCACGTGATTCTCAACTTCAACGCCGTACGCGTGCGCGGCTAACGCTCCATGAAAACCTCGCGCCTTTTTGGAACCGCAGGAGCGGGCGCCGCGCTCTGTTTTCTTTTTTTCCTTTCTGCTGCCCAGTCTCAAGACCACTCAGAGAATCGCCCCCCTGTCCGGACTCTGCCGCTCTCGACGCATGCCTCAACTGACGAGAAACTCCTGCTCGATGCCACCAACCGAGAGCGTGCTGCGGCTGGGCTTCTCGCGCTCAAATGGGATGATGCGCTCGCCGCGGCCGCGCGTCGGCACGCCCAGCTCATGGCGCGGGAAAATGTGCTCTCGCACCAGCTGCCGGGCGAACCGCCCCTGGACCAACGTGCTGCCCAGGCTGGAGCAAAATATGCGATGGTGGCCGAAAACGTAGCCGTCGGTCCCGGTCCGGAGGAAATTCATGACGGGTGGATGCATTCTCCCGGGCATCGCAGGAATATTCTGAACGGTGAGCTCACGGCCATAGGCATCGGAACGGCGCGCGGAAGCGGCGGACTCTTTGCCACACAGGACTTTACCCGCGAGGTCGCGGATTTGAGCCTGGCGCAGCAGGAAGAGAAAGTGGTTTCGCTGCTGAAAGGAACGGATCTGAACGTTGTGGATGTAACGGAGGACGCCCGCAAAACTTGCGGCATGGATCGGGGTTATGCGGGCGATTCCGTGTTGTACATAGTGCGATTCGAGGTCACGGGTCTCAACAAGCTACCCGAGGAACTTTTGGAGAAGATCAAGACCCGGAGGTATCGGAAGGGGGCCGTAGGCGCGTGTCGGGGAGGCGATGCCGGTGGTTTCACGCGGTACCGGATTGCCGTGCTGCTTTATTGAAATTTGAAGCAACGCGCGTCGCAGGCCTGGCAAACCGGCGGTGTTCTGCGCATGAGCCGAAGAAATTGCGGCGCAAAAGCGGGGATGAAATATTTGTTGTTTCCCGGGGAAAGGCGAAATAGAATACGGACTATGGATTGCGTCGCCTATTCGTATTGGTTTCGATTTTGGCACCCACCCATCTAGGAGGCGAGGGGCGATCCTGTAATTAGAAACAGAGCAAAAAGTTTCGACCCACTCGCAGCGAGTGGGTTTTTTGTTTGTGGGGCAGAGAATTCTTCTAGAGCGCATTGGAAATGCCTTACCGACGAACGTTTCGGAGAAGTTCTGTGCAGAGAAGAAGTCAGCAAGAAAAAATGGATGTGAGGGGACGAAGCCATGATTATTTCGATGAAGATGCACGCGACGCGTCAGGAGATTGATGAAGTGCGCAACCAGGTGGAACATTTCGGATACAAGGTGCACTCGATCGAAGGGGAAGAGCGCGTGGTGATCGGCGTCGTGGGAGTGGGAGACGTGACGGCGTGCATGGAGTCGGTCGAGTCCATGCCGCAGGTGGAGAAAGTGGTCCGCATTTCGGCGCCGTACAAGTTCGTGAGCAAGCAGTTCCGCGCGGGGCGGACGCGAGTGCGCGTGAACGGTACCGTCATTGGCGGGGACGAATTTGTGGTGATGGCGGGGCCGTGCTCGGTGGAATCGGAAGCGCAGATCATGCGCGCCGCGGAAGGTGTGGCGGCAGCGGGCGCGAAGATTCTGCGCGGCGGCGCGTTCAAGCCGCGCACTTCGCCGTACGATTTTCAGGGCATGGAGGAAGAAGGGTTGAAGCTGTTGCAAAAGGCAAAGAAATCCACGGGCCTGGCGATTATCACGGAAGTGATGAGTGACCGCGACGTGGAATTGATCGCGCAGTATGCGGACATCATGCAAGTGGGCGCGCGGAACATGCAGAATTTCGTGCTGCTGAAGGCACTGGGCAAATGCGGACGTCCTGTTTTGTTGAAGCGCGGGATGAGCGGGACGATCAAGGAGTTGCTGATGTCCGCGGAATATATCGTGGCGCACGGAAATTCCGATGTGATTTTGTGCGAGCGCGGGATACGCACGTTCGAAACCGAAACACGCAACACGTGTGACATCGCGGCGATTCCCGCACTGAATGAACTAACGCACCTGCCGGTGATTCTCGATCCAAGCCACGCAACCGGGAAGCGCAGCCTGGTGCCGGCCGTTTCGCGCGCGGGAGTGGCGATCGGCGCGGATGGCTTGATTGTGGAGGTGCACCCCGCGCCGGAAAAGGCGATCAGCGACGGAGCCCAGTCGCTGGACATTCCACAATTCCAAAGAATGATGAACGAGTTGGAGCCATACATTCAATTGTGGAAGTCTTCCCGAGCAAAAGAAAACGCCGCCGCGGCCGCCGCAACACATTAAAGTAACTTCCCCCCATTACTCTTGGCCACTGGCCTAAGAGACAAGTACATCCAACGCAAAGTCCTATTGTTCGATCAGGACCCAAATGTTTCCGTGGAGTGAAGGGAACTTGTTCCCTTTTGCGCGGGTCTTGCTCGCGTTCTTGAGCGGGACTGTGCGCGGGAGACTCCATGGGTTTTCCAGATTTGCAAACGTTATTCCGCCAGCTGGCGCCGTGCCGCGATAGTGATGCGAAGATTGAAACTGTCGCGCGTGCGGCTCAGGGCTATGCGACTGGGTTTGCAGGAATTGCTTTGCGGGCAATATGTTTGTGCGTTATCAGCGCCGTGAGCGCCGAGGCACAGACGGCCTTGCCTGCGAAGGAGAATTCTCCGAATGCACGGTTGATGAGCGTTGCAGAGGGACGTGTGATCGTGCGGACGGCGTTTCAAGGCGATGAACGTGAGCAGGGAGCGCGGGATTGTTCACACGTGGTGCAGGCGGTGTTCGCGACTGCTGGATTTGCTTATCCCTACGCGAGTTCGTTCGAGATTTATTCAGGTGGGGAGAATTTTGCGCGCGTGAAATATCCGCGAGCGGGAGACGTGATTGCGTGGCCGGGGCATGTCGGGATCTTGGTGAATCCGGCGCAGCACAGTTTTTTCAGCCTGGTTCGAACGGGCTTAGAAGAGCAGGACTACGAGTCGGTCTATTGGCGGTCGAGAGGACGCCCGAGATTCTACCGGTTGAGGATCGGGAGCGGCGTCATCCTGAGCGCTGCGAAAAGTTCGATCTCGCCCAAAATCAAGAATCCGGTCGGAGAGAAGTAAAGAAGCGACGAAGCAGCGACGTAAAGACGGCTCCGGAAAATTCGCCGCACAACTGCGGGCGATAGATGAGGGCGTTCATCAGGCTGAAGATCGTGGTGTTGGCGCCGATGCCGAGGGCTAGAGAAAGGACAACGATTACGACAAAGCCGGGATTCTTAGGCAACCCGCGCGCGGCATAGCGAAGATCCAACAGGAAGTTATAAAGCCAGGAGAAAGGGCGCATGTTCACGTTACCTCCCGAAGTAGGCGCAGGCCACTCGCGACCCTGCACGGAGAATTGGCCGTTGATAACGTATTTTAGGGAGAAGGGCTGAGAGAAGTTCCGCGGCGCCGCCGCCTTGTGATGAGCTCCTCCAGATTGGAGCATCGCCGGAAACGAGAAACGCGATTGCGCTATAGTTCTTCAGAGGTTCTGCGAGGAAGCCTTGGAGATTCGGCCGGAGATAGCCACGATTCGGGAGGCGCGGGAGTTTCTTGCGCAACATTTTGCGGTGACGCGGTTGATTGAGTCGCCGTTTTTGAGCGGGAGGACGGGGAAGCGGGTTTGGTTGAAGCTGGAGGCGGAGCTGCCAACCGGGTCGTTCAAGGTGCGGGGCGCTTTGTGGGGGTTGGCTTCGCGGTTGAAGCGCGGCAGCGTGGAGGATGTCGTTGCTTCGAGTACGGGGAATCATGGGGCGGCGGTGGCTTGGGCCGCGAAACTGCTTGGAGTTAAGGCGCGGATTTTTTTGCCGGCGGGGTGCAATCCGGTGAAGCGCCGGAGGATTGCTTCGCTGGAGGCGGAGATTGTGGAGAGTGGCGGGACGGATTTGGCAGCGGCGTTTGTCTTGGCGAACGAGTACGCGAAGCGGCCTGGAGTTTATTTTTTGGATGACGCTACCGATGGGAATTTGCCGGCGGGGCCGGGGACAATTGGTTGCGAAATTCTCGAGCAGTTGCCCACGACCGACACGATCGTCGTGCCGATGGGGGATACGGCTCTGATTCGCGGGGTGGCGGCGGCGGTGAAACAGATTGCACCGCGCGTGAAGATTATTGGCGTGCAAGCGGAGCGGGCGCCGGCTTATTACCGCTCGTGGAAAGAAGATCGCGTGGTGGGCACGGAGACTTGCGACACGATCGCGGATGGGTTGGCTACGCGGACGCCGAATGAGGGGAACGTGCACGATGTGAAGAGGCTTGTCGATGATGTGGTTTTGGTTAGCGAGGAGGCGATGTTGCGGGCGATTGAGATTTTGCTTGTGGAGGAGCATGTCTTGGCGGAGCCGGCGGGGGCGGCTAGTACGGCGGCGCTGCTCGCGGGGGACGCGGAATTTGGCGAGAACGTGGTGCTGGTGGTGAGCGGGGCGAATATTTCGCGGGAGGTTTTGCGGCGGGCGGTGGGCGGTGCTTAGATTGCGTTGACAAGACCGCGTGCGAAGAACAGAATCTCGTTCCAATAAAGCGGCTATGTACCGGTTTGGATCGCTGCCACCCTGGAGATCAAGACATCACTGACTACAGAGGAGGGGCCTTTGTCGCCAGCACTTGTTGTCCACCTCGTTGTGCTCATTTTCGCGATTGGACTTGCGATTCTCGTGTACGTCCTGGCGCGGCGTGGCCTGGGGGAGCTCCTGTCCCGGACGGTGGCCGTTCCTGGAGGCGTAGTTTTCTTCACGCGCGCCTTTTTACTTTTGCTCATCTTCGGAGTCATAGGGCAAGCTGTGACGGGGAACCCGGACGTGAAGCCGGGCCAATACTTCATGGAGTATGTCTGGCTCGTTGCTGCGGGGCTGGGAGACTCCCTGGGATACGTATTCCTCACACTTGCGATCTACCTCGTACTGATGACCATTCTCGTGGCTACGCTGAAGCCCAAAGATGACAAATGAGCAGTATCTAGTCGTTTCCTACCTTTGCGTCGCCGTGATTTCCGTGGTGATTGGCTTGGCGGCATACCTTTGGCTGAGAGGTCCGTTTGACCGACTTGCGAGCGCGCTGCCCTGGAGAGCGTTAAGAGGGTTGCTGGCGCGGTTCTTCCCGCTCGGGATCTTGTTGCCGGCCGTGCTCGGTTTTGTCAGCGTGAGCTATAGGGGTTGCAATAAGCAAGAATATGAAAAAATCATCGCCGACCGCTCCTACCTCGTAAGCAAAAACCAGGACCAGATTTCGGCGTCTCTGATTCACGTGATGTGGGCGGTATTCGCGTGGTGCGCGCTCGTCTGCATCCTGTTGGCAGTAAAAAGAAGATTCGATCATCGAACAGCGTCAAGTCTCGATGAAAACAAACAAAAATAAACTCCTCTTGGTTCGTAGAATCACCTGGCTGGGACGGGGTGGCCCAGGCCGAGGACACGCATCAGAGTGGCTTGCAGCTTGAGGAGTTCCTGTTCTCGCTCGTGCTCTGCCTTTGTGCGGTCACTGAGGGCTTCTTTCAAGAGGATCAGGTTGCGGCGGAATTCCATTTGTGCCAGAACGAGACGGCTTAGCGCCTTGAGGGCGTCTCTTTGCTCGGGCGTCAATTCGCGCGGAGTTTGATCGACGACGCAGAGCGTGCCGAGCGCGTAGCCTTCCTCGCTGATGAGCGGGGCGCCGGCGTAGAAACGGATGTGCGGGTCGGAAACGACCAGCGGATTATCGCGGAAACGCTCGTCTTTCAACGCGTCGGGAACTACGAAAATATCCGCTTGCAGAATGGCGCGGGAACAGAAGGCGACTTCGCGCGAGGTTTCCCTGGCATCGATGCCGACGCGCGATTTGAACCATTGGCGATCCTCACCGATTAAGGAGATGAGCGCAATGGGCGTTTTGCAGATGAACGAAGCGAGTTGCGTTAAATCGTCGAACGACTCTTCGGGGTCGGTGTCGAGTAGGCCGTAGCGTTCGAGAGCGGCGAGACGCTCAGGTTCGTTGGCTGGCTTGGCGACGGGCATGACGGTCTCCTGGACTGGTGACGGGCAGGTCGAAGCTTTCTCGGCGGCGCACATCATACTCCAAGTGTTGCCAATTTACGCCGTCCCCCCGGAACTTTATTGATGCTTCGAGGACTCGCCGAGTTTCAATACCAAAACCTGGCCGTTCGAGTGGAAGCTGCCACCCGTGGCGGTCCTGGCCTCCTGCATGGGATTCGCGGGGAGGATGTGCGTGACTTCCGCAACCAGACCAGTGGAAGTGAGCGTTTTTTCCACGTAGTCGCGCTCGAGGTCAATGTTGGGGTCGATTTTGTGAGTGAGGCCGTTGTTGCGTTGATCTTTTTCGAAGCCCACGTCGTGAGTAGCGGCGCCGACCCAGAGCGCGCGACCGTTGACTTCGAACGGCGCCTTCCAGATGCGCAGGTGATTGCGCGAGGCGACCACGGATATGGGTTCCGCATGCGCCCAGCCGTAATCCTGCTGGCGACCGAAGAGGTAAAGCGGGCTCATGGGCATGGTGAGATAGGATTCCTTCGAGATACTTTCGAGGAAGCCGTGGAGAACGGTTTCTTTGACGTTGGCGTCGACTTTAACCCAGCCAGCGGTTGTGAAGATTTTTTCCATGGCGTTTTGGGAGCCGATAAGCAGGAAGTTGACCATATCGCCGGGGGCGCCGGCTCGATCGGAGATGCGGCGCGGGATTTTCGCGAAGAGATCCTTGTCGACGCCGCCAATGGCAAGCACAGCTTTGGCGGTGAAGAGGACGGCGTTGGCATCGGCGGCGTAAATCTCGATGCGCACCGAATAGGTGCCTTCGCCCGTGTCGCTGCTGAGTTGATTGATGCCGATCGAGAGGCGGCCTGAGAGAGGCGAGACAAGGTCGCGTCCGGCGCCGATGAGAAACGGTTGCGAGGCGTCTTTGTCGCCGATGCGGCCGATGACCGCGCCGCGGCCGGCTTCGTTGAAGGGCAAATTGCGGAGAAGATCTTTGAAGCCGCGAGCGATTCCGGCAGGAGCGGTGTCGGATTGCTGGTCGGGGTAGCGAAGGGTTCCCGTCGCGCTGGCGACGACGTGTTCGCCTGCTTGCACGTCAATTCCGGTGTCAACCCAGGAAGAGCCTCCGGTGAGTTGAACTTCTTGCAAAAGCCGACGTTGGCCCAGGGGGGCGGGCGCGGCAGCTGTACCCTGTGCCGAGCGAGGGGGTGCTGAAAGCCCGAAGGGCGTTACTACGTCCTCGAGTGGCACGGCCGGGATCCCGGGAAGAGCGCAAACCGCAAAGAAAAAGCCGGTCATTTTCGAAAGCAGGGGACACATGAAAGTCGGGCCATCCCGCGGCGGGTGTGAACGCATCCTCACTGTTAACAGATGCCTGCCAGGGCAGCAAACGTTGGATGGTGAGCGGGCTAAACAAGCGGTTGCTTCCTTGACGGATGGGAATGGCGCTTGTAAATTGACAGGATGCTGCAGGGTGGCCACAGGAATGGTGAGCGCCCCAGGGGATAAAGGCGGAGAAGTGGGGAGGCGGACCCGGCGTCGCTCCCACCTCAGAAGTTGAATAAGCGGTTGAGAGAGTAACCAGCTCGAGCGAGAACTGCGGCAGAGTTCATGACAAAACAACTTCGGCAAAGAGCGATGGGGGGATTGTGCGCGGCGACGGTGCTTTTATGGGTGCCGCTGGTGGCAGGCGCACAGGTGCCTCTGCCTCCCGCGCCTCGGCAAACTGCGCCGGTCACCAACGTTTCTGTCGACGGCAGCGAGGCCATGTTTACGACGATGTGCGCGCTGCTGGCAGCCGGATTTGAAGCAAACGTGAGCGCGGAGAATTGGCATCCGCTGCGCGCGCGGCTTCGCGAGCAGATGCAGCATCAGCAAGGGCCGGCGGTGGACGCGGTGAGGGAGTTCTACAAGGAACATGTGGTGCGCGATTCGGGAGCGACGCTCTCGCGCTACATCTGGTTTGGACTGCTCTCGGGGCCCGCGCCAAGGTTCGGGATGACTCTGAAGCGAGACGATCAGCCTACGGAGGTGCTGGCGCTCGAGGGCTTCAGCGAAATCCTGTCGAACTATTACACGGAGCAAAAGATCGGGCAGCTGTGGCGTGGATTGCAGCCCATCTACAACGGAGAGATCGCTAAGGTGCATGACCCGGTGTCGCAGATCGTGTTTGTGACCACGGGTTATCTGCGGCAGTTGCAGGACAATTCATCGGCGAGAACCTTTACGATCATTTTGGAGCCGCTGGTCGGGCGCATCACGAACGTGCGGAACTCGGGTGAACACTACTCGATCGTTCTGAGTGGCTCGGATGACATTCCTACCGACATCATTAGACATGCCTTTTTACACTTCCTGCTTGATCCGCTGCCCCAGCAATATCCGCACGTGCTGGCAGTGAAACGGCAGCTCTTTGAGAAGGCGGCACTGGCGCCGCGGCTGGCGCCGGACCTGAAGGACGACTATGAGTCTTATTTCGCTGAGTGTTTGGTGCGGGCGGTAGAGCTAAAACTGAAGCGGCAATCGCCCGGCGAAAGGGACGCAGCGATAGACCGCGATGACGCGGACGGCTACGTGCTGGTAAGGCCGCTGTTTGAGGGGCTGGCCAAATACGAGAGCTCCGAGCCATCCATGGCCCTCTATTTTCCGGACTTGGTGAGAGGCCTCAATCTGACAACGGAAGCCAAGCGGATTGACGGCATCAAGTTTGCTTTTTCGGATCGAGGCCACAGCACGGACGACCCCGCCAGCGAAGCAGTGACGCGGCGCAGGGTGCCTCAACCAACCACGGTCCCGAACGATGCGGAAGCAATTGCCGAGCTGACGGATGGCGAGAAGCGAATCGCGGAGAAAAATCCGCGAGCGGCGGAACAATCGTTCCAGAAGGTGCTGGCGAAATATCCAGACCAGATCCGCGCATGGTACGGTTTGGGATTGGTGGCGTTGTTGGAGCACGATGGCCCGCGCGCTAAGGAAGTTTTTGGCAGGCTGACGACGGGAGAGCACGCGGCTAAGCAGGATCCGATGGTGCTGACATGGTCGCATATCTACCTGGCGCGGATTTACGATGACGAAGGACAGCAGGGACTTGCCAAAAGCGAATTTCAAGCCGCACTCGCCGTGCCGGGTGGCCCGGAGCAGGCGAGGCAAGCGGCGCAGAAGGGTCTCGAAGCCGTGAACCTTGAGAAACCGGCCGAGCGGCCTTAGATTTAATCGCTGACAGGCGGAAGAAGATTGGGACCGATTCGGAGCAACACAAGCCTGCGGACTTGGGAGACGAATTCAAGCAATAAACAGGAGGCCGGAAATGAAGGGGACGTGCCAGAAGTGGATGGAAGCAGGGGCTTTTGCCGGATTGCTTTTGTTGGGATGCGCCGGGGCGGCGGCACAGAGCGGCGGTACGCAAAGCGGACAAAGTGGCCAGAGCGCTCCGCCCGCACAGCAGCAAACCGACAAAGACAAAGCGAACACGCTGACACTGGACACCCCGACGCCTCCGGTGAACCCGGAAGAGGATAAAGACTTTAAGGCGTTTGATGCCCTGGCTATAACCGACGGGGCCAAGAAAACACAGTCTGGCGAAGCATTTGTGCAGAAATATCCGCAGAGCCGCTACCTCGCGGTGGTGTACTCGAACCTCGTGAAACTCTACCTGGCGGATAACCAGATTCAGAAGATGCAGGAAGCGGGCGAGAAGGATGTGGCTCTGGCTCCGAACGATGTGCAGACTCTGGCGATTCTCGGACAGACGCTGCCGCGAGCATGGAACTCGAATATGCCGAACGCCGCGCAGCAACTGGATAAAGCGGAAAAATTTTCCAAGTCGGCGATCGAACTCACTCCCACGATTGCCAAGCCCGACGGCATGACAGATGCACAGTTCGCTCTCGCCAAAAACCAGACGCTGGCCATGGCGCATGGCGGTTTGGGACTCGTTTATTTCCGCCGGGGCAAGTACGACGACGCGATTCCGGAATTTGAGGCGTCCGCAAAGGTGGATCCGAATCCCGAAGCCGATCCCGTGACCTATTATGTCCTGGCGATTTCGAACCAGAAGACTTCGCATTTTGACGCCGCGGTCGCGGCATTCACCAAGTGCGCGTCCATTCCGGGCAGTTTGCAGTCGACATGCAAGAGCGGCGCCGACGAGGCGAAGAAACTGGGCGCCACGCAGTTGAGCGCACCAAAGTAAGCGTCGGGAGCACGCAGCGCGCTGTCCAGGTCCATGACAAAAAGTGACGCAGAGCAACTCGAGGAGCGTCTCGGTTATCGGTTCAAAAGGCCGGAGCTTCTGGAGCGCGCTTTGACGCATAGCTCCGCGGTGCCGGAATTGCGCGCTGACCTTAAGGGAGACTCCGCGGAACTGTCTGCCATACAGGACAATGAGAGGCTGGAATTCCTCGGCGACGCGGTTCTGGAGTTGCTGGCGAGAGAATATCTGCTCGAGTCATTCCCCGAATGGAGCGAGGGCCAGCTTTCTAAGAGCAGGGCGCGGCTTGTGAATGCACACTCCCTTCATGACGCGGCGAGCCGGGTAAGGCTTGGCGAGCACCTGCGGCTGGGACGCGGCGAAGAAAAAACCGGCGGGAGGGAAAAGCCGGCGCTCCTCGCGGATGCTTTCGAAGCTGTGGTCGCCGCGGTTTATCTGGATGCCGGACTCGGGCCTGCGCGGGAAATGCTTAAGCGGCTGCTGTTTGAGCAAGCGCTTGAGGAACGCGGCGAACGAATCGCCGACTCGGACCAGAAGTCGGCGCTTCAGGAATTCTTGCAGGGACAGGGGAAGCCGCCTGCCGAATACCGGTTGTCGGCCGAAAGCGGGCCGGATCATCAGAAAATCTTTCAGGTGGAAGTCTGGATCAAGGGCGAACGCATGGCCAGCGGTGAGGGCAGCACGAAGAAAGAAGCCGAACAGCGCGCGGCGCAGAGCGTGATGGAGCTCCTGGAAAAAATTGACGTGCGCACAGAACGGAAAGGCTGAGAGCGAATGGCGGAAGATACGGCGCTGAAGGTCGAAGATCCCGTGGATCCGGTGGCTCCGGCGGAGACCAAAAACGAAGAGCTGCACGAAGATCCGACGACGATTTCCGAATATCTCGAATCGTTGCTGGTGACCGTGCTGCTGGCACTGTTCGGGACCAGCTTCGTGGTTCAGGCGTTCAAAATTCCATCGGCTTCGATGGAAGGGACGCTGTTGATTGGCGACCATCTGCTGGTCAACAAGTTCATCTTCGGCGGGAGCGGGGCATGGTATGAGAAAGTGCTTCCGTACCGGCCGCTGGAGCGCGGCGACATCATCGTCTTCAAGTACCCGTATGCGGACCACCAGCATTTTGTGAAACGCGTGATCGGCTTGCCGGGGGACCGGCTGAAGCTCGTCGACCAACAGATGTACGTCAATGGAAAGCCGCTGAACGAGCCATATGTGGTGCACGACCCGACGGCTCCGTATGACAACTTCAACTATTCCTTTCCTCCCTTGAGGGGCATGCTGATTTCTCCGCAGGTTGTTCCGGAATCTGGCTGGAGGGAAACGCTTCGCAGCTACATGCAGGGCGACGAGATCGTGGTGCCGCCCGGGAAATTATTCGCCATGGGCGACAACCGGGACCGCAGCTCAGACAGCCGGTACTGGGGCTTTGTGGATCGCAGCGCCATTATGGGGCGGCCTTTCCTGATTTATTGGTCAGTGGATGCAACGAGCAACGACTATACGCAAACCACTTTCATCCAGCGATTGGTAGGAGTTTTCGATACGCTGGCACACCTTCCGGCCCGCACCCGTTGGAGCCGGATGCTGCATACAGTCCACTGAGTTTGGCAGGATTTTTTGTGCGCGATTTTCTTGAAGTGCTCAAGGAAAGCCGGCTTCTTGAAGGAAACAAAGGCAGAGTGAAGTAGGTCTTGGAGTAGCTTTTCAATTCCGGGTCAGTCTGCGAAACTTCCGGACAATATGAAGATGCCGCGCAAGTGGTGGAAGCTGGCGCTTACGATGATGGCGCTGCTCGTGGCCATGCAGATCTGTGTGTCGCTGCTGGTCCGCACGCGGCGCATGCACACCTACCTCACCGCGCAACTGGAAATGGCATTTGGCCGGCCCGTCGAGGTCGGACGCTTCGCGGTGCAGCTGCTGCCCACTCCCCGGCTGGATGCGGAACAAGTGACGGTCGGCGAAGATCCCGCGTTCGGCAACGAATATTTCCTACGTGCGGACAATCTGTCCGCTGGGCTGCGGTGGACCGGATTGCTGCGCGGCCATTTCGAGTTCGGAACACTTTCGCTGAGCCGGCCCAGTTTGATTCTGGTGCGCAACAATCAGGGCAGATGGAACCTGGAACGCTGGCTGCCGTCCCCGAAAGCTTCCGCGGAAACAAACACACGCGTCTACGGACCACCGTCCGCCATCGCGCCGGTGAACCGGCTGCTGAAAATCGATTTCGATGATGGCCGGATTAATTTCAAGAATATCAACGACAAACTTCCGTTTGCCATGACCGGCGTTTCAGGAAGCGTCGACCAGATTGTGCCAGGTCGCTGGCAACTTCGCCTGGAAGCGCAGCCGTGGCGCAGCGGGGTAGTGCTGCAATCGGCGGGAACAGTGAAGGTCCAGGGCGATATTGCGGGAACTTCGGTGCGGCTGCAGCCTGCGCAAATTAACGTGCACTGGGCGGAAGTTTCGGTCGCGGATTTGTTCCGGCTGCTAAGCGGCCACGATCATGGCATGCGCGGCGTGTTTACGCTGGATGGTTCGCTGAAGAGCGGCGCATCGGAAGCCGGGTCAAGTTCGAGCGCCGACACGCCGCCAGGACAATGGATTTTTTCCATGGAGGCCCGCGCAGCGCAAATCCATCGGTGGGATCTGATCGAGCGCGGCGACAATCCCAGACTGCGGCTTGGTGTCAAAGGGCATTGGAACGTGGCTGCGGGAAGCGTGCGCGCGGAAGAGGTGACGATTGAAGGGCCGCGTTCGAATCTGCGAGGCGGGGCAAATTATGTTTCCGGGCCTGCCGCGGCGTTCGAAGTGCATCTGGATTCCTCTGGGATCCAGGCGGCGGACCTGCTGGCATGGTACCGGGCGTTTCATCCTGGCGTAGACGACGGGGTGTCGTCCGAGCAGTTTTTTACCGGCGCGATGGCGCTGCATGGCTGGCCGCTGGAGATCGACGAGGCCGCATTCTCGAGCAATGGCGGTGTTCTAAGGGTGCCGGGCCTCAAGCTTCCTGTGCGCATTGGTGCCGTGCGCATTGGGCGCGAACGAAACCAGCTTCTGTCCGAGCCCGTGCGCATCGCTCTAAGCGGCTCGGCCCGCGACGTTATCGCGCCCAGAAAGCGGCGCATGGCGACTCTGATGGAGAACGCCGCGGACGTCACGTTTAATCAGGATCTGAGCACTCCATCCGGCAGCATCAGCATCGAAGGCCATGTGCAAAGAGCAGAAGATGTGCTGAAGGCAGCGGCGGCTTTGGGCAGGCCGGTGAATCATGGGTGGGAGCTCTCTGGAGATGCGCTCGCGGTAACGCGATGGGAATGGCAGAAGCCTTTCGCCGGCCGCTGGAACGGCAGAATTCTTTTCAGCAAAGCGAAGCTCGCGATCGCGGGACTGAACCAACCGCTCGCCGTGGAGGGAAGCACTCTGAACTGGAAAGATGGGCAGCGTTCCGTGGACGTGGCGAAAGTGACCGGTTTCGGCAGCACTTGGTCCGGCTCGATTACGGAAGCAAACAGGGGCGGGAGCGAAGACGGCGCGAAATGGAATTTTAGTTTGACTACCGATCGCATGAACGCCGCGGAGCTTGACCGCTGGGTGGGTCCGCGCGCGAGGCCAAACTGGCTGCAGAGACTGTTGCCCTCGCTCCTCGGCGGGTCGTCGCCGAGTCCCGCCGCGAGCGAACTGGTCCGCCAAGTCAACGCCGACGGGGAACTGAACATTGGGGAATTGACGGTCGAAAAACTAAAGCTCACAAACGTTCGCGCGGAGGGATCGCTGCACGATCTGCGACTCGACGTGCGTGAAGCGGCCGCGGACTGGGCTGGCGGCACGATTCATGCGCAGGTAGCCGCGAAGTTTGCTCCTCTTCCGAAATATGATGTGACCGCGAAGCTCGACCGTGTGAATCTGGCGGAAATTCCCGCGGCAGGGCGATTCGCGGAGCGCCTGGCGGGTTTGGCTTCGGGCTCGGTGCACGTCGTGACAGAGGGCGTCGGTCGCGAAGAACTCCTGCAAAAATTGGCGGGCGGCGGGGCAATTCAGCTGAAGAATGCTGAATTTCGAGGCTGGGACGTGAGTGCCAGCGTGGCCGACGGCGCGCCACACACCGGCACTTCGCGATGGACAGGCGGCGCAGGGACGTTTACGATGCGCAACCGCGGCGTCACCGTCGAGAATCTGACGCTGGAATCCGGCGGGGAGAAAACCTCGTTGCAGGGCACGGTGAGTTTTGCGCGCGACGCCGATCTTACGATTGAAACGCTCGGTGCAGGCAAACGGCGCGGCAGGACGATCGGCGTGGTGGACGCCGGTCATGTGTTGAAAATATGGGGGCCGCTGGATGGGCCGCGCGTCTCCGTGGAAAAAACGGCCGCGCGCCAGCCTGCGGACTAAGATTTGAGCGCGATTTTCCGAAGACGAATTTGGCGGCAAAATTCTACCATCCGTGGAGGCTGTTGATGAAACGCTATGTCCCGCTCGTGATCCTTCTGGCGTCGATGATTTGCCCGGCAGCGAAGTCGCAAAAAGCGCCGACCCTCGAACAGTTTCTGAGCGCGCCGTTTCCGACCGAATTGACCGCTGCGCCTGCCAAGGGCCGCGTCGCGTGGGTTTTCAACGCAAATGGAGCGCGTAATCTCTGGATCGCGGAGCCCGCGCCGGACGGAAGCTACAAGTCGCGGCAAATCACTTCCTACCAGGACGACGACGGCCAGGATCTCGGGATGCTCAGTTGGGCGCCGGACGCAGAAACGATTGTATATACGCGTGGCGGCGATCTCGAATTCGCCAACGCCTCGTATCCCAATCCGCAAAATTCGCCGCAGGGAGTAGAGCAGAATATCTGGGCCATTTCCCTGGGCGGCGGCGCGCCAAAAAAACTTGGCGAAGGTCACGCGCCCGCCGTGTCGCCGAAGGGCGGCAGCGTAGCGTTCCTTTTCAAGACGCAAGTGTGGATGGCGAAGCTGGATGGCAGCGACAAAGCCGAACAGGTGATTCATTCGAACGGCGGCGCGAGCGAACTGCGTTGGTCGCCCGATGGCTCGAAGTTGGCCTTCGCCAGCCGCCGCGGAGACCACGGCTTCATCGGCGTTTATGACGTCGCGGCGAAGTCGCTGATTTATCTCGAACCAAGCGTGGACACGGACCTCCAAGCCGCATGGTCCCCCGACAGCCGCAGAATAGCATTTGTTCGCATCGCGGTCGCCAAGGGCAGGCTACCATTTAGCCCGGATCGCGAAGGCCAGCCCTGGTCCATTCATATCGCCGACGCAACAACTGGCAAGGGCCAGGAAATCTGGCATGCGGATGCAGGCAGCGGCAGCGTGTTTCACGAAGTTGTCGCGGAGAATCAGTTGATCTGGGCCGGCGACCGGATCGTTTTCCCCTGGGAGCGCGGTGGATGGATTCACTTGTGGTCTGCCCCCGTTAGCGGCGGCGCAGCAAAACCGCTCACGCCGGGAAACTTCGAAGTGGAATTTGTAGCGGCCAGCCCGAACGGCCAGACCATCGTCTATTCTTCGAATCAAGATGACATTGACCGCCGCCACGTCTGGAAAGTATCGCCCACCAGCGATCATCCGGAGGCCGTGACTTCAGGCGGGGGCATCGAAACCGCGCCCGTACTCGCGAGCGACAATAAAACGGTTCTGATCCTGCGGTCTGACGCGCATACCACGATGCGTCCGGCACTTGTTCTGAGCAAAGGCGAAATCCGCGACCTCGCCCCGGAATCGCTTCCCGCTGATTTTCCAGCAAGCGCCATGGTTACGCCCCAGCAAGTGATTCTTTCTGGCGTTGACGGCTTGCAAATCCACGCGCAGCTTTTTCTGCCACGCAATGCCGGCGACGGCTCGCGCCACCCTGCGCTCTGCTTTTTTCACGGCGGATCGCGCCGCCAAATGCTTCTCGGCTGGCACTACATGATGTACTACAGCAACGCCTATGCCATGAATCAGTACCTCGCCAGCCGCGGCTACATCGTTCTCGCGGTGAACTATCGCAGCGGCATCGGCTACGGGCTCAATTTTCGCGAAGCTCTCAATTACGGCGCGGCCGGCGCCAGCGAATTCAACGATGTCGAAGGCGCCGGACTCTATCTGCGCTCAAGACCAGACGTCGATCCCGCGCGCATCGGCCTTTGGGGCGGCAGCTACGGTGGTTACTTGACGGCTCTCGGCCTTGCCCGCTCCTCCGATCTTTTCGCGGCGGGCGTCGACATGCACGGCGTACACGATTGGAACACCGAGCTTCCCACCTTCGCTTCGGGCTACAAGCCCACCGATCGCGCCGATTTCGCGCGCCTTGCATGGGAATCCTCCCCTCTGGCCTCCATCGGCACTTGGCGTTCTCCCGTTCTTCTGATCCAGGGCGACGACGACCGCAACGTTCCGTTTGCCGAAACGGTCGACCTAGCCGAGGCGCTGCGCAAACAAGGCGTGGAGTTCGAACAATTGGTTTTTCCCGATGAGATTCACGATTTCCTGCTGCATCGAACGTGGTTGTCCGCCTATCACGCGACGATCGAGTTTTTCGATAAGCATTTCAAAACGCCGGAGAAATGACGACCGGCAGGGACGCCACCCATGCATAGTCTCTTATGAAGAAATGCCTGCGATTGCTCGGCGGCTGCTTGATCGCCGCGGCACTCCCCTGCGCAGCACGCGATAGCGCCGGCCGCGTCGCGCTCTTCCCCAAACTCGCCGTCGGCCAGACCATTCGCTATCAAATTGGCTACAGCGCGAAATCCAACACGAATACGGAAAGCACGGTCGCCGCACCCATGTCTCCGACCGCAGGCCAGACCAATGAAAGTCTTCTTCTGCTTGTCGAGGTGGAAGACTTGCGCATCGATGCAGGCAAGCAGGTCGCGCGTCTGCGCACGCGAATCCTCGACCCGGATGCCGTCGTCCCGCTCACCTCACCCACGGACTCCGCGGCAGTGCCGAATGGCACGCAGAATCCTCGCGAAGCAGCAATATCCGGCAAGCGCGGAAAGGTCGTGGAGTTTGTTCTTCATGCGGACGGACAAGTCACCGACGTTGAAGGCCTGGATAAGCTTTCTTCCGACGAGAAAGCCGCCTGGCAGGAGTGGGTGGCGCAATTTGGGGACGGCGCGTCATTCCCGGAGAAAGGCATAAAACCAGGCGAGAAGTGGAAAGCCGAGGAGCCGATTTCCAACGCATTGCTGGCGGGCCTTTCCTGGGAAAAGGAATCGGAGTACGTGAATGATGCGCCCTGCGGCGCGATGCAAGTAACGCCCGAGGGCGATCTTGTTCCAGGAGAGCAATCCCAGGAAAAATGCGCGGTGATTCTGACAACCGCGATCCTCAAACAAAAATCCTCTCAAAAAGACGCCACGCCCGAGGACTACAAGCTCCATGACCTGCGCACCATGGGCATCGCCAAAGGCAAGAACGAGACCATTACCTACATCTCGCTGAAAACGGGTCTGGTCGTGCGTGCGACAGAAGACGCCAATCAATCGATGAACGTCATCGTAGCGAAAACGGATGGTTCGAATCGCGTTCATTACATCATCGACGCCGAGAGCCACGCGCAAGTGGCGCTGCTCGCGGAGACGCCTGCCAATCATCCCTGACGCGGGATCGAATATTTCTTCCAAGGAAAACTATCATGCCGGAACGCACATTGATCGAGCTGCTCTATGGAAAAGGCGCCCACGCCAATCCGCTGGCTTGTGTCGAAGACCTCTCGGCGGAATTAGCGGGGCGCCAGGCAGGCAATCTTCCACACTCGGTCTGGCAAATTGTGTGGCACGTGAATTTTTGGACGGATTATGAACTCCGCAGAATTCGCGGCGAAAAACCGCACTACCCGGACCACGCGGCGGAAAGCTGGCCGCAGGGGAGCGCTCCCGCCAGCGAGGAGGATTGGAAAAAAGAGTCCGCCCGGTTTGCCGAACTGATTGGCGTGCAGGCCGCAATGGCGGAAGCCGGCTCAAGCGAACTAAGTCGCGAAGTGCCCGCAATGCATCCGAAGCAAGAAACGCACACCTCCACGGTGCTCGCGATTCTTTGGCAGCTGGTGGCGCACAACAGTTACCACGTCGGCCAGATCGTTCTGGTGCGGAGTGCAATGGGCGCTTGGCCGCCGCGCGGTGGCGGTGACAGCTGGTAATCGCGCCCGCAGGCTTCTCCCGGCTGCCCCCCTAAAGCCTGCAACGCCGGCTTGCATCGAGGAGTATAATAGGGGTTTCGGCAGTGCCCGTAATTCGTGCCGGGAGACCCCTTCCATGAACTTCAAGCTGCGCAGCAATTATCAGCCTCGCGGTGATCAGCCCGCCGCCATCGAACAGCTGCTCCGCGGCATCGATGCCGGCGACAAGCATCAGGTGTTGCTCGGGGTCACCGGCTCCGGAAAAACGTTCACCGTGGCCAAGCTGATCGAAGCCTGCAACCGGCCCGCTCTCGTTCTCGCGCATAACAAAACGCTCGCCGCGCAGCTCTATCACGAGTTCAAATCCTTTTTCCCGGAAAACGCTGTCGAATATTTTGTCAGCTACTACGATTTTTATCAGCCGGAAGCCTACGTTCCCTCTGCCGACATTTACATCGACAAGGAAGCCACCATCAACGACGAGCTCGACAAGCTTCGCATGAGCGCCACGCGCTCGCTTTTCGAGCGACGTGACGTCATCATCGTCGCCTCTGTCTCCTGCATCTACGGCATCGGTTCGCCGGAAGCGTATTACGGCATGCTGATCACGCTTGAAAAAGGCCAGCACACGTCGCGAGAGGCGCTCCTTCGCCGGCTTGTGGATATTCAGTACGAACGTTCCGAGGATTTGCGGCGCGGCTCGTTCCGCGTGCGCGGAGACATGATCGAAATCTATCCGCCGTATCAGGACGAAGGATTCCGGTTCGAAATGTGGGGCGAAGAGATAGATACGATTCGTCGGATCGATCCATTGACCGGCGAGGTCAGGAGCGGCCAAGAGGATCTGCCGCGCGTGACCATTTTCCCGCGCAACCATTACGTAACGCCGCAGGAGCAGCGCGACCGCGCCATCGTCACAATTCAGGAAGAGCTCTGGTGGTGGAAAAAAGAGCTCGAGAAGCAGGGAAAATTCGTCGAGGCGCAGCGCGTGGTTCAGCGCACTATGTTCGACATCGAGATGATGCGCACCATCGGGTATTGCCACGGCGTCGAGAATTACTCGCGCCACCTTAGCGGCCGGTTGCCCGGCGAAGCTCCGCCAACGCTGCTCGATTATGTGCCGCAAGATTTCCTGATGTTCATCGATGAATCGCACCAGTCCGTTGGGCAGGTGCGCGGGATGTTCAACGGCGACCGCGCGCGCAAGCAAACGCTTGTCGATTACGGATTTCGAATGCCTTCCGCTCTGGATAATCGCCCGCTAACCTTCGAGGAGTTTGAGCACCGCTTGAATCAAGTCATATACGTTTCCGCCACGCCTGGCCCGTATGAACTGACGAAGTCCGGCGGAGTCGTCGTCGAACAAGTTATTCGACCGACGGGGCTGGTTGATCCGCAAGTCGAGATTCGACCGGTGAAGGGCCAGGTGGACGACTTGCTCGAAGAAATTCGCAAGCGCGCGGAAAAGAATGAACGTGTCCTCGTAACCACGCTGACGAAGCGGATGGCGGAGGATTTATCAGAGTATTTCACCGAAGTCGGCGTGCGCTGCCGCTATCTGCATTCCGAAGTCGAGACGCTCGACCGCATCAAAATCCTGCGCGACCTGCGCCGTGGCGAATTCGATGTTCTGATCGGCATCAACCTGCTGCGCGAGGGATTGGATCTGCCGGAAGTTTCGATGGTCGCCATTCTCGATGCCGACAAGGAAGGCTATCTGCGGAGCGCGACCGCGCTGATTCAAACCATGGGCCGCTGCGCCCGCCACGTCGAAGGCCGTGCAATCTTATATGCCGATCGCCGCACCGGCTCGATGAACCAGGCGATTGAGGAGACCAACCGCCGCCGCACAAAGCAACTCGAGTACAACCAGGAAAACAACATCACTCCGATGTCCATCATAAAGTCCGTCGACATGGATTTGGCGCGCATCGTCGAAGCCGACTACGTAACGATTCCCGCTGACGACACGGAGCTGGATGCCGCCACGTCCAAGATCAAAAACGAACAGCAACTCGCCGAGATGCTGCAACAGCTCGAAACCCAGATGCGCGAAGCAGCGAAGAAGTTCGAATTCGAACGCGCCGCGCAACTGCGCGACCGCATCCGGTCGCTAAAGCAGAGAGACGTAACGGGCCTGTTCAGTATCGAAGCAGCCCCCGCCGCCGAACCCGAAGCCAGTCTGTAGGGGCGGGGCTTTTTTGACGGGAAGACTCGCTGCCGTTCTCGAATTCCTCCCGGCAGGCAGGGAACTGCGCTCCAAATTGCGCAATCGAATCAGACAATTCCGCGCTTCAATTCTTTCAGAGGGTAAAACGTGCCGCGCCACGTCACGCCGCCCTGCCACAACGTAACCGCTACCGAGCGCACAATCATGTAGCAGAAGACGGCAGCGCCAATCGGATGTGTCAGGGCGTACAGCGGCGAAACTTTGTTCATCGCATTCACGCCCCCGTGCATGCAAAGCGCCACCGCCACAGCAATCGCGGATAAAATGCGAATCCAGCCATGCCCAGCCAACAATCCAGCGAAGGGAACCACGTTCAGTAGAAATACCCCAGTAAGCCCGATCAAAGCGAACGCCACATTGTATCCGAAGGCAGCGAAGAAATTTTTCGTCACGCCGCGAATTATATTTCTCGCTCCTGCATGCCAGCGCACCGAAATAAAATCCGGGGCGACCGCGACGCAAGAGCGAAAACCGGACTGCTTCACGAGTTTCCCAAGTTTCATGTCGTCGACGACTTCCATTGCCAGACGCCGGTGTGTGCCGATCGCTTCGTAGGCGCTCCTCCGCAGCAATTGAAATGCTCCTATACCGACGTATGCTCGTGAATTCGGATTAGCCACGCTGTGGGCGTCTGTCGCTAGATGAAACGCCAGCCCAAAGAAGGTCAGCAGCGTTTTTTCCCAGAAGCCGTGCATCTCCACCTTGCAGACCAGCGTAAGGTGATCGAGATTCTGCTGCTCCGCCAGCGCCATTGCGCGCCTGAGGACATCTGGTCTGAAAACTACATCGGCATCGGTGAAGAGAAGCCACTCCCCGGTGGAGACTTCGAACGCTTCTTGCAGCGCATGCGATTTCCCAAGCCAGCCGCTTGGAAGCTGGGAGACATGAAGAGCGTAAAAACGGGCATGTGCCGAGGCAAAATCATCGAGAATGCGGCCGGTGGCATCCTGCGAGCGATCGTCTACGGCGATGATTTCCAGATCTGGATAGTCGAGCGCCGCAAGGGTTAAAAGCGAAGCCGGTAGTTTTTCTTCTTCGTCCCGCGCGGCGAAGAGGAGCGAAATTCCTGGGCGGGCCGCATCTTCCCCAGGCTCATAATCCCTGATCCAGGGGAGATTTGCTGCGCTGTAGGCGCCGCGGATACCGTAGAACACCCATATGGCGGCGATGAAAGAGAAGACAACGAGTCCAAAAGTGTGCATCAAAATTGGTAACGGGCGCTGCGCTCAGGTTATCCTAACACGTAATGCCAGGGAGCCTTTCGATCGTCGGTGCAGGTCGCGTAGGCCGCGCGCTGGGACGTTGCTTGCGTGAGTTGGGATGGAAGATCGGCGCGGTAGTGACGCGCAGCGAGCCTACCGCGCGCAAAGTCGTACGATCCATCGGAGCCGGTCACGCGCATGCTTTCCTGACGCGTCAAGTAGTCGCTGCACAGGTTATCCTGATTACTACGCCCGACCGCTGTGTGGCCGAGGTAGCCGAGGATTTGGCACGCATCGGCGCTGAGGAACTGCGCGGTAAAATCGTTCTGCACACCAGCGGGGCGCTGAGCTCGGATGTTCTCGATCCGCTCAGGCAGTGCGGCGCGTCTGTCGGATCGATGCATCCCCTGCAGACGTTCAGCGGGGTGGGGGTTCCTTCCCTCGATGGAAAAGTCTTTGCGATTGAGGGCGATGCTCAAGCGGTGCGCATTGCAAGGGTAATCGCTCGCGCTCTCGGAGCGATTCCCGTGCGCATCGAGGGCTCGAAAAAGCCGCTCTATCACGCCGCGGGAGCGCTGGCCGCTGGGAGCGTTCTCGCGTTGATGGAAGCGGCCACGCGGCTAATGACCGCGGCCGGCATGAAGCGGCGTGAAGCAGTGCGGGCGCTTCTGCCGCTGACGCGCCAGGTGTTGGAGAATTTCGAACGGCTCGGCCCGCGCGCGGCGTGGACTGGGCCCCTTTCGCGGAAAGATTATGGCGTGGTGGCGGCGCACACCGAAGCGATGAAGGATTTGCCCGGGGAACTCGTGGAAGCCTATGAGGTGATGAATCGCCTCGCCGCGGTTGTTTTGGCCCAGGATTCCGCGGCCATGCTGGCGGAGCTGGAAAAAGTAGCTGTGAGCAGAAAATCAAAAGTAAGAGCGACAGGGGGACAAGCTTGAAGCAACCGCAGATTGCGATTGAGAGCACGACGCTGGCCAATGGGCTGAGAGTGGTCATCGCGCCAGACACAACCGCGCCGGTGGTAACCGTGGGTGTGTACTACAAGATTGGATTTCGCCTCGAGCCGCGCGGACGCAGCGGCTTCGCGCATCTCTTCGAGCACATGATGTTTCAAGGCTCGGCGAACGCGCCGAAAATGCAACACATCAAGCTGATCAATTCGAGCGGCGGCGTTTTGAACGGTTCAACGCATTACGACGTGACGAATTACTACGAGGCGGTGCCGTCAAACGCGCTCGAAAGAGTGCTGTGGCTTGAAGCGGACCGCATGCGGGCGCTCAAAGTTGACGATGAAAACTTGCGGAACCAGCGCGACGTGGTGAAAGAGGAAGTGCGTGTGAATGTTCTGAACCAGCCTTACGGAGGATTTCCCTGGCTGGACCTGCCCCCGGTGGCGTTTCGCAACTGGGCCAACTCGCACAATTTCTATGGCGACTTCGCGGACCTTGATGCCGCGGATCTCGCCGACGTGCAAGCTTTCTTCAAAACTTATTACGTTCCGAACAACGCAGTGCTGCTCATGCTCGGAGATGTGAAACCAGAGGAAGGATTTGCCTTGGCGAAGAAATTGTACGCCGACATTCCTGCGGGACCGACGCCGCCGTTTGCAGATTCGACTGAACCCGAACAGGCGGAAGAGCGGCGCGGGCACGTGGAAGAAAAATTCGGAACGCTGCCGGCCATGGCCATTGGATATGTTGTGCCCAAGCGGCGCACCGCCGATTGGTGCGCGATGGCGCTGCTCGATCAAGCGCTTCACGGCGGCCGTGCTGGAAAACTTTATCGCGGACTTGTGCTGGAAAAACAGGTGGCCGTCGAACTCGACGGCGGAATCGAAGATATTTTTGGCTACAACGGACCCACGCAGATGGTGACGCGTATTCTGCATAAGCCGGAATATTCGAGCGGGCAGGCGCTGGCCGCATTTGATGAAATCATCCGTGAAATTCAGGAGAAGGGCATCAGCGAAGACGAACTCGCACAATTAAAAGTGAAATGGCAATCGGACTATTTTTCCCTGCTGGAAGGTGGGCACGGCGGCATGCCGCGCTATGGACTGATGCACCTGCTGGCGTGTTTCACGCTGTTCGATAGCGAGCCGCAACTGGTGAACACTGTGCTCCAGGGCTTTCTCTCTGTGAAGCGGGAAGAGATTCAGGCGGCAGCAAAGAAATATCTTCGGAGTGAAAATCGATCCGTCGTGTTCCGGCTTCCCGCGGCGACGGATGTAAAGGAGGCTGCGTAATGGCAACGCGCGCGGTGGAAGTGAACGAGGCGGTGCCGGCGCTGTCTACCGAACGGCAGGTTCGATGGCCAAACCGGAAACGGGCGCGGCTTTCGAATGGGCTCGAAGTCATCCTCGTGGAGTCTCACACGATTCCAAAATTTCACGGCGATCTCTATTTCCGTTCCGGCAACGTCGCGGCCATCGACAGGGGGCCTGGCCTGGCGGAGATGACGGCCAGCATGGTGCGAACGGGCACGGCCAAGCGCGCCAGCAGGCAGATTGAAGAGGATTTGCGGAGGATCGGCGCGGATCTTGGAACGAGCGCGGGCTCGGACACGAGTTCGGTTTCCTTTGCCGGACTTTCCGAGTTGGCCGAGCCGCTTCTCGGCATGGTGAATGAGTTGGCGAGAGAGGCGGCGTTTCCGGAGGCTGAGTTCGAGCGCGAACGGCGGCAAAAGCTTGAGGAAGTCAAGCTGAGCCGTACCGAGCCGGGGTTCCTGGCAGCAGAGCGGTTGCGCAAAATCTTGTTCGGCGCTCATCCCTACGCGCAAGTGTCTCCGAGCGAAGAGCAAGTTGCTGCGTATAAGCGCGATGATTTGCTCTCAGTGTACCGCGAAATTTATACACCCGAGAACGGATTGCTGTTGCTCGTCGGCGATTTTCAGCCCGACGAGATGCTGAAAAGCGCCGAAAGAGTTTTCGGCGCGTGGCAGGGAAAAAAACCGCAGGCGAAATCGTTTCCCGCCCCGGCACTTCCGCGCGGCAGGCGGGTTTATCTCGTGCATTTACCCGGCGCCGTGCAGACGCAAATTCTCGCGGGCTGCCACGCGATCACCCGCCAAAATCCTGACTGGATAAAATTAGGCCTGACAAACAGCTTATACGGCGGCGCCTTCAATTCGCGGCTGGTGATGAACATTCGCGAGGACAAGGGCTACACGTACAGCCCGCGAAGCGGCGTCACCGCTCTGCGAGAGAGCGGCTACTTTTCCGTTTCGGCCGCGGTACGCAATGATGTTGTTGCCGCGTCGCTTACGGAAATCTTCTACGAGATGGACAAGCTGCGTTCCGTGCCGGTTCCAGAAACTGAATTGGCCGATGCGCAGAATTATTTGAGCGGCATATTTTCCATGGGGCTCGCCACGCAGAACGGATTGCTCGGGCAGGTTGCCGTAGTGGCGCTGAACGAATTGCCGGACGATTATCTCGAAACGTATCGCGCGAAAGTTCGCGCGCTCACGCCGGTGGACTTGATTGAGACGGCGCGCAAGTATCTCGATTCCGCGAACATGCAGATCGTGGTGGTCGGCGACCGCGCGCAAATCGAATCGCAAGCCGCGCTTTTCGGCGAACTCGAAGTCTTCGACGCCCAGGGCAAGAAACTTGGCTAGGTCGAGGGCTGTCGAGTTTCTCGACGGGACAATATAAGTTGTCTATTACCCTTGCGCCCCAACGGAGCGTTCCGCTGCGGGGTTCTCGCTGCTGTTTTTTGTGCTAGGCCGCCACCTGCGTCGGTCAGATGGGATACGGCGACATCGGAAGAGTAGCAGTTGGTGCCGGGAATCGGCCCGGTGCGAAAAGGGGGGCGAGTATTTGGCGCTGGGCGAAGCCGCGCCGCAAAGCTAGCAGCGCTTCAGCGAGAAAGCCCGCAAATCCGCCAAAGCCTCCAGCTCCGAGAAAGGCTTCCTCTGCCCCAGCAGGCCCGCCTGCTTCGATGCTCCAATCTGCCGCATCTGTGCACGACAATCCAAAAGCGGTTCCTCCGTTCATTCGGAACGAGTTTTTTGTTTTGTTCGGAGGAACTATTCCTCAGAGGACTTGGTGTGTCGCACGAACGGGTGCTTCGATGCGCAGGGGGACTTGGTCGGCGATGCGGATGCCGTAGCCCTCGAGGGCGACTACTTTTTTGGGGTGATTGGTAAGGACGCGGATGTCTTTTAAGCCGAGGTCGATGAGGATTTGGGCGCCGATGCCGCTTTCGTGCTGGACCATGCGCTGGCGGGCAGGCTCGCGGTCGAGCTGGCCGCGTTTGTGGAAATGGATTTGGGGGAGCGCGCCGGGCTCGTCAGCAGTTTCGACGCTGAAGCCCCGGCCGGTGTGGTGGAGATAGAGGAAGACGCCACGCTCTTCTTTGGCGATAGTGGCCAGGGAACGGGCGACAAGTTCGCTGCAATCGCAGGCTGTGGAGCCGAAGACGTCCCCCGTCAGACAGTGCGAGTGCACGCGAACGAGCGCGGGCGTGTCGCCTTCGAGATTGCCGCGGACTAAGGCGATGTGCTGATCGTGGTCGACGTCGCTCGCGTAGGCGATCATGCGGAAGTCGCCGTAACGGGTCGGGAGAACGGCTTCGGCCACGCGACGGACGTAGCGCTCGTGCTGCATGCGGTAGCGGATGAGGTCGGCGACCGTCAGCATTTTTAGATTGTGCTGCTTGCAGAATTCGAGGAGTTGCGGCACGCGGGACATGGTGCCGTCTTCGTTCATGATTTCGCAGATGACGCCGCTCGCATTGAGGCCGGCGATGCGGGAGAGGTCGACGCTGGCTTCGGTCTGGCCGGCGCGGACGAGGACGCCTCCATTGCGAGCGCGAAGAGGGAACATGTGGCCTGGCCGGGCGAGATCCTGGGGACGGGTCTTGGGATCGATCGCCGTGAGGATGGTGATGGCGCGGTCGGAGGCGCTGATGCCGGTAGTGACTCCAACTTTAGCGTCGATGGCTTCGGTGAAGGCCGTGCCATGGACGCTCGTGTTGATCAGGGACATGAGCGGGAGGTGCAGCTCATCGCAGCGTTGCTCGGTGAGGGCGAGGCAGATGAGGCCGCGGCCGAACTTGGCCATGAAGTTGATGGCTTCGGGAGTGATTTTTTCGGCGGCCAGGGTGAGGTCGCCTTCGTTCTCGCGGTCTTCATCGTCGACCAGGACGATCATGCGGCCTTGGCGGATTTCTTCGACGGCTTCTTCGACGGTAGCGAAAACGGGTTCAGCGGGGTTCATGTGTGCCTCGAAGGGATAGTGTAGCCGATTGATTGGGAAAGTGAGTAGTGGGCGCTGAGCAGCGGGCGACGCGCTGGCGGGAGGCGTGGCGAGGGTACCCTTGAATTTGTGTGGGTGGCCTCTGAAGAACTAAGCCCGGCTAGAAGTGCTTTGGAATGTGCGGTTACGAAGGGTGTCGTAAATGTTGCATTTAAGAGGGTTGGGGCGTATGGCGTGAAGCGCAACCCAGATGATAGTGAGAATCCTGGGGAGAACCCTAGTGCAGTGGGGAGCATCTTACGGTACGGAGGGCAAAACAATGCCAAAACTAGCGATCTGGGTGGAAATGGAAGCAAAAGCGGGTAAGGAGCAGGAGGTGGCGGATTTTTTGAAGTCGGCGCAGGCGCTGGCGGAAAAGGAGCAGGGCACGGTCACGTGGTATGCGATAAAGTTGGGCGGACCCAAGTTCGGAATTTTCGATACGTTTGCGGATGAGAGCGGGCGCGAGTCGCACCTCAATGGAGAAATCGCCAAGGCGCTGTTTGGGAAAGCGAAGGAGTTCTTCGCGAAAGATCCGGAAGTTCATAAGCTGGACGTGCTGGCGGCAAAGGTGCCGGGCGCGGCGGGGACGAAGGCGAAGTCGGCATAACCGCGCAATCCGGAAATGTTTGATTTCCGGTCTCCCTAGGCCAAATTCGGGCGGTTCCCAGTTTTCAGACAAGATTCCTTTCTCATCACACATTCGCTCTTTCGCTATCCAGTCAATCCTCATCTTCTTCGCCGCCGTGCGAGCCGGCTCTGGCGCGGCCAGCGGGGGAGGGAGCGTTGGCCTAGGAGAGACTGGGCGGCCCAGTGGCCGAGGTAGACGGAAAGGGCTACGCCATGGCCGCTAAAGCCGGCCAGAATGAGGATTTTATTGCTGTGGTGGCAATAGCCGAAATGGGGTTTCATGCCTTTGGTGATTAGGATGGGGCCGCCCCAGCGGTGGGCGACGCGAATGTTTCTTAGGGCAGGATGCATGTGCCGAACGCGGGACTCGAGCGAGGCCAGGGTTCTGGCGGAGGCGCCGCGGTGGATATCGAAACGGAGTAGTTCGCTGAAGCTGTGCTGGAGTTTTCGTCTGGAGAAATGGCGGGAGAACATGGCATTCCAGGAAGTCGGCGGAGGGACCAGGCCTGCGCCGAAGATGTAGCCGTTGTTTGCGAGCGGGCGACCCGAGAGGTAAGGAAAGTCGACGGTGTAGAAGGGGTGGGCGGAGAGTCCTGTGGCGCGGAGTTGGGCGGGGGTGAGCGGCGTGGTGGCCAAGGCGAGGGTGAGCTTGGGTTCGGCTTGGTGGTGCAGGCCGGTGAGATGGAGGGAGGCGGCGTTGGTAGCAAGAAGAACTTGACGGGCGTAGAGAGTTTTCTGTTTAGCGCGAGTGCCTCTTTTTAGGCGGATGCGGATGAGGAGCGGTACGTCGGAAGCACTTGCGGGGGCCGTGTGTCGCGGGACCTGGGCAATGCGCGAGGTATCGGCGCGGCTCGGGCTCGCTGGCGCGATGGAAAGAACCTCAGCGTGCTCGATGATTTGGGCACCGGCGTTTTCCGCGGCGTGGGCTAGGCCGGAAACGACTTTGCCGGGGTCGACAGTGCCTCCGCGGACTTTTTTGACGACGTGGAGATTGCCGGAATCGTACCAGGAGATGGGAGAGTTTTTGGGGGAGCCGGAACGGCCAAGCTCCCAAGCGCCGGGAAGCGTGAGGCGGGAATCGACGTGCAGGGCGCGAAGGATTTTCTTGTAGCCGGCGAGAACGTCGCCCAGGCCAGGGAGCGGGCCGGCGGCGGTTTCGGACAGGGCCATGCCTCCTGTGCGGCCGCTGGCGCCGTTGCCGATCGACCCGGATTCCAGGACCACGACGGATTTGCCGGGGGCCAGTTTGGCAAGCCAGGCCGCGGCGGAAAGGCCTGCAAAGCCTGCGCCGATGACGGCGAAATCGACTTGCCCGGGAACTGGGCGTTTCGCGGGGCGAAAGTCGACCGTCCAGGGAGGAATGCCCCAGGGATGAGGTTTGCGGCGCACGCGAATTGGATGCAGCTATCAGAGGTTTTGTATCAGGGCTGCGAATGCCCCTATCGCATCGCGTCCAGAAGAAACGGAAAATTCCCGCCGCTTATTTCACAGTGAATTGGGTGGGCTGCACGTCGTTCGAGCAGGGATATTAAGGCAGTGAGAGAACCAGCTTTTCGCCGTTGAAATCGTATTCCAACCTGTATTTGGCGTCTTTTTTGCGATTGTGAATGGAAAAGTACAGGTACCCCGACACGGGAGCCGCAGCCTTCCCCTCTGGCAGGCCCTTTTGGCTCAATTCCGTTTCCATGATCTGGCGATCCCGCTCTCCTGAACCTGGGGCGGGGTTGGGATTTCCCACGCCGACTCCCACTTCTGTCGCGGTATAGACGCCATGAACTCTTGTGGGCTGCCCCGTGTTGGGATCGGTGTATGTGCCGGATTCGTAGCCAACGCTAGCGCCGCTCTCTACTGTAACCGGGAATCCGGAACCGGCTTTCTTTTGCAGCGAGGCAGCAACTACAGTGGCGCTCTGCGGTTTTGTGCCTATATCGCTCCCGGAAATATATAAGGCGAAATTATCCAGCGACAAATCGTGCGAAACTTTTTCCTTGCCGGGATAGAAGGCGAATTCCACAACGATGCAGCAACGATTCAAATCGGTGACAAAAGCTTTCTGCACCTGCTTGGGAGCGAGCACCTCCGCTCCAATACTCGCGCCGTCGCTCTGGGCGTGCGAATGGTAGCGGTTCGCGGAGGATCTGGGAACGCTACCGCGAGGCCCGGACGTATCGTCCTCCGTGCCTTGGGCTTTCAAAGGCGCCGTGAAGAGCAGAGCGGCAAAAAGGAAAACTGGGGAGAGGACGACAAATCTCATCGAGCGCATTGGCCACCTCGCCAGCGGATGCAATTCCTCAGGACGGAGTCAATGTTTCCTGAGCACGGGACCCGTTAACCAGAGATTGTACTCGGCGCATTGTACACCCTCGACCCATCAGAGACATGAATTTGTCGCTTATCAGAGCTTGCGAAGCGGACCGGGGAGGACGCCGGCGAGAGAATACTTTCCAGGACCGGCGAGCAACAAGCCCAGGGCGAGCAGCATCTCCGTGAGCGCGTATTCGAGTCCGCCATGGCCAATGTCGTATCCGTGCTGAATATGGACGATCAGGATGGCGCCCAGCATGACGATGATGACGCAGACGGCGCCCACGCGGAGCAGCGCGCCGGTCAGTATCGCGATGCCTCCGGCAAATTGAGCTAATCCAACCAGATAGCCGACAGCGACAGGCATGTGCATGAAGGCCGCGAAGTTTTGCGGGCCTGGGCCGCCGAACATTCCAAATAGGATGGCGCAGCCGTGATAGATGAAGGGAAGGGAACAAGCGACGCGCATGATGAGTAGCTCGAGATTCAGTTCACGTGCGCCTGTTAAGCGGCCGAATGTGCTCATCTGGACCTCCCGAGATTTGATGGAGATGGTGTATCAAAAGAATCATGGAAATACCAAGAAAATCCCGAGAGTCGGGCCGACTTGACGGTGAAGGAAAGTGGGTGAGATTTCGGATACGGGCGGAGTAGCGGCGGAAGTTAGCGCAGAAGAGGGGCAAGGAGATGGAAGACCCCGGCGCCGATTAAGGCAGCGCCGGGGATAGTGAGGACCCAGGCCCAGACGATGCGGCGCGTAACGCCCCAGCGGACGGCAGAGAGGCGGCGCGTGGCACCTACGCCGACGATGGCGCCGGTAATCGTGTGGGTGGTGCTGACAGGAATGCCGAAAGCGGCGTTCATGACGAGTGTAAGGCCGCCCGCAGTTTCCGCCGCAAAACCACCGAATGGGGTGAGCTTGGTGATGCGCTGGCCCATGGTCTTGATGATGCGCCAACCGCCCGCCATCGTGCCGCCGGCCATCGCTAGGTGGCAGCAAAGGATGACCCAGTAGGGCGGAGAAGCCGAGCGTTTTAGCAAGCCGCCAAGTACAAGCGCCGCCGTGATAATGCCCATTCCCTTCTGGGAGTCGTTCGTGCCGTGACCGAGGCTGAAGAGCGCGGCTGAGAGCAACTGCAATCGGCGGAACCAACGGTCCACTTTCTGAGGACGCTGCCGGCGGACTATCCAGCTCATGACGATGGTCAAGAGAATGGCGAGAGCCATTCCCACAATCGGTGAAAGAAAGATGAAAATGACGGGTTTGACCCAGCCACCAAGAATCAGGGCCTTGGTGCCAGCGTAGGCGACTGCGGCACCACCGTAGCCGCCAATGAGAGCGTGAGAAGAGCTCGTAGGGAGACCGAGGACCAGAGTGATCATGTTCCAGGAGATGGCACCAAGGAGGCCTGAAAGAACGACCTGTTGATTGATGAGTTCGAGGTGGATCATGCCCTTGCTGATGGTGGAGGCGACAGCGGTGCCGAAAACGAAGGCGGCAATGAAATTCCAAAAGGCGGCCCAAACGACGGCGCGGAACGGCGTGAGAACGCGCGTGGAGACCACGGTGGCAATAGAATTGGCGGCGTCATGCCAGCCATTGGAGAACTCGAAAGCCAGCGTGAGGATAATGACAGCGATCAGGAGGTGGAAGCTGGTCATCGGCTGGTCATCGGCGAATCAAGCGCTCTTGATGATGACGCCTTCGATGACGTTGGCGACGTCTTCGCATTTATCCACTGCGGTTTCGATGACTTCAAAGATTTCTTTCCACTTGATGATCTGGACAGAATCTCTTTCCTCGTCGAAAAGCTGGGCGATCAGCGTACGGCAGAGGCGGTCACTTTCATTTTCGTAGCGGTTGATCTCGATGCAATGCTTGAGGGCTTTTTCAGGAGTGCCCAAGGCTTTGACGGCGGCGGTGACTTCGACGGTCGCGGAGACAAGGACTTTGACGAGTTCCACAGTGCCTTCGCGGATGGAATCGACGCGATAGAGGACGAAACGGCTGGCGGCGGCGTCGATTAGGTCGATGACGTCATCGAGCTGATTGCATAGCGTGTGGATATCTTCGCGGTCAAAAGGCGTGATGAAGGTCTGGTTGAGCTTGATGAGGAGATGATGGGCAATTTCGTCGCCTTCGTGCTCGATGGCCTTGACGATCTGCACTTGCTCGGGAACGCCCGTGTAATGCGAGAGCATTTTGAGGAGGGCTTCCGCTCCGGCATGGATATTCTCGGCTTGCTGGGCGAAAAGGTCAAAAAAACCCTCTTCGCGCGGCATGAGGCGCTGCAAAAGTCCTGGCATGTCGTGACTCTCCCCTGAAGAGTCTGTGGCGAGGCTCGACGAGTTTAGCGGAGGATGGGGGATGGAGGCAAGGAAACGGGAAGCTACGCCTTCGCCGCAATTGGCACCGAATCCGGTGGCAGAGGGACTGCGTACCATCAACTGGCGGTTGGGGGCACGAAGGCGCTGATTCAGGCAGAGGCGGAGGTTCTTTGATTCAGCTTTCGCTCTGAAGTAAAAAGGGCGTCCTGGCTCGTGGCAAGGACGCCCTTTGGATTGAGGTTGCGGGCGGGCTGGTAAAGCCGGCCCGGAGCACAGGCTGAAGCCTGTGCCACTGGATTTAGTACATGCCGCCCATGCCGCCCGCGCCGGGGGCTCCACCACCGCCGGCAGCTGCAGCCTTTTCCTCCTTGATTTCAGCGATCAGGGCTTCGGTCGTGAGCATGAGGCCCGCGATGGAAGCTGCGTTTTGCAGCGCCAGGCGGGTGACCTTGGCTGGGTCGATAACGCCCATCTTGACCATGTCGCCGTACTCGCCGGTCTCCGCGTTGAAGCCGAAGTTTTCGTCCTTCGAGTCGCGAACCTTGCCAATCACCACAGCGCCTTCAAAACCGGCGTTGAGTGCGATCTGGCGGGAAGGCTCCTCGAGAGCGCGCTTCACGATGCCTGCGCCAACGGCTTCGTCATCGTGCAGCTTGAGCTTCTCGACTGCGGAGATGCAGCGGAGCAGAGCGGAACCGCCGCCTGCAACGATGCCTTCCTCGACAGCCGCGCGGGTGGCGTGCATTGCATCTTCGACACGCGCCTTCTTTTCCTTCAACTCGGTCTCGGTCGCTGCGCCGACTTTAATGACGGCAACGCCGCCAACGAGTTTGGCAAGGCGTTCCTGGAGCTTTTCCTTGTCATAGTCGCTGGTGGTGTTTTCGACCTGGGAACGAATCTGCTTCACACGGCCTTCGATGTCCGCGGACTTGCCGGCGCCCTCGATGATCGTGGAGTTGTCCTTGTCGATGGTGACTTTCTTGGCGCGGCCGAGGTCCTCAAGCTTCACATTCTCAAGCTTGATGCCGAGGTCTTCGGTGATGGCCTTGCCGCCGGTGAGTGTGGCGATGTCTTCAAGCATCGCTTTGCGGCGGTCGCCAAAGCCGGGGGCCTTGACAGCGGCGCACTGCAGCGTGCCGCGGAGCTTGTTGACGACCAGGGTCGCCAGCGCTTCGCCTTCGATGTCCTCAGCGATGATCAAGAGGGGTTTCCCCATCTTGGCGGTCTGCTCGAGCAATGGGAGCAGGTCCTTCATCGAGCTGATTTTCTTCTCATGGATGAGGATGCGAACGTCTTCGAGGACGCATTCCATGCGCTCGGGATCCGTGATGAAATAGGGCGACAGGTAGCCGCGGTCAAACTGCATGCCTTCGACTACTTCGAGGGTGGTCTCCATCGTCTTGGATTCTTCGACGGTGATGACGCCATCCTTGCCGACCTTCTTCATGGCTTCGGCGATGATCCCGCCGATTTGCTTGTCGTTGTTGGCGGAAATGGTGCCAACCTGAGCGATCATTTCGCCCTTGACGTCTTTGTGGAGCTTGCGAATTTCTTCGACCGCCACTTCGACGGCCTTTTCGATCCCGCGCTTCAGAGCAGTCGGGCTGGCGCCTGCGGCGACAGTCTTGACGCCCTCGCGAAAGATCGCCTGTGCGAGCACGGTTGCAGTTGTGGTGCCGTCGCCGGCGACGTCGGACGTCTTCGAAGCGACTTCACGAACCATCTGCGCGCCCATGTTCTCGAGGGGATCTTGCAGCTCGATCTCCTTGGCCACGGTGACGCCGTCCTTGGTGATGATCGGCGCGCCGAACTTCTTCTCGATCACGGCATTGCGGCCCTTGGGGCCGAGGGTGATCTTTACTGCGTCGGCGAGAGCGTTCACGCCACGTAGGATTGCCTGGCGGGAATTCTCACCTGTTACAATCTGCTTCGCCATACTGGTATTTCCTCCTGATTATCGTTCTGCGAACTGCTGAATTTTTAGCTCGTTACACCAACGGGCGGGGCAAGCCCCGCCCCAACAGAGTGGGACCTGAATTACTTCTTGGCGGCTTTGGCTGCGCCGCTCAGTTTGGCGAGAATCTCTTCTTCGCGGAGAATGAGGTACTCTTCGTCCTCGATTTTGATTTCGGTGCCGCTGTATTTGCCGAACAGAACGCGGTCGCCTGGTTTCACGTCGAGAGGGATCAGCTCGCCTTTTTCGCGCTTGCCAGCGCCAACAGCGATGATTTCACCCTCCATGGGCTTTTCCTTTGCGGAGTCAGGGATGATGATGCCGCCCCTGACGGACTCTTTTTCTTCAATGCGCTTCACGATTACGCGGTCGTGTAGCGGGGTCAGATTCACTGCCATCTTGGAAGAACCTCCATAGTTGATCTTACGGTTTGAACAGAGACTGGGAGCACGGAAGGGGAATTAGCACTCCTCACAGTCGACTGCTAATATAGCCAGAAAAGGATTGCATGTCAAGGATTTAGGGGACAGATGGGGTGAGCGGCTGTGGATTTCATTTCCAAATAAGCCTTTTATTTATAGTCACTTAGATGGTGCAAGAAAAATACGACACTTGGCGATTGCTGTGCTGCTTCTCGAAGGATAGAATCGCGGTGGGGTCTGGAAGTGCATCCATTCGTCTATCTTCGATTGATCATTCTTACGGCCGGGACGCTACTCCCCCTCTTCTGGCTCGTTGTAATTCTCGGCCATCGCCGGCAAAGGAACTTCGAACGCGTCTTCTTTTTCTTGTGTCTGGCACTTATTTTTTTCTTCGGCGCCTCCCTGTTCGCTCTGAATGCGCAGCTGTATTACACAACGGTTCCGCCGTTCCTGGGGATTTTTTCCTGGACCGTATTGTGCCTGGGGTTGTGGTTCCTGCCTTCTCTTTTGGTGCATCTGCACGTTGAGTATGCGCAGATTCGAGAGCTGCTTGCCGGGAGTTCCGAAAAGCGATGGTGGTTGGCCCTGGCTTACCTCCCAGCGGCATTGCTTCTTCCATGGCTTTACGACGCGCTGAAATTGCGCAGTGGCTTTGACTTCCTTCTGCCGAGCGATCGCTTGGGATGGCCGTTTCAGATCTGGGTCATTGCCGCACTGTTGATTTCGGCGGGTTGGCAACGGCGATTCATGAAAGCGGCTCCCGGCGGAGAACAAAAGAGATTCCACCGCTGGCTGCATATCGACCTGGCGTCGATGGCACTCTGGATTCCCGCCATTCATCTTTTCCTTCACCGCTCGGGAGGAATCTTTGATCAGAACGCTGCCATGTATAGCGCGCTGGTCGCTTTTATGGTCGTGCTGCCCTTGGCGATGCTCATTCGCAACGTTCAAAAATTCAATTTCCTGCAGATCGGCCGGCAGCGGAATCTGATCTATGCGGTATTTGTGACCTTTTTGGCGCTCCTGTATTTGAGTCTGGTTCGGCGTACCAGCCTTTGGCTGGACCCGTATTTGCCGCCGGAGGCAACGGCTGCCATTTTGCTCTTCCTCCCGGTGGTGTTCTTCGAGCCGCTTCAGCGGCTGATGAGAGGGATTCTGCGGCGGACCGCGCAAACGGAGATGGATCACGCGCAGCGCATGATGGCGCCGATACAGGAAATCGCGAGGCTCGGCAATCTTGGGAAGCTCGCTGCCTTTATCGAGAACTGGATCGGGGACGAGTTGCAGCTCGCCGAGGTGAAGCTGTCTCTCGGCAGTCGCGGCGAGGGCGAATCGGGCCAGAAGCCATCCGAAGAGATATTTGTGATACGGCAATCCGGACAGTCTCTCGGAACACTGCGCGTCAGGGCGCACGGGGCAATGTTGTCCGGCGAGACGGCGGCGGCGCTCGAGTTTTTGTGCGAGCAGTTGCCGGGGGCGTTGGATTTGTGCCGATTGATTGAGGAGAAGCTGCAGCTTGAGAGGGAATTGGCGGAGAGAGAGAGGTTGGCGCTGCTGGGGCAGATGGCGGCTAGCATTTCGCATAATTTGAAGAATCCGTTGGGGTCGATCAAGACGATTTTGCAAGTGCAAATGGAGAGTCCGCAATTACCCGAATCCATTCGCGGCGAAACGAAAATGGTTTTGGACGAGATTGGAAGGTTGTCGTTGAAGCTGAATCAATTGCTGCAATTCAGCCGGCCCGCCGTTCGCGGGGGAGTTGTTAGGGCGACTTGCGACGCTCAAGCTGTGGCCGAAGAGGTCAGCGGTGTTCTGCGGCATGAGGCCGAGCGGCGCGGCGTTGTGCTTGAGGTCGAAGTTGCCGCGGATAGGACCAAGTTGGCCGCTAGTTCGGAAGCAGTGAGCGAGATTTTGTCGAATCTTGTGGTGAACGCTTTGGAAGCGACCGCGCGCGGCGGTCTTGTGAAGGTAAGCGGCTCGGCCAACGGAGGCGGGTTCTCATTCGCCGTCGAGGATGACGGGCCCGGCGTGCCTGAAAGTGTGCGCGAGAAGATTCTTCAGCCATTTTTTACGACCAAGACGCAAGGAACGGGACTTGGTTTGGCAATTGTGGTCAGGCGTGTTACGGAGTTTGGAGGAAAACTGGATTGGGAGAGCCCGGTCAAGGACGGCAAGGGGACACGGTTTCATGTGAGTATGCCGGTCGAAGATGCAGGCAGATAGCGGAGCGAATCGACGAGCCTCGGAAAAAACAGCGTTGCGCGATGGCTCGCGTTTTTCTTGACACATCGGCCACAGAGTGCACGGAGAGCTGGGATGAAAACGATATTGATCGTGGATGATGAACCGGCGGCACGCTACGGATTGCGGCGAGCGCTGGAGGCAAAATACCGGATCTCGGAGGCGGATTCAGCGGAGGCGGCGCGCGTGGCGTTGCACACTGAGCAGCCGGACTTGGTGCTTCTCGATGTGGTGTTGCCTGGGCTGAGCGGCTTGGATTTCTTGCGGTGGATGCGCGAGCAGGGTAGCGAATTGCCGGTGCTGATGGTTTCGGCGCTGGATACGGCGAAGACGGCGGTGGAAGCTTTGCAGCTTGGCGCGGCGGATTATCTGGTGAAGGGATTTGAACTCGAAGAGTTGCGGCAGCGCGTGGCGAATCTCCTGAAGCTGGCGACGCTTGAAAAGGAGAACGATTCGCTGCGACGGCGGATGACGACGGAGGGCCAGTTTGGGCAGATGATTGGACGGACGGCAGAAATGCGGCGCGCGTTTGAAATCGCGGATCGAGTTGCGCCTGCGGATTCGACCGTACTGATTCTCGGCGAAAGCGGGACAGGAAAAGATTTGATGGCACAGGAGATTCACGCGCGCTCGTCCCGCGCAGGGAAGGCGTACGTGGGGGTGAATTGCGCGGCGCTGCCAGAGACTTTGATTGAATCGGAGCTCTTTGGATACGAGCGCGGCGCGTTTACGGGAGCCGCGCAGCAGAAGAAGGGGAAATTCGAGCTGGCATCGGGTGGTACGCTCTTCTTGGATGAGATCGGCGACATGAATCCCGTTACGCAGGCGAAAGTCTTGCGCGCGCTGGAAAATCGCACGATCGAGCGGCTGGGCGGAACGCAGACAATTCCCGTGGATGTGCGAGTTATCAGCGCGACGCATCGGAATTTGTCGGCTGAAATTCGTGCGGGAAAATTTCGTGAGGATTTGTATTACCGGTTGCGGGTAGTGACGATTGAGTTACCGCCTTTGCGGGCGCATAAGGGGGATATTCCGGTGCTGTCGGAAGCGTTTTTGCAGATGCACGGAGCACGCCTCGGGCGCACGGCACGGCTGACGAGGGAAGCGCTGGCGGCGATTGACCGATATGACTGGCCGGGGAATGTTCGCGAGCTAAAGAACGCCCTGGAGCGAAGTTTGGTGTTATGCCCGGGCGAAGAGATCGGTGTGGGCGACTTGCCGCAGGAAGTGGTGAACGGGGAGGCAGCGCCGCACAAGCATTCCGAGGGCGCTGGCGAAAATGGGTTCAGCGAGAGAGATTTTCGCGAGGCCAAGCGGAAGTTTGAGGTGGCGTATCTGACCAGGCAGTTGGCGGATCATCGGTGGAATGTCTCGCGGACGGCGGCGACAATTGGATTGCACAGGCAGAGTTTGCAGGAAAAATTGCGCGAGCTGGGGATTCGGCGGCCGGGTCGGGAGCCGGTCGAAGAAGAATAAGAGATTTTGCAACCGCAGAAGAGCATAGACACCGATATTCGGAGAATTGGTTTGGGGAATAGCGAACGGAGAACCGGCGCATTTGTTTTGGCGGGCGGGGGGAGCACGCGATTTGGACAGGACAAGGCGCTAGTGGAGTTTGCCGGGAAACCGATGCTGGCGCGCATGATCGAGCTGCTCGGAAACACATCGAACGACGTGAAAATCGTCTGCGCACCTGAAAAATATGCGGACTTCGAGAGAAGACTGGTAATAGATCGCTGGCCCGGCGAAGGACCGCTGGGGGGAATTGTGACGGCTTTGCTGCACAGCCGAGAGAATGAGCCGGCCTGCGAATGGAACGTCATCGTAAGCTGTGATATGCCATTTTTGACGCCCGACTGGATGGCGTTTCTTACAGAGCGTGCGGCGCGGAGCGAAGCCGAGGTCGTTGTCCCCTATTCTGCGCATGGACCGGAGCCTCTTTGCGCGTGCTGGCGAACCAGTGCTGTGGAGACGCTGCGGCCAGCATTCGAGCGCGGCGTTCGCAAAGTGACCCAAGGCATATCACTCCTGCACGCGGAAGTTCTTGACGCGCGGGACTGGAAACGATTTGATAGCGCTGGGCGGCTTTTTTGGAATATGAACACCGCAGCGGACTACGAAGAGGCTCGCCGGGTTGTAGATGCGAAACGCGACTGACGGACGCACGCAATGAAAGACCTGAACGATATCAGCCTCGGTGTTGCGGCGATGGAGACAGGCGGAGCGCGGGGGGCGGCCGCCGCTGATGCCAGCGCGAGAGGTGACAGCGCCGAGCCTCGCGCTGAAAACTTTTTCGAGTTTCGCGATGTTTGCAAGTCTTTCGACGATAACGCCGTATTGAAAGATGTCAGCTTCAGTGTGAAGCGCGGCGAAACGTGCGTCATCATGGGGCGCAGCGGCGTGGGAAAGTCCGTCTCGCTGAAGCACATCATGGGATTTATGAGGGCGGATTCCGGGCGCATTTTTGTGGACGGCCAAGACGTCACGGATTTCAGCGAGCAGCAGTTTGAGGAAGTGCGACGAAAAGTGACCATGGTGTTTCAGTCAGGCGCCCTGTTCGATTCCTTGACGGTCGCCGAGAACATCGCGTTTCCGCTCGAAAAGCAGCCGGGGCTCGAAAACGAAGATATCGATGCGTACGTGGCGAAGTTGGCGAAGATGCTGGAAGTGGAAGAGGTCCTCGATAAACTGCCGAGCGAGTTATCGACGGGAATGAAGCGCGCGGTGGCCATGGCGCGTGCGTTTGCGCAAAATCCCGACGCGATCCTGTTTGACGAGCCGACGACCATGGTGGATCCCATCATGGCGGGGCATATGGGCGACCTCATCCTGCGCCTCAAGGATGCGTTCCATCGCACATCCATCGTGGTGACCCACGACACGCATTTGGCAAAGAAACTTGCTGACACCGTGGTCTTTCTGCAGGACGGTCGCGTCGCGTTCTTCGGGCCCTGGAATAATTTCGAAAACTCGAAAGATCCGTTCCTTCACAACTTCCGCATGCAGGATGCTTTGATTCCCGCGCTGGACGTGACTCTGTGAACCAGGCGGCGCGAGCATGAAGCGCCGAAACTTTCTGAAGGGCATGGCCGCTGCTCCGCTGATGGCTTCCGGCGCAGCCTTCCCGGTGCAGAAAGGCGTGCTCGTCAACGACGTGCATACCGGTCTCAATCCGACATGGGTCAGAAGCATTTCCCGTCCAACATCGGCCGGAGAAGTTCGGAATCTCGTCAGAGACTGCGCCAAACACGGCCGTTCGCTTTCTGTTTCCGCCAGCCGTCACGCCACTGGCGGGCAGCAGTTCGGGACGGATTCCGTTCTTCTGGATATGCGCGCGATGAATCGCGTCATCAGTTTGGACGACAAGACGGGAGTATTGCATGCTGAGGCGGGCATCGAGTGGCCGGAACTTATCCATGGATATACCGCGCTACAAAAAGAAAATGTGATCTGGGGAATCCGCCAGAAACAGGGTGGCGCCGACCGGATGAGTCTCGGCGGCGCGATTTCCGCGAACGCGCATGGCCATTGTCTCGGTACGCCTCCGATTATCAGCGACGTGGATTGGATAGAGATCGTTCTCGCGGATGGCTCGATGAAAAAATGCAGCCGCAAAGAAAACGCGGAACTCTTCTCGCTTGTCGTCGGCGGCTATGGGCTTTTTGCAATTGTCACAGCGGTTGGTCTGAGGCTGGCGCCGAGAGGCAAGGTCCGGCGGCACGTCGAGACGCGAACCACGGCGGAGTTGGTAGCCCTAATTGAAGGGCGCAAGGCTGCAGGCGCGCCATTTGGTTATTTCCAGTACAACATTGACGAGACTTCTCGCGATTTTCTGCGCACCGGAATTTTGACGACCCACGAAAATGTTCCGCCGGAAATACCTCTCGGTGTTGAGAGCACGGATATCGACGCAAAACTGTTGACGGCCTTGCTGGAAATCGCGCACCGCGATCGCGGATCGGCATACCGGCGTTACGCAAAGCTGGAGTTATCGAAGGACCGCAACGTCGAGTGGTCGGACCTGCATCAACTGAGCACCTACCCCGCCGGATATCACCAGGAGATCGAAAAGCGTCTTGGCGCGGCCTACGTGGGAGCGGACTTGATCCTGGAGGTGTATGTTCCGCCAGATGAACTGATCCCGCTGTTTGAAGAGGCGCGGCGGGTTCTGCTGGATAGCGGGATGCCGTTGATTTACGGGACGGTGCGCTTCATCGAGCAAGACAAAGACTCTTTTCTTGCATGGGCCAAGAAGCGCTACGCATGCGTGATATTTTGTCCGCACACTTCCGGCGAAACGCAGGCTTTGAAGAAAACCAGCGAGGTGTGCCGCCAGCTCATCCGGGCTGCCAAGAAAAGAGGTGGAAGTTTTTATCTCACCTACAACCGCTTTGCCACCCGAGACGACCTTCAGTCCGTGTATCCGCAGTTCCAGGATTTTCTGGGCCTGAAGAAGCATTACGATCCGCGCGAGACTTTTCAGAGCGATTGGTACCGATACTACAAGGGCCTGTATGCCTAGGGCGGAGAGCGCGGAAAGCGAGTTGAGGAGGACGGCTGCGTGAGTCAGACAAGCGACGCGCAATCCAATCCGATCCAGCAATTACGCAAGACCATGGGATTTTGGGATGTCTTGCTCTTCAACATCGCCACGGTCCTGGGTCCGCGCTGGGTTGCCGCCGCCGCGCACAACGGCCCATCTTCGATCAGCTTGTGGGTAATCGCGGCGGTGTTGTTCTTTATTCCATCGGCGATGGTCATCAACGAGCTCTCATCGCGCTTTCCGGAAGAGGGCGGCCTGTACGTTTGGACGAAGGAAGCTTTCGGGGATTTTCACGGCTTTGTCGCCGGATGGAATTACTGGGCCTATACCGTTTTTTATTTTCCCGCGCTTTTGCTCGCCAGCGCGGCGATGAGCGCGTACATCCTGGGAGAACGGGGGGCGGCGCTCGAACACGACCGCACATTTTTGCTCCTCCTTTCTGTGGGATACCTGACCGTGGCCGTCGGGCTGAACATCATCGGGCTGAATATCGGCAAGTGGCTGCAAAACGTCGGCGGTGTCTCGACATACTTGCCGCTGATGGCCGTTGTCGGCGTCGCCGCGATTACCGCCATGAAGCACGGCGCGGTAACACTTTTTACCTTGCACAACATTTTGCCGACCTGGAATTGGGACACGGTGAATTTCTGGTCGCAGATTGCGTTTGCGTTCAGTGGGCTCGAGCTTGTGTCTGCCATGAGCCAGGAGGTGCGCAATCCGCGGCGAACGCTGCCGCGCGCTCTCTATGCCGCCGCTGTGCTGATCGCGCTGATGTATATCCTGGCGACGATTGCCGTGCTGATCCTTGTGCCCGCGGCGGAAGTGTCGAACACCAGCGGCGTCTTTCATGCCATCACAGTGGGATCGATCGCGTTGCGCATTGGATTTCTGGGAGTCGTAGCGGCGATTATCGTGACCCTGGGAAACGCGGGCGGAGTTGGAAGCACCGTGGCGGGGATTGCGCGTGTACCGTTCGTCGTGGGAATCGATCGCTATCTGCCGAAAGCGTTCGGGAAAATCCATCCGCGTTGGAAAACGCCGTACGTTGCGATCCTGGTACAGGCCCTGCTTTCGTGCGCGATCCTTTTGGTCAGCCAGATCAACGAATCGACGCGCGGCGCCTATGACGTACTGGTGAGCGCGACGAACATACTTTATTTCATTCCGTTTCTGTATATGTTTCTGGCGGCTGTCCGCCTTTTTTCGCGAAAGGATCGCAAGGAAAATTCGGAGGCAATTTTGATCCCGGGCGGCAAAGCTGGCGTGTGGGCCATTTCCGGCACGGGCTTTCTGATAGTGCTACTCGGAATATTTGTTTCACTGGTTCCGCCCGGTGATTCGGCGAACAAGTTTGGGTTTGAAATGAAACTGGTGGTAGGCACGGTCGCGACGTTTGTGATTGGACTTGTGCTCTATTGGCGCGGGGCGCGTGCCAAGGCGCGAGAGGCCGCGGCTGGCAGTTGATATTGGAGTAGACCGGGAAGCAGGTTTCAATAGACGGGCCAGATTCCCGGCGTGGCAAGTTCCAGCTCTGCCGATATCCTCGACGTAGAGGCACGTTTCGATTATTCCTGAAAGAAATGGCACGTACTGACCTCAGAAGCCTTGCGTGACAAGCTTGTCGAAGGTAAGTTGCGAGTTTTCTTTGGAAGAAGTTTCGTTGCGCGCTTCGAGGAAGCGTTCTACGTATTTTCCCAGAACATCGCCCTCGAGGTTTACCGCGTCCCCGGGATTGCGGTCTCGAAGATTGGTGTGCTCGTAGGTGTAGGGAATCACGGCAACTTCCACGATGCGTGTGGTTTTATTCCATCGCGCAACGGTGAGGCTGATCCCGTCGATCGTAATGGAGCCCTTCGGCACGATGTAGCGCGCAAATTCCTGGGGCACCTCCACGCCAAACCACCAATTGCTGCTTCCCGCGTTTTCGCGATCGAGATGCGTGACGCGGCCCCTGGCGTCCACGTGTCCGAGAACAAAATGGCCGCCGAATTCCTTGCCGGCGGCAAGAGGCTGCTCGAGATTGACTGGAGATCCTGTTTTCAGGGCGCCGTTCTTTCCGCCGAAGGATGTTTTTTGAATGGTTTCTCCGGAAAGATCAGCGGAGAAGTTTTCTTTGCCACGAGCAACGACCGTGAGGCAGCAGCCGTTCACGGCGATGCTGTTGGAGACGGCGAGCGCTGTCCTAAGGCTGGGCGCGTGGACCGTGACGCGGCCCCCGCCCGGCTTGGGTTCAAGCGACTCTATGGTTCCGATATGTTCGATGATTCCTGTGAACACGGTCTGCCTGTCTGCTTCAGCTTGCTCGGTTTGTGCGCTTTTCCTTTTGAGTGTACCGCATTTCGCTGCGACCGCAGAAAGCACTAGACTTAAGCTGAGCGTTTGACGCTTAGGCAAAAACATTGAGGTTAGACCATGAAGGCCTGCCTGCTGAAGGCACCCGCGCGGATTGAAACGAATCCGCTCCAACTCACGGATGTGCCGGTACCGAATCCTCGGAGCGGCGAAATGCTGGTTCGCGTGCGCGCCTGCGGCGTGTGCCGGACGGACTTACACGTAACGGAAGGCGAATTGCCGCCGCTGAAATCACCGGTCATTCCGGGCCACCAGGTGGTCGGCGTTGTTGAGAAACTTGGCGAAGGAGCGCACCGCTATGCGGTTGGAGCGCGCGTGGGCGTTGCCTGGCTGCACCACACCGACGGCGTGTGCGAGTACTGTCAGCGCGGCGAGGAGAATCTGTGCGACAACCCGACGTTCACCGGCTACACCGTTGATGGCGGCTACGCTGAGCACATCGTCGCGCCGGAGGATTTTGTTTATGCGATTCCGGAGGCATTTGCCGACGAGCAGGCCGCGCCCTTGCTCTGCGCGGGGATTATCGGATTCCGCTGCCTGCGGCTTTCGGCGATCAAGCCCGGCGGGCGGCTTGGCTTCTATGGTTTTGGCGCAGCGGCGCACATAGCGATTCAAGTCGCGCGGCACTGGAACGTGATGGTGTATGCGTCGACGCGCGATGCGCGTCATCAGAAACTGGCGATGGAGCTGGGCGCGGCATGGACCGGCGGAACCTTGGATGCGCCACCGGAAAAGCTGGACGCTGCGATCGTCTTTGCGCCGGCTGGCGAGATTGTTCCCGCTGCGCTCGCGGCACTACGAAAAGGCGGCGTGCTAGTGCTGGGCGGAATTCACATGAGCGCGATTCCGTCGTTTAGCTACGATCTGCTCTATCAGGAAAGGGTGATTCGCAGCGTGGCGAACAACACGCGCCAGGATGGAGAAGATTTTCTGCGCGTCGCGGCGGAAATTCCCGTTCGCATGCACACGCAGGTGTTTCCGCTCAGCGAAGCCAACCGTGCGTTGAACGCCTTGAAAAATGACGCCATCGAAGGCGCGGCGGTGCTGCGCGTCAGCGGGTGAGACAGAGCTCCGGAGCGCGGTAGTCGGGCTCCAGCCTCAGGGCTCCGCCCTCGAGGGACGTCCTAAAAGCGGCAACAAGGCTGCCGCACTCCAAAACTATCGGTATACGTCCTCCAGGTAGGCTTCGATAGCGATGTCAGGGCCGAATGCTTGGGTGCGGACTTTTTGTAGCGGGGGGAGCTCTAGATTTGGCGCGATCGCGAAGGGCACCCGCCCTTCGCCGGAGATTTTCGGCGCATAGAAGAGAAACAGCTTGTGGACGATTCCGGCGGAAAGCGCGGCGCCGTTCAGCGTCGGGCCGGCTTCGAGCAGGACGCCGAGAATCTCGCGGCGGCCAAGTTCGGCGAGCACGGCTTCCAATTGGATCTGTCCGTTGCGCGAAGCGGCGCGAACGACTTCGACGCCGGTTTTCTCGAGAGCGCGAACTCTACGCGTATTTGCATGCTGTTGCGTGAAAACCAGAACATCGTTCTCCACGGACTCCACAATGCGCGAGTGCGGCGAGATCGTCAGTCCCCAGTCCAGAATGACTCGGAGCAGAGGCCTTCGGCGTGGCAGGCCGCTGCGATCGGTGAGAAACGGGTCATCGATCTTGACAGTCCCGATGCCTGTGAGCACAGCGTCAGCAGCATGGCGCAAGCGGTGAACTTCGGCGCGGGACTCTTCGGAAGTGATCCAGTTTGACAGTTTTTTCTTGCTGGCTCTCTTGCGGAACTTGTTTCGCTCCGCGGGAAGAGCGAGTTGACCATCGAGCGTCAGTGCGGATTTCAGCGTGACGAGTGGTTTCTTTCGGCGAATCCAGCAAGCGAAGGCCTCGTTCAGCTTGCGAGCCTCGTCTTCACCTGCGCCGGTCGAGACTTCGATCCCGGCGGCGCGGAGTCGATCGAAGCCGCGGCCGGAGTTTGCGGGATTGGGGTCTTCCATCGCTGCGACCACGCGTTGAACACCAGCGGCGATAATTGCTTCTGTGCAAGGGCCGGTGCGGCCGGTGTGACTGCACGGTTCCAGCGTGACGTACATCGTCGAGCCGCGAGCTTTTTCGCCGGCCGATTTCAGTGCGACCACTTCCGCATGATCGCGTTTTTCATATTCGTGAAATCCTTCGCCGATGATTTGGCCTTCGCGGACGAGAATGCAGCCGACCATGGGATTGGGGCTTGCGAGGCCGGTGCCCTTGCGGGCTAACTCCAGCGCGTGATCCATGAAGCGAGTGGCGTGAGCGTCCATTTTGCAGCCGAATGTTCAATCAAAAAGGGAATTCGCGTAGGTTTCCGCGTCGAAGGGCACCATGTCGTTAATCTGTTCGCCAGTGCCGACAAAACGAATGGGCAGGCCAAGTTCGCGCGCGATGGCGACAACGATGCCGCCTTTGGCGGTGCCATCCAGCTTGGTGAGAATAATGCCCGTGACGGTGACCGCGGAAGTAAATTCGCGTGCTTGAGCGAGACCGTTCTGGCCTGTGGTCGCGTCGAGCACGAGCAGCACATCGTGTGGAGCGCCGGGAATGACTTTCGCGGCCGTGCGCTTCATTTTCTCCAGTTCGGCCATGAGATTGGATTTGGTGTGAAGGCGGCCGGCAGTGTCCACGATGACGGCGTCCGCACCCCGCGCTTTCGCAGCGGCCATTGCGTCGTACACGACGGCAGCCGGATCGGCGCCTGACTTTTGTTTAATTACGTCGATCCCATTGCGTTTCGCCCATATTTCTAGCTGCTCGACGGCGGCGGCGCGGAAAGTATCCGCAGCGCAAAGCACAACGCTGAGACCTTCCTGGCGGAGGCGGTTGGCGAGCTTGCCGATGCTGGTAGTTTTACCGGCGCCGTTCACGCCAACGATGAAGATCACCCGCGGTCCGGAACCGTTGGGCGAGCTTGCCGGATTTTTCGCCGGCGTTCTGATCGGGTTACCTCCCGTGCCGTCGGATAGCTCGCTTTCGCTCATGGTAAGGATGCGAACGATGTGCGACTTAATCTCGCTTTTGAGCTGGCCGGCGTCCGAGAGCGCGTTGCGATCCAGCTTTTCACGCACAGCATCCAGAATTTCGCGAGTCGGCTTCACACCGAGGTCGGCGGAAAGCAGCGCGGTTTCAAGCTTTTTCAGAAGCGCAGGGTCGATCTTGCGCTCGCCGAGAAAAATGTTTTCCACCGACTCGGAGAGGGCCGCCTTCGTCTTACTGACCGAAGCTTTCAACCGTTCGAGCAGCGATGGCTCGACCTTCTCTGGTTTTCCAAAGAGAGAAATCATGAAGTTAGGCGCTCGGATCCGCGCATCTTAAAAGTGTAACAGAAGCATTCGATAAGAGGCGGTGCCGAGGCATCCTGAAGATCCATCGACCCTCTTGTTGTTGAGAGTACGGACGGCCAGAAGCTGAATCGGAACATCGATATGGAACCAAAAGAGAGGCAACACAGGCCTCAGACCCACACACCCGCAGGCGTGCAGCAATTCATTTACACCGTGACTTCGACGGCGCTGAGGCGGAGCTTTCCGGAATTGATGGCGGATTCGAGGGCGTTGACGACAACCGCGTCGAACTTTGAGCCGGTGAGCGACTTGATGCGGTTCAGCGCAAACTCGATGTCCATCGCCGACTGGTAGGGACGATTGGTGGTCATGGCGTCCAGCGTGTCGGCCACCCCGATGATGCGCGCCATCAGCGGAATTTGCTGGCCTTGCAAGCCATACGGATAACCACGGCCATCAATATGCTCGTGGTGCAACTCGATACCGGGCAGCATCTCCTTCAACTGTGAAACCGGGCGCATGATGTTGGCGCCTTTCACGGTGTGCTGCTTCATCAAGTCGAACTCTTCCGGTGTCAACGCGCCAGGCTTTTTCAGGACGCGGTCTTCGACGCCGATTTTTCCGACATCGTGAAGCAGCGCCGCGACGCGCAACTTGTCCAGCTCTTCGGCGGAAAGCCCGAGTTCCCGCCCGATAAGCCCCGAGTACTTTGCCACGCGCCCCGAGTGACCGCGCGTGTAGGGATCCTTTTCGTCGATGGCCGCGGCAAGCATGCGAATCGAGCCGATAAACAGCTCGCGGTTTTCTTCCGCGGCTTCTTTCAGCTTTTCGATGTACTCTTCGATGTCGCTGGCCATCTTGTTGAAGTTTTCAGCCAGCTCGCTGATTTCCGAGGCGCCGCGTACCGGCGAGCGCTGATGGAATTCTCCGCGGCTAATGGCGCGGGTGGAAGCCGCGAGCCCACGAATCGGACCGCTGATGCCCACAGCGAAAAAGTAACCGAAAAGTATGGCCACAAGAACCACCACCGTGACGAAAGCCAGAGCCTGGCGGTTTAATTCCGTCACGCCAGCGTCGGTACGAGCGTCGTCCAGGCTGCGTTCGGCGACGACCGCCCAATTGACCTCCGGGAACGTACTGTACGTTCCGATCATCTCGACCGGATGCTTTGTCCCCTTTTCTCTAAAGCGAATTGTTTCCGTATTGCGCAGGTCTCGGGGCAAAGCCCGAATTTGGTCGACGAGCTTTCCACTGGCTTCCGCGCCGGGAACGAAATTCTTCGTATCCGGATGAGCGACGATGTGACCGGAGTGGTCCACCACGAAGACCATGCGTCCGCGCACGCTGGCATCCCGCAAGCGGTGTAATATCGGCTCTAGAGAAACGACTGCAGCAAGCATGCCAGTATAGTCGCCGGTCAAATCCTTGAGCGGCACGGCAAGTACAAAGGCCGGCTCGTTGTTCGGCGCGAGCGCGAGAGGCTCGCTGCGAAACTTAACGATGTGCAGCTGGTCAGACTGCATGCAGTTCTGGAAGGCCCGCTGCAGCTCTTTAGCCACAAACGGATCTTGATCCGCGCGGAAATTGCCCTGGGAAGCGCTGGTGCCTTTTCCGTTCTTGTCGACCGCGGTCAGATAAAGAAACGTATCCCGGTTGCTGTCGACAAAATCCTCAAGGAGCCGCGTGACTTTGGGCTCGGAGGCAGGGTCTTCGACGTTGTCGATGAGCCCCGTCAAAGTCAGAATTTGCCGCTCGCTGAAGAGCTGTTGGGTTTGATTGAGTTCGAAAAGCTGAATTTCCTGGGCCAGGGAACGGGTCAAATCGGATTGCTGGACGCGTTCGTTGTCGCCCAGCTTATCCTGGCTGAGCTGGAGCACCTGGCGGTGGTAGAGCCCGATGGGAAGCGCGCTTACCAGCAGCAGCGCACCCAGAACGAGCCATAAAATGCGCACCCGTCCCTTGCGCAGGCGCTGCCACGTAGTTGAAACGGCTTCCGGCATATCGACTCCCAATTTTAGGGGAAGAAAAGGGGCAGCGGGGGCTGCGAATGTCGCGGCGTCGCGCATGTGCAACTGGAACCTTGGTACTAGTGGCTGTTCCGGGGTCAGCTTGACCCTGACGAGGTCCGAAAGGCCTGAAATAGGCCCGAAAACGTGCCGCTATTCGCGCTTTAGGGGCCGGTCCATGATGCTTCGGATAGCCTCCCGGGGAGACCTGCCCAGATTCAAGATAGCGTCGACTTGTTCCGTTATCGGCAGTTCGATCCCGGCCCCGCGGGCGAGCGCCAAGAGGGCTCCGGCAGTGCCTACGCCTTCGGCGACCATCTTCATGCCTTTGAGGATGTCCGCCAGCGAGCGGCCTTTTCCTAGCTCGATGCCCACGTGGCGATTGCGGCTCAACGATCCTGTGCATGTCAGAACGAGGTCACCTAGACCGGCAAGCCCGCTAAGCGTTTCTGGGCGCGCACCGAGAGACACGGCGAGCCGCGTCATCTCCGCGAGGCCGCGCGTGATCAACGCCGCCAGGGGATTCGACCCGAGGCCGATGCCCTGACAGACACCCGCCGCGATAGCCATCACATTTTTCATGGCCCCGGCGAGTTCGACCCCCAGGACGTCCTCGTTGGTGTACAGCCGAAAATTGGGGCCAGCGAATTCCTCCTGGAGCTCATTCCGGAGAGCGAGATCACTCGAGGCAAGAACAACCGCGGTGGGTTGGCCGGCCGCTGCTTCTGCGGCGAACGACGGTCCGGAAAGAACGCCAACCCGTGCAGGGAATTCCGGCGAAGTGGCCTGAGAGCTCTGGAAAATGACTTCGCTTATACGCGCGTGAGTGGTGGGCTCAAGACCCTTCGTAGCGCTTACGATCGCCACGCCCCGACCGACGTGCGGCAGAACCCGCTGGTAAAGGCCGCGAGCGTGAGCCGCTGGGACGGCAACAACGATCACTTCCGCCCCTTGCAAACCCGCAGCCGCGTCGTGAGCGACCTCGACCGTCTCCGGCAGTTTGTGACCGGGGAGATAGAGTGTGTTCTCGCGGCCGCGACGGAGAGATTCCGCAAGCGCGGCGTCACGAACCAACAGGGAAATCTCATGCGGCCTGTGCGTGCGCGAGAGCACGATCGCCAGTGCCGTGCCCCAGCCTCCGCCGCCAAGTATGGCGATGCGCTTCATGGCACATCCTCTTTGCTGGCTTTCTTACGTAAGGAAAATTTTGGTTCGTCGCCCTGCACCAGCCGCTGAATGTTGGCTTCGTGCTTATAGACGATCAGCAGCGCGGCGGCCAGCGAGCCGAAGGTGACCACGTAGGGCGGCGCATGGTGTGGCGCCCAGAAAAAATAGATCAGCAATGGCATCGCCGCCGCGGCGGAGATCGATGCTAGAGACACGAAGCGCCAGTAGAGCACTACGAGGAAAAACAAAATTACCGCGCCGAGAAACGCAGGCGGGCACAACACCAGGAAAATGCCTGCCGCAGTAGCTACCCCTTTGCCTCCGCGGAATCCTAGCCAGATCGGGAAGCAATGTCCCACGAGCGCGCACAGGCCGGCGATCATCATCCACAGGGCGCCGTCGTTCGTGAGCCGGGCGGCAAGAAGAACAGCCAGCGCCCCTTTGGCCGCGTCCAGCAGCAAAGTGAGTATCCCGGCAAGCGGACCGGCCACGCGCGCCACGTTCGTCGCGCCGATATTCCCGCTGCCCGCTTTGCGAACGTCCGCCGCGCCAAAGAGCTTGCCCAGCAGCAGCCCGAACGGGATCGAGCCGAGCAGGTAGGCAGCCGCGGGAATCGAGAGAAGCGTCGCGTTCAGCTCGGCCATTTGGCGCTAAGCCTCCAATGCCGCGAAGGGAAAAGACGCGAGGGAAGTATATTCGGCTGCGGCAAGCCTCAGATGGCTTTCGACCAGATGAAATTCGCGCGCCTGCAGCGAACCGAACTCGCGCCCGGAGTTCTGCTGGATCATGGTCCGTAATTTGTCGTGCAGGCCGGGAGGCTCGAACCTGGCCAGCGTCAGGTGCGGTGCAAAAGCGCGCTCCTCGCGCGCAACGCCTTGCGTTTCGAGGGCGCTATCTATGTCTGCTGCGAGCGACGGCAAGTTCGGCGAAGCTTCTATTCCCGCCCATAAAACACGCGGATGTTGCTGACTGGGAAAAAAACCGAGCCCGCGAAACTCTAGATGTACGGGCGCATCCCGATGAATCGCCGTAAGCGCCTCGCGGATGTTTTCGAGGTTTGCCGGCGACACTTCGCCGATGAATTTTAGCGTCACGTGAAGATTCTCCGGGCGCATCCAGCGCGGCCGCTTGTCGGCCACCTGCCTGGACAAATCGCGCAGCTCTTTCATCTGTGCCGCCAGATTGTCTCGCACAGCGGCGGGAATCTCCAGCGCGACAAAGAGGCGCATATTCAGGCCCGGATCGAAGGCTGCTTGCCGTTATAGAGAAAGTGAATGCGGACCATGTCGAGTGCGGCTTGCGAAGCCTGAAAGCGAATCGATTCGCGGTCGCCGGGGAAGCGCACGCCGCGCTCTTTGACGCCGCCAGCATGGGCGAGCGCGATATGCACCGTTCCTACCGGCTTTTCTTCCGTGCCGCCCCCGGGACCCGCAATCCCCGTGATGCCGACTCCAAACGTGCTGCCCACGCGGCGGCGAATTCCTTCCGCAAGGGCCACCGCGACTTCTGCGCTGACCGCGCCCTTGGCCTGAATGAGTTCCGCAGGCACACCCGCCCATGCCGTCTTCAACTCGTTGCTGTAGCAAACCACTCCGCCGAGAAAATACAAAGAGCTGCCCGCGATGCTCGTCAGGCGTTGCGCCAAAAGGCCGCCTGTGCAGCTTTCCGCCGCGGAAATCGTGGCATTGTGCATGGTTAACTCAGCCGCGATCACTTCCTCGAGCGGCGAGCCATCCTGGCTGAAGATGCGATCCGTAAGAGCGATCTCGAAGCCGCTTACTATTTCGTCCAGAGTTTTCTTCGCATGTTCCACGTCGTCCGTCCAGATGCGCAGATGGACCTGCGTCTCGCCAGGCGCCGCGAGGACAGTGGTGTTCACCTCGGGAAAGCGCTTGTAGATGCCCATGATGCGCTGCTCGACGTGCGATTCGCCCAGTCCCGTGACGCGAATCTCGCGGTGGAACATGCGCGTGCTCGAAGCGAGGCGCTCCAGCCGCGGTAGAACTTGTTCGCGGAACAGCGGCTTCAGTTCACGCGGCGGGCCGGGGAGCAGCACGATGAAGTGTCCGCCGTCTTCCAGCCACAGCCCGGGCGCAGTGCCGCGCGGATTCTCCAGGATTTCCGCGCCCTCGGGCACCATTGCTTGGCGCACGTTGACCTCTGGCATTTCGCGATTCAGCGCACGGAAACGGCCCTCGATGTAACGAAGAATGTTGTCGTTGCGGCGCAAACTGCGATGGAGAAGGTCAGCGACGGTCTCGCGCGTCAAATCGTCTTCGGTGGGGCCGAGTCCGCCCGAGGAAATGATCAGCGGTACACGATTCAGCGCGTCGCGAAACGCTTCGCTCAGTAGATCTCGGTTGTCGCCCACAACCGTCTTCCGCAGGACCTCGATGCCAATCTTGTTGAGCTCCTCCGTCAGGAAGAGCGAATTGGTATCAAGCCGGTCCGGCGTGAGCAGCTCCGAACCCACTGCGATGATCTCGGCTTTCATCTTTAACGTTTGTACCTGAGGAGCTAAAGACAGTGCAAGTGGATCTGAAACGCCAGCTCAAGCCCAATCATTCGATTGTCTTCCCTGGAATGCACCACGGAAATAGTATCAGCTGCTGAGGAAGTCTGCGCATGGCCAATCAAAGTTTGATTTGGCAACGGAGCGGGCCGCTGCGGTTTTGCAGGAGCACTAACCGAGAAGTGATAAACCGCAAACATCCCAGTCGAGTGTGAAGAGCGCTCCGGTGGTGGCTAGAATGGCGCGACCCGAGGATTGCAGCGCCATGCCGACGAGGCCGGAGCCGCTGAGCACAACGTCGGCGTGCGCCTGCGGCGTGATACGAATGATGCCGCGACGCCCGCCATACGACGCCGCGACGTAGAGATTGCTGTCGCGGTCGAAGGCCAGACCCTGCGGACGTCCGAGGCCGCGAAAAAATGTGCTGACCTCGCCGCCCTGCGTGATGCGGTAGACGCGGTCGTAGCTGGAGGTCGTCGGCCCGGTGACATACAAATCGCCGTTCGGGTGAAAGGCGAGATGATACGCAGCGAGCGACGGTTCGATGGTCGCAAAAACAAAAACTTCGCGGCTTGGGCTAATCTTGAAAATCGTTCCGCTGCGGTCCCCCACATAAAGGTTCTCGGCGCGGTCAAACGCGATGCCGGTCGCAACGCCCATTCCTTCCATCCACTGCTCGGCGCGGCCTTCCGGCGTAATTCGGTGAATGGTTCCGTCGTTCCGGCAAGACACGAAGAGGTTTCCAGCGCGATCCAGCGCCAGGCCGCTGGGATTCACCAGCGAAGTGACGAAAGGCTTCACGCTGTAATTCGCCGTAATTTTATAAAGCGAAACAGGAACGCGCTGCCCGCGGTTGCCGGAAAACGTAACGTAGGTGTTGCCATAGGAATCGACGGCCGGATTTGCGATGGGATGCAAATTGTCCGCGATTTGCACGCCGATAGAGACAGGATGCGGCTGGCTTTCGTTTGCTGCGCTGAACACGCGGACCACGCCGCCACTCGCGCCTTCCGGAACCCGCGCAATCAGCCGATTTTCGCTGGCGAGCGCCAGCCCGGCTTCCACTTCGCCAAAACGCACCACCGGCAGCGGGTGTGCGCGCGAAGCAAATCCGCTACCGTGAAGTACAATCTCGCCGCCGGGAATGGCAGCGGCAGGCGCGACTCGGTCAATGCGTGGAATGCCGTTCTTCTCTGCCGAAGACCCAAAGCCGAATTTCATACCCAGCCAAGCAACCCAAAGTGTAGCGCCACTCGCAACAGGATAGCAGCGTAAATGCCCGCCATCCAGTCATCCGCCATAATGCCCCAGCCGTGCGGAAGTCTTTCGAGTTGGCGCACCGGAAAAGGCTTCCAAATATCGAACAAGCGAAAGAGCAGGAACCCCAGCAGCAGATATTTCCAATTGACGAGGCTCAGCGTGAAGAAAATGGCGTATGTGGAAAGGTCCAGGTGTTCCGTCAAGTGCGGCAGCGCAATCGGAATCAAAGGCAGCAAGAGCGCGAAATGCTGCCCTGCGACTTCGTCAATCACCACGAACTGCGGATCCTTGATCCCCGAGAACTCCGCCGCCCGGGAAGCACTCCACACGCCAATCGCACCGAGGATCACGAGGAGGCCGAGCGCGCAGACCAGCGGCAGAGCGAGAGTCGAGTTGTGAATGTCACTGCCAGGAACAAGGAAATGGTCGTCAGAAAATACCGCGTCCGTAAGGGGGTGCAGAGAAAACAGCCCGCGAATCGAAGTCGGCCGCAAAAAAAAGACTGCCGACAGCACAGCGGTCAGCACTCCCACAAGCGAACCGAAGGTGCCCGGCGCTTTGGGCAGATAACCGACGCCGAACGCGGTCGCAATGGCCAGCGCCAGCCGCGGCTTTTTTCCCGGAGCTGTCACGCTTCTAGGAACTTCAGTGGATGGTGTCATCGGGCTTGCGGTACCCCCTGAAATCCTCGTCTTCGTCGACAGCTTCCTGTTCGTCCGGATTCTTGCCGGCCTCGAGTTCGCTCATATCGAACACCGGTTCGGACACGACGTACTTCTCGGTCGCCCAGTTCCCCAGATCGCGGTCCCGGCAGCGTCCGCTGCAGAAGGGAAAGTCCCCGTTGCTTTCTGAATCAGTCGGCGTTTTGCAAATAGGGCAGCGATGTTTCATCGGAATAGCTCCCGACGGCTCGCGGTTCGCCTCTCGCCAAATCACGATGCCGGTATTTTTTCTTCTCTGTGAACTATGTGATTTCTGTGATCAGTGTGTAAAAAGGATTTTACACAGAGGACGCACGGTTCACAGAGCAGAGTTTCTTGAAGAGTGAGTATAGCTCAGCCGAGGACGCGAAGCGGAGCGCCAGTAGTAATCCGATGTAGTTTCTCGGCAGGCGGCACGCGCGGCACCGACGACGCGTCGTTGATTCCGCGAGCCATGGGCCGCCGCCGAGGCAGAATCTCGACGACACGGCCGATCAAGTCATAAGTGTCGGCCTTGATGATTTCAACGCGTGCAACCTCGCCGGTCTCGGCCGTTTCGCCGCCGGGCAACTCAATGTCGGTCAGATAAAGCTTGCCGTCGATATCCGGTGCCATACTTTCAAGGCGCGCTTCCCACACCAGCGGATTGTCCTTTGAAGGGCCTTCGACGAGCGCCGTGGCCGTGCGGCCTTTCCACACGCGCAATTTCTCGCGCGAGACCTTCTTTTGGATCGCCATCAGGCGGTTGCGCCGATCGGTAATCGTATCCGCATCGACTTTCGCGTCGAGCCCGTAACTGTTCGCGTTGTCCACATCGGAGTACTCAAACACGCCCATCCAATCGAGATTCGCTGCGCGCACAAAATCGCAGAGTTCCTCGAAGTCCTTCTCTGTTTCGCCCGGAAAGCCTGCAATGAACGATGTACGCAGCGAAACGCCGGGAATCGTCGCGCGAATGCGCTCGAGAAGTTTCAAGAAGGCGTCGCCGTGCGAGCCGCGCTTCATGCGCGCCAAAACATTGCGGCTGGCATGTTGCAGCGGCATGTCCATATACTTGGCGAGTCGGGGATGCGCCGCGAGCGTATCCAGCAATTTTTGCGTAACGCGATTCGGATACGCATAAAGGAAACGCACCCAGAGCAAATCCTCGACTTGTGCAAGCCGCTCAAGCAATTGAGCGAGGCCATCGCGAAGGCCGAGGTCTTCGCCGTAAGAGGTCGTGTCCTGGCCGATCAAGGTGATTTCGCGCGCGCCAGAGGCGGCGAGATTTTCCGCTTCGCGCACCACGGATTCAAAGCGCCGGCTGCGAAATGCACCGCGCAATTGTGGAATGATGCAGAACGTACAAGGGTGATCGCAACCTTCCGCGATCTTGATGTACGCGGCGTGGCGAGGCGTAGTGATCACGCGCGGCGTCAAGTCATGATAGAGAAACGCTGGCGGCGCCGCAGGCAACACGCGCAAATCGCCATCGACGGCTTCCAGAATGCGTTCCACTTCGCCGGTTCCCACCACGGCATCGACTTCCGGAACCTGCTCAAGAATCTGCTCACGAAAGCGTTCGACAAGGCATCCCGCGACAATCAGCTTGCGAGCCGCCCCAAATTTCTTGTGCTCGGCCATCTCCAGAATCGCATCCACCGACTCTTTTTGCGCCGACTCTATGAAGCTGCACGTATTGACAACCAGGATCTCTGCTTCATCCGCGCGCGGCGTCAGCTCATACCCTTCGCGCGCAAGAATACCCATCATGACCTCGCTGTCCACAAGATTCTTCGGGCATCCCAGGCTTACAAATCCGACCTTAGTCATAGGCAGTAAATTGGCGCCTTTGCGCAATTTTTGATTGTAACACGCCTCGACGGACTGGGCGGGACTGCTTCGATCTCAGGTAGCGGGTCAGTTTCCGGTTAGCAGGACCTAGCCAGAAAAGCTTAGGATATCCACACAACCATGCTTTGAACGACCATCCACTCACCCCGCGTTTTTCTTACTATGTGCCTCCGACTTTCGCCACACAGCATGCCACAGACGAATACCGACGAAACGACTGCTTCGTGAAGAGTGGGGTCAAATCCCACGCGAGATAGGGAAATGATTCCGCTTGCTCGCGGAAATGCCTGTCTAAAATCTTTTGGAGCGTTTTTCTGATTAGGCACCATGTCGAAGCCGAAGGAATCGCGGTCAACGAAATTTCTGGGGAAGTCGGTATGGAAAGTTGTAGAGAGGTGACCATCCGTACAGGATTTGTCAAGGAAATCCTGAATTGTATCGGCTCGTAACGAGTCAGTGTCCCACCAGCTGCCAGTAAGGGCGCGATAAATCTTGTCGATGAGAGAATTATAAGGAGGTGTGCTGCTCTCCATTCGCAATAGCTTGCGAGCGCTTTCCTTGCAAGAGTCTTTGTCTGCTCCGGTCGTCTGGTACGTGAGCACGCGGTCATCGAAAACAAGTCGGCTTATATTTGCTTTCCCATGAGCAGGCGTAACCATGTCGCGAACCACAGCTTCATAAACCGCATCTGCGGCGACTAATTCAGCCTTGTCCTCAGTACGGGATTTGGACAGATAAGACCAGGAAACAAGCGCCACGGCGATTGCAGTAAACGTTACTGCGGTAATCCGCAGAGGAAGATGCTGAACTATTCTCACAGTGACCCCGGGACCCGCAAAAAATCGCACCTGAGCACAGTGTTCAAGCGCATTTCAAGGCATTGAGATGGTATCCATGCAACGCGGGGATGCCTAGCGCCTCGTAGCTGACCCACGACCGATCTCGACCAACGGGCGGGCAACGCCGGCTCTCGACGATCCTGCCCTCAGGGATTCCAAATGCCAAAAACGAAGATAGAAAAGGCCGCACACGACGGGGATGAGCTTCCCAGAATAGATCCAGTCGGGGTGTTTCCTTCTGCAAGCCGTAAGTCCGCTGCCTAGGTAAGGCTCACCGCGAGGCGAAGGATGAGCGGATCTGCTCGAGGAGCGCGCGAAGCCGCATCGTGTTGCAAGGCGCGCCGCCAAAACGAGCTTGCGTGTAGTGCAGTGTAAATTCTTGCAGAGCCGGCGCGACACGCGGCTGCGAGATGGCCGCGGCAAACTCAAGCGGCGTTTGCGTAGGCTGGCGCTGGAAGCCGCGCCGCGCAAGCAAATATAAAAGTTCGCCGTAAAGCCGCGAGGCAAGCTGCGGATTGGAGCGCGCCAGCTCCGGCGAACGAAGCTGCCAGGAGAGCCACAACCGCCGCACCAGGGCGACGACCAAATCGAACCGCAGCGCCAGCAAGAACAGTGCGATAGCGAGAGGGAGCAGCAAGCGTAGCCCGCTATTCCAGGACCTCATCCACCGCCGCCCTTTGGCCTGCTGGTGCACAAACCAGGAGCGCGCGACCTCCGTCCAGGAACGCGTGTTCCTCTGCATGGTTTGCGCCAGTAAAATCTGGTGAATGAAATCGTAGTTGATGACCCACTCGTTCCAGGAAAGCTCGAACCAGTCCATGTACTGACCGAGGCGCGAGAAGAAACCGCCGGCATCTTCCGCTCCCGGCGGCGTTGGGTCGAAGGTCATCCAGCCGGTGCCGGGAAAATAAACTTCCACCCAGCTGTGCGCGTCGCTGGCGCGCACAATGTAGTCCTCGCCCAGATCATTGTACTCGCCCGGCAAAAAGCCGTTTACTTCCCGCGTAGGAATGCCCAGAGTGCGGAGCATAATGGCCATCGCGGAAGCAAAATATTCGCAATGGCCGGAACGGGTCTCAAAGAGAAAATGGGCGAGAGGATCATCGCCCGGTCTCCCGGTGAGATTTAGGTTGTAAGCGTAGTGCGAGCGCAAATAATTTTCCAGCGTGATGGTTTTGTCAAAGGGAGTCAGCGCGCGCGCCGTAATCTGCTTCGCCAATTCCGGAATTCGCGGATCGAGTTTCGGCAACTGCAGATAAGTGTCGCGAATCTCTCCGGGATAGTCCGTCGAAGCCGCGCGCAATTTGGGCACATTCCTCGCCGGAAGCTGGGAAAAACCTTCGTATCGCAGGGTGGTGAAATTATGGAAAGGATTGAAGAGGGACCCGGTCGCATCCCGGATAATGTAACTGCGTCGCGCGCCCAACTCCTGGTTGGATCCCTCGCCGGAGAGATTTCCGCGAATGGAAACAGCATTTGCGGGCGCGAACACCGTGTCGGTCGCGACCGGCTGGAGAAGAATGGTGTAGCGCAGGAGAGTCGCCGTCGGATCCGGCTCGGGCGCGCGTTCCATGAGGTTTATCCAGCCATTCATCCCCGCGGGGATGGTGACCGAGTCGCGGTCGGGCGAGGACCAGCGCTTCCCATCGAACGTGGAGAGAGCGATGCCGCGCCAGCGCAGCGCTGGATAACCCACCGGCTTGCCAGTGCGCACGCGCATGACGACGGCCGAGTTTTTCTTGATCTCGCCAATTTGCCCCAGCTCCACATCGTCACTGAAGCCCGACATCAGCGTCGGCTGCAAACTGGTGCGGCCCAGATATCCGGCGCTGAAACGCGGAAAGAAGAAGAACAGCGCGCCGCCGATAACCATCGCTCCCAGAGCTACGCTGAGCGCGGCCAGTACGAGCGCGCGATCGAGGCGGCGTTCCTGCTTGGGGTGGGCATCGACTTCCGGCGCGATAGCGCCCTTCGATCCGCGGCGCATTTCCAGGCCGACGAAAGTGGCCACGCCAAACAAGAGAAAAAGAAAGAAAAGACCCAGGAAAGTCGTGTCGATGGTGAGAACGGCGGAGGCGAGAATGGCCGCGAAAGAGAGCATCGTCAGAAAAAGCGCGTCGCGATCCGTGTTGGCGCTGTAGAGCCGGATAAGCATCACAAACAGCAGAAAATGGATAGCGCCGAGAAGAGCGGCATAAAGCGCGGGATTGGACGAAGCCGCCACAAAGGAGCGCGAGAGGACGATCACGTCGAGCGGGAAAACGAGCAAGTAGGCGACAACCAGCCGAGTGGCGACGCGCTGCGGAATTTCCGCGGGACCGCGCCTCCACCAACGGACCCCTTTGTAGAGGACGGCCGAAGGCGCGACAATCATCGTGATCAGATCGAGTTTTCCCGTGCTGACCAGAGTGGCGACGGCGGTCGTCATGAGCAAGAAAAGAGAAGTACGAAAGAAACGCTCTGCGGGGAGCGCGGGGACACTCGCTACGGATACGGAAGCGGCCATAGGGGACCTTTTTCATCCTAGCACTATGCCGACCCTCGGCGGAGAACACAGCGCGAAACGATAACGTTTAAGGCTTCAACGCTAACTTCGCGGCTGGCTCCGTTGATTGCAAAAGGGCTGCGCGCGCGATTTTGCGCGTGAGGTTCGAGACAGGCAGCGCTGAGAAATCTCTCAATGGAATGCTCCGCGCGCCCGGGATGCGTGGGATTTTTGCAGCAGGGATGCGGAAGGGAAGAACCGTGATATTGCGATAGGTCACCGCATGGCGGATACGAGGGAGCGGCTCCAAGTGAAGCTTGCCGTTGCCGGCTGGCAATGAGTCCAGAAGATAATCTCTCAATTCCGCCGACACATCGTTGCGAACGGAGATTGTCGGAAAATGCCACAGGCGCGAGACGAGCGTGTCGATGTCGTCGGCCGCAGGCTTGTTCACCTTTTTGTTTCCAGGCGGAGGCATGAGAAGAGTTTGCCCGCGCGGAGTTGAAAATACTGCAGCGGCGAGAACGATCTGCACGGCATCTCGTTTTTTGCGTTTTTCGGGAAAAGCCTCGGGTTCGCCCGATTGACGCGCTCGGCAGAATTTTGCCACGGGGCAGAGCAAACATTGTGGCGTGCGCGGCGTGCAGACCATGGCGCCTAGTTCCATCATGGCCTGATTCCAATCCCCAGGTGATTTCGGATCCAGAAGCTCTACCGCCGACCTCTGAAGCAATTGCCAGCGGAGCGATTCGCGGAGATCCCCGCGTACGGCGCCGAGCCGCGCAAGCACCCGCGCGACGTTGCCATCAAGGGCCGCGTGTTTTGCGCCAAAAGCTATGCTGAGAATGGCAGCACCGGTATAGGGGCCGATGCCCGCAAGGGCCATGACATCGTCCTTCGCCTGCGGAAATTGTCCGCCGTGTTGAGCAAGGATCTGTTGCGCGGCCTTTTGCAGATTTCTCGCGCGGCTGTAATACCCGAGGCCGGACCACAGCCTCAGGACTTCTTCCTGCGGCGCCTCTGCGAGAGCGCGGCCATTGGGAAAGCGCGAGAGAAACCGTTCATAGTAGGGAATCACTGCAGCGACGCGCGTCTGCTGCAGCATGATCTCGGAAATCCAGACAGCGTACGGATCTTTTGTGCGCCGCCACGGCAAATCCCGTTGGAACTGCCTAAACCAGGCCAGCAGCAGTTTGCGGAGAGTTTTGATCTCGGCAGTGGTCAGCATCGCAGGCAGGATTCTCCCACAGAAACTCCGACACGCGCTCGGCAGGCAACACTGCCAGCCGTTCTCTTGGGGATGTCCGGCGGCGGACAGTCAATCCCAAAATCGAACGGCGATGCCCTCCGCATTGCCTTATTGGTGGTTTAAACAACTGAAAATGAACCAGTTGCTTGATTCTCCGTGGGCGTCCCATTGCTGATAATCTGCTGTGGGAATAGGACGTCCGCTTGCGTTTGCTTTTTGGAGGGACCATGGACGGTTTCAGACAGGATTTGGCTTACGCGGTCCGGGTTCTGTTCAAATCCTGGACTGTGACTCTGATTGCGGTGGCGACTCTTGCGCTCGGAATTGGGGCTAATACGGCCATTTTTTCCGTCGTAAACAGTGTGCTCCTGAGGCCGCTGCCTTTTCCAAATTCTGACCGCATCGTTTATATCCTCGAAAAGCTTCCCGGATTCAGTACGAGCATTCCCATGAATGCGACGGACTACAACGCCTTTCGCGAACGGCAGCAAACCTTCGAGCAAATGGGAGTTTACGGCAACAAGCATTTCGATTTGTCCGGGACAGGAACGCCCGAGCGCATCACGGGAGCCCGCGCGTCTGCATCCGTCTTTCCCCTTCTGGGGGTTTCTCCGATTCTGGGCCGCACCTTTACCCAGGAAGAAGACGACTCCGGCCATGCGGTCGTAGTCCTGAGTTACGGCCTGTGGAAGCAAACGTATGGCGGGGATCCGACCATCCTTGGCCGGGCGATCCAGCTGAACCGCGAGCCATATACCGTCATCGGCGTGATGCCGGATACCTTCGAATTTCCGCTTCGAGGCGGAGCCTGGAGCAACACCCCGGCCGATTTGTGGGTGCCGATGTCGTTTACAGCCGAAGAGAGACAAGGCTGGGGCAATATGTACAATCACAGCGTCGTGGCCAGGCTTAAGTCCGGAGTAACCCTCAGCCAGGCTCGGGGCGACGCCACCCGCACGATTGCCGAGGTGGAAGCACTTTATCCCGCGGGGATGCTCGCGTTATTAAAGCAAACACACCTTGGAGCAGTCGTAACGCCATACCGGCAGGTAGTGACCGGCGACGTTCGGCTTCCCTTACTGCTTCTTCTCGTGGCCGTCGGCTTTGTGCTGCTGATTGCCTGCGCCAACGTCGCGAATTTATTGCTCGCGCGTTCGACCGCCCGGCAGAAGGAAATTGCCGTGCGCGCGGCCATGGGCGCGGACCGTTGGCGGCTTGCGCGACAGATGATCACGGAAAGCACGGTGCTGGGCCTGCTTTCAGGCCTCGCTGCCCTACTGATTGGGGGTTGGGGCATGGAGCTTATTCTATCCCTCGCGCCTGCTGGCCTGCCCCGATTGCAGGAAGTCCGGATTGATTGGCGGGTATTTTTGTTTGCGATGGCGCTGTCTCTGGCGACGGCCATTCTTATCGGCATCACGCCGGCCATCGAAGCCACGCGCATCGATCCGCTCAAGTCGCTGAAGGAAGGCGTCCGGGGCGGAGGCCCATCGCGCGGCCGACGCAAACTGCAGAGCCTGCTGATCGTTTCGCAAACGGCGCTGGCTGTGATGTTGCTCATCGGCGCGGGTCTCTTGACGCGCAGCTTCACCATGCTGCTCAAGACGGATCCCGGCTTCCAGCCACAGCGCGTGGTGACCGCAACGATTGCCTTGCCGCTTCGCGCATATTCCAAAGCCGACTCCATCCGCGGTTTCTGGAAAGAATTGCTGGCCCGCTCGGAAAGCCTGCCGGGCGTCCGCGCTGCGGGCTTCTCCACCGATTTGCCACTGGACGTGGAAGAACGCGATGCTGTCACGGTCGAGGGCGACGAAAGCTCCAGTAATAACCTGCCCAATATCTCGCAGAGCTGGATCATGGGCGATTATTTTGGCGCCATGGGCATCACGCTCAAACGGGGCCGCGATTTCACTCCGGCTGAGATCGTGGGAGCTCCGAACGTAGTCATCGTGAGCGAAACGGCCGCCAGAACGTACTGGCCAGGCCAAGATCCTCTTGGCAAGCGCATCAGATACGGCGGCAACTTTTGGCGCACGGTCATTGGCGTTGCTGGTGACGTGAAGGACGACTCGCTGCAAGCGCCCCCCGGTCCGCACGCGTACACGCCGTATTTGCAGGAACAAAACGCCACGCTCGAAAGCCAGGACTTTGACGAGCTGCGCACGCTTCACCTGGCGGTGCGAACCAGCCTGGACCCAGCGCTCGTATTCACCTCGATACGCGCGTCGGTGGCCTCGATTGATTCGCAAATTGCGCTTGATGATCTGAAAACCATGAACGCGGCGATTGATAAATCTCTGGCGCCACAGCGCTTCAACCTGGCGCTGGTGGCGCTCTTCGCAGTGCTAGCCATTTTCCTGGCGGCGGTGGGAGTGTACGGCGTGCTTTCCTATTCCATCAGCCAGCGTACTCGAGAGATTGGTGTGCGCATTGCGCTGGGCGCTCAGAGCTGGCGCGTGTTGCGGATGGCGGTTGGAGAAGGCATGAAGCTGGCCATTCTCGGCACTGCCGTTGGAATGGCGGGAGGCTTTGTACTCACCCGTTTGATGGCCAGCCTGCTCTTTGGAATCACCGCGCATGATCCGCTCACGTTTGCGGCGGTGGGCGTCGTGGTCGCCATCGTGTCATTCGCGGCTTGTTACATTCCCGCGCGCCGCGCGATGCGGGTCGATCCAATCGTGGCCTTGCGCTACGAATAAAAGTTCAAGCCTGACGCGCGCGATTCAGGGGGCCAAATCTTCGAGAAAGATGACCCAGGACTGGTTCCAAATACTGGAAGGGATGGAACCGCGCGATTCGCTCGTGACAATCACGCGAAAGATCTCGGGTGCGGTGGCCAGTTCGGAAAGCAGCGCGCGCCCGGGATCCGGCGGAGAGGCTTTCGCGGTGGCGAGATAACGCAGGATATCGAAAATGACCTCGTCGGCTTCGACCAGCGGAGTTTCAAAGCCCGCGGTGCGAAATTGCAGGACCGCATTGCTTTCATAGAAATGCCAGGCTAGAGCGGCGCACATCGTGACGGCGCGCTCGAAGCGGGCGTCCGCTTCCTTTTCAGCCAGCCCGGCGGAAGCATGCGGATCGAGCACAAGAATAACCCGGCAATCCTCCTCGCGTGTGAACTCGCGCACCATCAGGGAACCCAAGCGTGCAGAGGCTTTCCAATGCACGTGGCGTGAACTGTCACGCGGTTGGTAGTCGCGCAGAGCGTACAAATCCTGGCCGCGGCCTTTGGCCAGGCTTTCGAGCGCGCCTTGCATGCCCGGGAGAACTTCAAAGAAGTCTCGTGTGGGCTCGACCGAAGGGTAGACCAGCGCCTCCGACTTTAAATCGATGCGCCGCGCTTTCTGCAGGAAACCAAATGGAAATCTGGTGACGATGCGAAACGCTTCCTGCGAATAGACGCCGCGGCGCGGAAAGGTCATGGGCACGTGCTGTTGCACGACGTCATGTTTCGGAATGTAGGGGAAATAGACCGGCGTTTCGAGCATGGCGGAGTTTACGGCATTTCTCCTGCGGACAGCTTCGACGCGCAGAGAGAACGACGGCAGCGTCAGCTTTTCGTTGTGCACTTCGACCATCGAGCGCACCGGCTGCCCCGCGAAAATGTGATCGGGCAGCTCTAAGCGCATCTCGACACCGGAAAGCGTGATGGAAGAAAGCACCCCGGACATCAGGATGATGGCAATCAAGCTGGCGAGAATCAGGAAGAGCAGATTGTTGCCGGTGTTGAGCGCGGCCACGGCTACCAAAAAGATTCCCAGAATGTAGATCCAGCCTTCGCGGGTGACTCGGTACTCCATTTTGTAGCCGATCCAACGAAGAGGGGTACGTTTCGCGAGAACCGGGACGAGCGTAACGGCCACCCACGCGGCAACCAGCAGAGCGCCGAGCGCGGAGGCAATAGCGAGGGCCAGATGGCCCAACTCCGCGGCCGTGCCTGAATAAAGCGCGAGGAGCAACGCAAAGCCCAGAGCTGAGACCGAAAGAAAGAAGGCGCGCACAGCGGAGCGATCGGCTTTGGCCCAGAGCTGCGCGATTGTCGAGGATAGACTCACAGAGGTACGCGAACGGAGTCGACGATCTCCCGGAGGACAGATTCGGTCGTCTCCGATTTTTTCTGGAGCGAGGCGTGGCGCGAGCTGGCTACCACGCGATGGGAAAACACGGCGACAGCAAGCTGTTTAAAGTCGTCCGGCAAACAGTAATCGCGACCATCGAGAAAGGCGCGTGCTTGTGCCGCGCGCTGCAACATGAGCGTGCCGCGAGGACTGACGCCAAGAGCGAGCTGTTCGGTTTTGCGCGTGCGATTGACGATCTCCAGGGCGTAGTCGTGCAAGCTGGCGTCCACTTTCACCCGAGCGACGGATTCCTGCATTTCCAGAACATCGCTGACGTCAGCGACCGGCTCGAGGGCTGCGAGCGCGTCATCATGGATGTGTTTGCGCAGAATCTCGCGCTCGGTCTCGTGTGAGGGATAGCCCATTTTGATGCGCATCAAGAAGCGGTCCAGCTGTGACTCGGGCAGAGGATATGTGCCATGATGCTCGACGGGATTTTGCGTGGCGATGACCAGGAACGGGTGAGGCAACTGGAGGGTTTTGCCGTCCACGGTGACTTGAGCTTCGTTCATTGCTTCAAGAAGAGCCGACTGCGTGCGCGGCGTGGTGCGGTTGATTTCATCAGCGAGCACCACATTGGCGAAAATTGGGCCGGAGCGAAACTCGAACTCGCGTGATTCCGGATTGTAGACACTGACGCCGAGAACGTCGCTCGGCAGGAGGTCCGAAGTGAACTGGATGCGCTGGAACGTGCAATGAAAGGATTTAGCGAGCGCCTGCGCGAGAGTCGTTTTGCCGACACCGGGAACGTCTTCGATTAGCAGATGGCCGCGCGCGAGCAGCGTGATCAGCGCGAGTTGAATAGCTTCTTCCTTACCGTAAATGGCGCGAGAGATCGAGCGCTGCAGCTGCGAGACGATCTGTGAAGTGGCCGTGGACATCGGTTGAAAACCTGGGTCCTTCCTGCTACAAATAGGTAGATGACGTGTTAGAGCGTTGTGGCTGTACTGGCCGGGCGACTAGCTCAGTTGGTTAGAGCGCTCCCCTCACACGGGAGAGGTCAAAGGTTCAAGTCCTTTGTCGCCCACCATAACCTTCTCATTCTGGCACCAATCCCTCCAGTGAATCAAAAAGTAGCGAATCGTGTGCTCAATCGGTGGTTGCATCAATCGGTAAAAGGGAGTGGAAAAGCCCGTTGGGGCGCGAGAACCCCGCTGAATTGTTTTCCATCATCGTTACGCCCATTTACATGGTGAGGAACGCGTCGACCCACGCGAGTCGCGTGCGCTGAAGCTGAGCGGCGCTTGCCGATTAGGAGCACATCCTTCGGAAATTACGCTGACGGCGTATAATCTCGCTGTGACCTCCCTTTTTCGCACAGTGGAAATCCTGGCGCTGAGCTTGTGGCTTGGCAGCGATGTGTTCTTGAGTTTTGTGGTGGCGCCCGGTGCGTTTCGAGTGCTGGCGCCGAATCGCGACCAGGCTGGAGCCGTCGTGGGTTTTCTGTTGACGCGCATGCACCTCGGCGGCATTGCTTTGGGCATGGTGCTCCTGTTTGTGAGGCTGGTGCGGACTCGGAGCCTGGCCAGCCTTGTGGCGCCAGCGGCTCTCTGCGTGATGGTGATGGTTGCGTTGACGGCAATCTCGCAGTACACGGTGAGCGCAAGGATGGCCGTTTTGAGGGTTCAGATGGGCTCGATTCAGGCGACCTCGGTCGACAGCCCGCTGCTTGCCGAATTCAGCCGGCTGCACCGGATTTCGGTTTCGCTCGAAAGCGGCGTTCTGCTGGCCGGAATTGCCGCTATGTATCTGATGTTAAGGGAGTTGGTTGCTCAACCGGGATTCTCTCGCTAGAATCCGTTTCCGCCATACTCCCAACCCCAAGGTATCCAGAAAACCCTGAAGTAAATCCATGAAAAGTTTCCAGTTGCCAGGATTCCTCCCTCTCTAGGAGGTTGCCTGATAGGTCTTCTGGTTGGGACCGAGTGTGAACCCGCGACGAAGCATTGCCTGGAGAAAAGATGCACCGGCCCTGACGTCCAGCGAAACCTGTTGAACGGCCGGAATTCGGGGCCAACAGCCAGCGCCAGGGATGGAATGGATCGGGAGTCGGCAATCACGGGAGCTCTCGGGTATTTGGTTTCAGTGGCGTCCGGGCGGCTGGGGTAGTTATGCCGGACCAGAGCAATTGGTGAAAAAGGGCGTCCATCTGGACGGGAGTCGAAGAGCCGCCATGATGGAGCCACCAGTCTAGCAGGGAAAAAAGGGAGCCGGCGCTGGCGTGGGCTAGGGCGGATCGGCGAGTTGCGCCGAGGTTGCGCGTTGCCGGGAGCGAGGCGAGCCGCTGGTCGATGGCGCGGGCGAAATGGCCCTGGCCGAGTTCCATCACGTCGCGAACTTTCTCGGAACCGGTCATGGAGGAAATGAACTGGCGCATGTCGGCGACGTGGGAGAAGAACTCCTGGACGGGGGCGACGCGGCTCGAGGTATCGCCTCTGCGGATCAGGGTGGTGGACATCATTTCGAAGAAATCTTCGACGTCGCTGAGGAAGAGATCGTTTTTGTCGCGGTAGTGGGAGTAGAAGGTGGAACGGCTGACCTTGGCGCGATCGAGGACGTGCTGGACAGTGATGGATTCGAATGGCTTTTCGTGCATGAGGGCGATGAGGGCATCGCCTAGGCCATCGCGTGTGGCGCGGACGCGGCGGTCGATTTTATGGGGCTTCTTGGCAGCTGAAGGATGGATTTTTTTCTTTGCAGCGGGGCGGCTCGAAAGTTCCTGCGCGGTTTGGTGAGCGGGCTTTGGCGATGGCGGCAACGAATTTCTGGACATTCGACGGCTCTTTGTTCGGTATCTCGGCGTATGCTGCGAATCAACCTTGACGGTTCGGCGAACCATCCTTACTGTCTGACCCATGACTGACGAACGCAGAGTCGCAATAACGTTGCTTGCCGGATCAGCGGGCATGATTATAACCATGATTTTCCATCCAGGAGGGAAGATCGCGCCGGAACAGCTTGAGCAGTTGATCCGATTAAACATTGCCGTGCATTCGCTGGCTCTGCTGACTGTTCCGGTGCTATTTCTCGGGGCATGGGGAATGTCACGGCGACTGGACGGAGGAGATCGGCTGGCGTGGGCGGGGTTGGTGCTGTTCGCTTTTGCCAGCGTGGCGGTAATGAACGCGGGGACGCTCAATGGATTGGTGGCGCCGAAGTTGATGCGGCTGATCGTGGCGGCAACGCCCGAGACTCGCGAGACGTGGCGGATGATAGCGAGTTTCAGTTTTCAGATGAATCAGGCGTTTGCGCGCGTGTATGCGGTGGGGGCGTCGCTGGCGATCGCGTCATGGTCGGTAGCGATTTTGCGTTACAGAAGCTTGGGATTGGGAGTAGCCATTTATGGCGTCGTTCTGGGGCTGGTGACGGCGTTGGCGATTTGCTCGGGACTATTGACGCCGGATCGGCACGGATTCGCGATATTGGTTTTTGGGCAAGCGATTTGGTTTCTGGTTGTTGCCGTGGAGATGTGGAGAGTGGCCGCTCCTGAACCGGCTGGTTAATCTGGGGCGGTCCGTAGGCGACACTCTCAGGGATAGTTACAACGCGAGATCGCGTCTTGTGTCGCCCGAGCTGAACTTGTTTTCTAGTAGTGCTGTGTGTCTTGTTGATCCTTAATCCTTCCGCAAATTCGCAAACATTCGAATTGAATTGGACGAAGGAATTTTCGAAGTCAGTTTCGTGGGAATTTTGCTGGTTAAGTCCGGGAACAGCCTGACGGTGTTGGATAGAAAAGATGGACGGGAATTGCGGGTTGCGCGGATCGAAGCGAATCAGGAAAGAGGGAAAATTCCGCCGGGCTGAAGCCGGCCCCTACGCTTTGCGGTGATTGGCTCTGGCCGGCCTGCTTGGCTTGCGGCGGACTTTGGCGGGGCGGATCTTGCGCATGGCGGCGTTGCCGGCGCGGTGGCAGGCGCGCCACATGTACCAGCTGGCCACCGTGCGGTAGGGGCGCCAGCGTTCGCCGAAGGCAAAAAGCTCTTTAGGTTTGGGTTTATGCTTTTTGCCGTAGGTGATGGACCAGCCTTTTTGTACGCCGAGGTCGTGGATGGGAAGAACGTCGGGGCGGCCTAGACGGAAAATCAAGAACATTTCAACGGTCCAGGCTCCGATGCCGCGGACAGAAGTCAGGCGTTTGACGAGTTCTTCGTCGGAAAGTTTTTGCGCGTCTTCGAGGGTGGGAACGACGCCTTCGATTGTTTTTTTGGCGAGGTCTTTCATCGCGAAGACCTTTGCGCCGGAGAGGCCAGCTTTGCGGAGCGCTTGTTTGCGGAGCTTGAGCATTTCTTGCGGGCTCGGGGCGCGCCCGGTGGAGCTGAGGGCTTTGATGCGGCCGAAGATTGTGGCGGCGGCTTTGCCGGAGATGGATTGGTAGGCGATAGCTTCAAGCAGCGCTTCATAGGGGCTTTGCAGGTGGTCCTTGTCCATTTGGAAGGCTTCGGTTTCAGTGATCAGCACCTGCAGTTTTTCGTCGCGTGCGGCGAGGTGCTTGATTGCTTCCGCAAGGTCGAAGGACGGGGTGGGAAGGGCGGTGGTCACAATTGCTCCATTCTGGAAACGAAAGGATAGATTAGCAAGACCGCGAGTGAGGACCAAACAGATGTGAGGTTCAACTACCCTAGAGGGCCCAGCCCGAGTTTCCGTTTTTTGGTGTGTGTGACAGACGGGATTCGATTCACTTCCCCTAAAAATATTATACGGCCCAGATTGAAGCTGGCCATCCCGCTCTCTAGGAGAGTGAATTATGGCTGTGGAATGGTCCCGCGAAAGGCCGATACGATTTGCTCGCTCGTGGGCTCGCACTTTCAGAGTTTGTTCGGGACCTGCAGGTAACGTTCCTGTCCTTGGTAACCTTGAGGATTTGACGCTACGCCTTCACAGCAAGGGCTTTCTTCCGGGAGCGGCGGGCGCGGAGGATGATGGTTACCAGGATGATGGCGGCGCAGGACTCGACGAAAACCTTGCCGCCGTCAAGCCAGTCGATGGGGGCGCCTTTTAGGTCCGGGTCGGTGAAGAGGGAATGCCAGAAGAGGGCGACGGCGCCCAGATAGACGGTGAAGTGGAACGCTTTCCAGGTGCGGCGGCCTAGCTGAATACGGAAATAGGAGGTCATGACCATTATCGCGACGATGTAGAGCGCGATGGCGCCGATGCTATTTTCGAGCGGTTGTTGCGGGGAGTGGACGGGATAGACGATGTCAAGGGCGCGAAACTTGGGTGATTTGTTGAGGAGCAACGGGAGAGGGTGGAGAAGCGTGACGGCCAGGGCGATGTAACCGGTCCAGTTGTGGAGACGGAAATAGTTGAATCGGCGATGCGGCCAATTGCGCACGGGGCTGTAGCGGAAGGCCATCATCACGCCAAGGAGCATGTTGATGGTGATAACGCCGACGGCCGCGAGGCCGATGTAGGCGGAGAGATCGAGAAGAGTTAGGTTCATCAGCGGGCTGAAGAGAACATACGCGATGATACGCCTCCTAAAAGACTAAGGTTTCAAGGAAACGGCAGAATCGGAGCAAGCTTAAAGATGACCGTGGAGATTATCCCTGGATTCCGGATGCTTACGCTCGATAGAAGGGAGAACAGCTTTCGCCGCTGGGGGACCGATACGAGCTGGTGAAGTTCCGGGCTCCCATAAGCCACAGAGACATCATCGGATTTACCTGGAATTCTTGAGGTCGATGCCTCTCTTCTGTTCTTCGGCCATAAAAGTTTGCAAGTGGCGCATGTTTGGCTGCGGAAAAGAAAGCAAGCAGCAATCTCCTGTCTGCCGAACCTCCCTACGGCGGAGGTAATTCCGGATAAATGGAATCTTCCATCCGCAGAAGATTAGCCCGCGAGCTCGCTGCCATGAATTCGGTGCGTCAGCGTGCTAGGATGAGGGGTTTGAGTTGAGAGAAATGGCGCGGCGGGAGAAGGGGAATCGACTTGCAGACAGGGATTATTGGACTACCACAGGTTGGGAAGACGACGTTGTTTCGGATTTTGACAAAGGCGAATGTCGAGGGGAAGGGCGGCGGGTCGGCGACGCATGTTGGCGTGGCGAAGGTGCCGGAGCCGCGCCTGCTGGAGTTGGCGAAGCTGTATAACCCGAAGAAGATCACATATGCGACGGTGCAGTATGTCGATTTGGGTGGGATGCAGAAGGAGAAAAACCGCGACGCGCTGGCTCCTTTGCGCGAGGTGGACACGATTGCGCACGTCATTCGCGTTTTTGATGATCCGTCGGTGCCGCATTCGGAGGGGAGCATTGATCCCCTGCGCGATGCCACCAACCTCGAACTGGAGTTGATTCTTTCCGACCACGATCAGATTTTGCGGAGGTTGGAGCGCCTGGAGAAAGATCTGAAGAAGAAGAGCGATCCTCTTTTGTTGGCCGAGAAGGCGGTTTTGGATAAGTGCAAGGCGCATTTGGAGTCGGAGAAGCCCCTGCGGGAGTTGGAGTTGACGGCCGAGGAGCGCAAGCCGATTGGGGGATTTTTGTTTTTGTCGGCGCGGCCGGTCTTGTACGTACTGAACTTGGGCGATAACGAAGCGGACAAGCTGGATACGGCGGTGGAGCGGCACAAGTTGAGCGCTTTAGAAGGCAGGCCGAATTCGGCGGTGATCGCGATTTGCGGGCGGCTCGAAGCGGAGCTCGCGGAGATGGATGAGAAAGAGGCGGCGGAACTTCTGGCTTCGTATGGATTGAAGGAGCCGGGGTTGAATCGGTTGATTCGCGCGACGTATGACTTGATGGGATTGATCCAGTTCTTTACGGCCGGGGAGCCAGAAGTGCGGGCTTGGACGATTCGCAAGGGGTCGACGGCGCAAAAGGCTGCGGGCGCGATTCACAGCGATATCGAGCGGGGATTTATTCGGGCGGAAGTCGTGAAGTGGAGCGACTTGCTGGCGGCGGGCAGTATAGCGGCGGCGCGTGAAAAGGCGCAGGTGAGGCTCGAGGGGAAGGAATATATTGTGCAAGAAGGGGATGTGATTTTGTTTCGGCATTCGGGATGAGAAGCGGACACAAAGAAGGAACGAAGTAGGGAACAAGGATCCGGAAAAAGAATTTACACAGGGATCGCCCAGAGCACAGAGGACAGGGAGAAATGGGGCTTCGCTCGGGTTGATCATGGGGTGCGGCAGCTCTCTGCTGCCGCTCTTGCGATTTATGGCACATGACTTGGCATTTCGGACGGGACTGGCGGCGGGGCTGGGGCTGGTCGCGGCGGCGGGGAATTTGATTGGCGGGTATTTTGTTGTGCAGAGGGACTGGCCGCGGAAGTATTTGCAATATTTCTTGGCGCTGGGGGCTGGCTACATGCTGGCCGTGGCGTTTGTCGATGTGATTCCCGAATCCATTCATTTGGCAGGCGAGCAGGCACTGGTGTTTGTGCTGATCGGGTATTTCCTCGTGCATCTTTTTGAGCACACGCTGGCGCCTCACTTTCATTTCGGGGAAGAGACCCATCACGAGGAGATGAGCCATCATCACGCTCGAACGACCATTTTGCTGGGATTGACGATTCACACTTTTTTCGATGGCGTGGCGATTGCGGCGGGATTTCTCGTTTCGGTGTGGCTCGGGGCGATGATTTTTGTGGCCGTGTTTCTGCATAAACTTCCGGAGGGGTTCACGGTGGCGTCGGTGGTGCTTGCGAGCGGCCAGGGACGGCGCAACGCAATTCTTGCAGCCGGGTTGTTAGGGGCAGCGACGCTGCTGGGTGTTTTGCTGACGAGCGTGCTGCAGAGCCAACTCAAATACGCGCTGCCGCTTTCTGGCGGGGTAACGGTTTATGTCGCGGCGACGGATTTATTGCCGGAAGTGAACCGGGAACCGAATTGGAGAATGGCGGCGCTGGTGTTTGTGGGCGTCGTCACGGTATTGATAATGCAGCACTTATTCCACGTGTGATTTCGCCTGACTTTCGCCTTTCTCTCAGTGTCCCATTTGCAACTTTAAGAGCCCGCTAGGGTTCGATAGAATGTGGCGGCTATGGCCAGGTCGGACGTCCAACTGATGCTGGACGTGAAGGCGGGCGACGAGCAGTCGTTCGAACTTCTCCTCCAGCGCTACAGGACACCCCTTGTCAACTTTCTCTACCGCATGGTGCGTGCGCGGGAAGAGGCCGAAGACTTGGCGCAAGAAGTGTTTTTGAGAGTGTATCGCGCGCGAAAAGACTATGTGCCGAGCGCCAAATTCACGACGTGGCTTTTCCGGATCGCAACAAATTTGGCGCTGAACTCGGTGCGGGACAACCGCCACCAGCGAATGGAAATCTCACTGGATGCGCCGGTGACCGTCGATGCGGAAGATGGCGATGAGAAGGTGATGGACATCGCCGAGAAGCATCCGAACATCGAGCAGTACATGGTGGAGGAAGCCCGGAGGAAGATGATCCGGCATGCGATTGACAAGCTTCCGGAAAAGCAGCGCGCGGCGGTGCTCCTGCATAAGTACCAGGAGCTGGATTACGGAGACATTGCAAGGATTTTGGAATGTTCGGAGAGCGCGCTGAAATCGCTGCTCTTTCGGGCATACGAAACGCTTCGAGTGGAACTAGCCCCCCTCGTGGCGAGAGCCGGGAAGTAGAGGAACTACATCCCGCCCTGCAAGGAAAGTAGAAGTAGACCCAGGGTAGAGAAGGAAGGTTGTTATGAGTTGTAAGCGAATGGAAAACAAAATTGTGGCCTACGTGGACGGGCGCTTGAAAGACAGCGAGCGGCTGGAGATGGAGAAGCATCTCTCCGCATGCCGAGCGTGCCAGCTGCGCGTGAATGAGTTTCGCGCGGTGGCAGGATTCTTGGATGAATTGCCGCAGATCGAGCCGTCGGCGGCGTTTGATGTGAGAGTGCGCGCGCGCGTGGCGGCGGAGCCGGTGAAGCAGGGCTGGTGGGCATGGTTTACGCCATCGCCGCGTGTGGCGTTTGCGGCGTCGTTGCTGTTGCTCGCGACCGTGTGGATTGGCTCGCGGCCAACCGATCGTACACTTACGGCGGCGGACGAAGCGCAGATCAATCAGGATTTACCAGTGCTGGAGAATTTTGATGTGCTTTCGGATTTCGGAGCACTGACGGATTTGCCTCAGCCTGTGCAGCCCGAGGACACGGGCGACAGCAATCCGGATCAAAACCAGAATCAGCAGCAGAACGACGGCCAGAATCAGACGATGTAATTGATGAGACTTCGACTCCAACTCGCAGGATATTTGCTGGCGATGGGCCTCAGCGCAGTACTGGTAGCGCCTTCGATGGCGCAGCGCGGGCGCGCGAATTTTGCGCCCCAGCAGCATACGTCTCCAAAAGCTCAGGCGAGGCAACAGCAAAAGCAGCAGCGCCAACAAGCGAAGAATGCGGCGAAACCAGCGCAGCCGGCGAATCGGCCGAACGGTGGAGCGGGAAATCCTCAGGGAGGCGGCGCGAACCAGCCGCACTCCGTGCCGCGTCCTAGCCCCAATCCGAACAACGATCCGAACCGGCCGCCGTCCTCGTACAACCCGCAGCAGCCGCAGAGGAAATTTAGCGACCTGCCGCCGCAGGACCGCCAAAGGATTCTCGAGAACAACAACAAGTACAGAAATCTTCCTCCGGCGCAGAGAGAGGAACTGAACCGGCGAGCCGAGCAGTGGGGCAGGCTGACTCCTCAGCAGCAGAGTCACATCCGAAATGACGTTCTGCCAAAGTGGAGGCAGATGCCCGCGGAGCGGCGGCAGGCGATTCGGCAAAGACTACGCGTGCTTCAGAATATGCCGGAGTCGGCGCGGAACCAGCGGTTGAATGATCCAAAATTTACCGAAGGCATGAGCGACGAGGATAGGGCGACGTTGCGGGATTTGAGCCATTTGCATGTTGGCGGGGCGCCCGATTCTCCGGGCGAGTAGCGAAGCGGAAAGTTCCTGGCAGACCAGTCAACGGCCCAAGCAGAAGCGGGAAAGAAGCGGTTCCGCTCGAGACTAAGGGCGACAAAGAAACAATCCACAAGCTAGGCGGGGCAAGCCCCGCCACGACAGGGCTGATTTGGGCCAATCTGGCCTTCGGCGGCGCAGTGCCATTTTCGCGCCCTCGTTGACAATGGCGCTCTTCTCGCGGCATCGTGACTAGGTCACGTCGCGCGCATCCAACGAGGGGAGGGTGCCATTCCGGTTTTGTCGCCGCGCTTTCGCGCACTGCAGCACCGCAACTTCCAACTATTTATTGCCGGACAGCTTACCTCGCTCATCGGCACGTGGATGCAGACCACGGCGCAGTTGTGGCTCGTCTATAAGCTGACAAATTCCGCGGCGCTGCTCGGCGTTTTCGGATTCGCGAATCAAGTTCCCATCCTATTTTTAGCAGCGCTCGGCGGATATATCGGCGATCGCTACAACCGCCATCATGGCGTAATCTGGACGCAGACGGTTTCGATGGTGCTGGCGTTCGGTCTCGCGGCGCTGACGTTTAGGAACATTATTCAGGTATGGGAGCTGATCTTCATCGCGTTTCTCGTGGGAGTGGTGAATGCATTTGACGTGCCGATTCGCCAGGCATTTCTCGTTGAGATGGTGGTCAAAGACGATTTGCCGAATGCGATTGCGCTGAATTCTTCAATTTTCAATGGAGCGCGTGTGGTGGGCCCGGCCATCGCGGGGTTTGCGCTGGCCTGGAAAGGGCCGGCGTGGTGTTTTTTTCTGAACGGCATCAGCTTTCTGGCGGTGATCGGCGCGCTGCTGGCGATGCGGCTTACCAAGAGAGAATCGAAGAAGGAAGCGGGTTCGCCCTTCCAGAGTTTGATGCAGGGATTCCGCTTCGCCATGAGCGATTTGCCGATCCGCTCGACGCTGCTGCTTTTGAGCATGCTGAGTCTCCTTGGTCTGCAGTACTCGGTGTTTCTGCCGATTTTTGCCAGCGATGTTTTGCATCGGGGCGCCAAAGGATTTGGCTTGTTAATGAGCGCGGCGGGCGTGGGGGCGGTGGTCGGCGCACTGCATTTCGCGGCGAGGACCAGTTACAAAGGGCTGGCACGGTGGATTGCGGCGACTTCGACACTTTGCGCGGTGGGCTTGGTCATCTTTTCGCAATCGAAATTTTTCTGGCTTTCCATGGCGGTACTGTTGGTCGTGGGGTTCTGCGCTACCGTGCAGATGGCGGCGACCAATACGACTCTGCAGAATCGCGTACCGGATCAGCTGCGCGGGCGGATCATGGCGGTTTACGCAACGATGTTCATGGGTGTGCAGCCGATCGGGTCGCTCATCGCTGGCGGAGTGGCAAAACACATCGGAGCGCCGTATACGCTGGCGGTGTTCGGTACGCTCTGTTTCCTGGGGAGCATGGTTTTTATTTTTCGCGTGGTAATGCCATTGCAACGCCGGCCCGAGGCCCCCGCAACCGCTTAAGAAGGATTGGGGCGATAGAGCCAGGCCGGCTTCGCCAACAGATCGGCGCTGGGGGCGGCAGCAGAGAGCGGGGCAGGCCGGGCCCTTGCAGAGTTGATTTCGCCGAGGATGGCGTCGACTTTCAAACGATGCGGGCCCAGCGAGCAGACGGGATCGGTCGCGGTGGCGTCCGCTGCTAGAAGGAAGGCTTGGCAGCGGCAGCCGCCGAAATCCTGTGTGCGGCGGTCGCAGGTTTTGCAAGGTTCTTGCATCCAGGCTTCGCCGCGGAATTTTTGGAAGGCATCGGAGGAATTCCAGATTTCGCTTACGCTGCGATTCCTTACGTTTTCAAAAGATAAACCGGGAATGATGCGCGCGGCGTGGCAGGGAAGCGCGTCGCCGCTGGGCGTGATGAGCATAAGTTTGCGGCCCCAGCCGCCCATGCAAGGCTTCGGATATTTCGCGTAGTAGTCCGGAACGACATACTCCACTTTAATTTTTCCTGCCAGGCGCTCCTGCGTTTTTTTCAAGAAATCGATGGATTGCGTCAGTTGCTCGCGTGTGGGGAGAAGGGAATCGCGGTTGGCGAACGCCCAGCCGTAATACTGAACGTTGGCAAACTCGACGCGGCCGGCGCTGGAAGATTCCGCGAGAGCAAGCATTTCAGGAAGCTGCTCGATGTTCAGGCGGTGAATGACGAAGTTGAGAGTGACGGCGACGCGGTGCCGCTTCAGCCATTCGAGAACGCGCAGCTTTTGGGCATGGGTTTTGGTGCCGGAGATTTCTTGCGCGACTGCTTCGCGTGCGCTCTGAAAGCTCAATTGAAAGTGATCGAGTCCGGCGGCCACGAGAGCTTCGAGCCGCGATTCGTCGAGAGGCAAGCCGGAGGTGATGAGATTTATGTAGAGCCCCGCGGTTCGTGCGGCGCGGACGAGGTCAAGGAGGTCCGATCGCGCGAGAGGTTCGCCGCCCGTGAAATCGGCCTGAAGAACGCCTAGAGCTGCTGCTTCTCTGAACACGCGGATCCAATCTAGCGTGGAGAGTTCAGCTGCGCGAGCTTCGAGCTCAAGAGGATTCGAGCAGTAGACGCAGTGCAGCGGACAGCGGTGAGTTAGCTCGGCGATGAGTGCTAACGGATTGGCGATAGCAGATGTCATGTGTGCGTGCGGCGCAAGTTCGGGAAACCGGGAGCGGGGCTCCCGCACCCCACCGGCTATGGCTCGAAGTCCAGGGCGCGTTCTTTCTCTAACAGAGCAAGATAGCCGAGGATGTCTTGTTCTACTTTTGCCGGGTCGGCCTTGGCATAGAGTTCCTGCAATTCCGCGATGATTTCTTGAACGGTGTGTTTGCCGTCGCAGCGCTCGACAATTTCCAGGCTTGGGCCATTTAAGCGCAAAGCGCGCTCCGGCATCAGCAATGTCCGTGGCTGCTGAGACCCTTCGTTCATGCGGCAGCCGGGAGCGAGGCGAGGCCGGCTGAGGACATCGACGCTCATACTCGGCCGACCTCGGCTGCTGGCCGAAAAGCTCCTGGAGGAGGCCAGCCGGGATTCACGTAGGCGAAATAAAGGGCATCGAGCTGCGCCCAAAGGATGTCGCACTTGGCGCGCAGGGCGGCGTGGGCTTTTTCCTGTAGTTCGCGCGTTGTGGCGCGTTTGACGACCCAGGCGAGCGCGAAGTCCGCGTCTTCGGGAGCTTGCGTCAGGCGGCCGGTGAAATAATCGAGGCCGCTTGAAAGCCAAGGATAGTGCTGGTGCAGGCGATCCATGCGCAGCGTGATGAGTTTCTTGGAGAAAAGTTCGGTAAGGGAAGAAGCTACGGCTTCGAGGTGCGAACGGGTGGAAACGAAATCCACGTAAGCCTGAACGGCAAAGCGCGTTGCGGGAAGAATTCCTTCGCCTTGAAGCGCCTGGTCGCGCGAAAGGCCAGTGGCCTCGACAAGGCGCAGCCACTTTTCTATGCCTCCAGGCTTTACGCCATCGCCATCGTGATCGAGGATGCGTTTGCGCCACGCTAGACGGAAAGCCGGATCTTCGCTGCGCGCCAGAATGGCCGCATCCTTGATGGGAATACGGCTTTGATAGTAATAGCGATTCAAAGCCCAAGCCTGTAGCTGGCCGCGCGTCAGTTTTCCTTCGTGCATCAGCGCATGAAATGGATGTTTGTGGTGGTAGCGCTCTTCGCCAATGCTGTGGAATCCCACGATGAAATCGGCCTCTGAAAGCAATGGCGCGTCGATGGATTGGGCTCGGCTCATACCGCGAGTTCCATACCATCATAGGCGATTTCCCAGCAGGCATCACGCACGATGCGCGATTCCGGGCTCTCGTCATTCAAGATGGGGTTCGTATTGTTGATGTGGATCAGCACCCGCCTGGTTTTGCTCGGCCGAAACGGCTGGCGGAGCAACCCGCGGTCGCCCCAGAGGGGCAGATGACCCATTTGCCGAGCCGACTTGCTCCCCTTTTGAATGGAGTGCAGTTCGTCATCTTTCCAGAAAGTGCCATCGAGTATAGCGAGGTCGCTTTCTTCGACGAGACGCAACCAGTGATCGCCAATTCCGGGAAGATTGGGGGCATAGAAAAATTTCTTTTCCTTGGAAGCAAAGCTCAGGCCGATGACGGCTTCTTCAGGAGCCAGCGTATGGCGCAAGGATTCGCTGACATAATCGGGAAAACTTCCGTTGAGGGATACCGCTTTGCAGAAGAGGCCGCTCTTCTTATCCGCCGGCGACGCCGGAATGAGCGGCATGAGGCGATCAAGCGGCAGCGTCTCCCATTTGACCGGCGGACTGGAACGCGCCAGAACGCGAAATAGGCTGTTTTCCTCCGTAAGTATGCGCCGCACGGCAATCGTCGAGAAAATGTGCAGCGGTTGAAATTCACGCAGATGAAGCAGCCCCATGACGGCGTCCACGTCGGCGCTTGTGAGCACCACGGAGCTAATCGGCGTGTTTCGCGAACCGCCGGGAGGGACAAAATCAGCGGAAGACAGGATCTGTTGCCGGAGGTCGGGGGAAGCGTTTAGCAGGAACCAGCGTGCTCCGTCCAGGGAGACGGCGGCCTGCGTCTGGGTCCTGGCACGGGCTCTCAGCTTGCCGGAACGCACACCTTCGCATTGAGGGCACGCGCAATTCCATTGGGGGAAGCCGCCTCCAGCCGCGGAGCCGAGGACTCTAACGCGCATGCAGGCACGCCGACAGATGACCGCCGGGCGCGGGCAAGGTTTTACAGCTCGGCGTTGGCGTACGAGCTAATTTCGCAGTTCAGATCGACCACTTCGTGCTGAGGGGTTGTCCATTCCATGGTAGAAGGCTCCTAGAGTCAGACAAGGTCAAAAAAATTTAACCGCCACAAAGTCTAACACGAACTTGCACTGCAGGGAACCCCACCTAAACGTCCAAAAGTCGTGCGTCGCCCGGGCGCGAGCAGACCTACGAAGGGTAGAGATGTCTTAGAAGAAAAACCACAACCTGTAGTGGGGAAATTTTCATATTTTCGGGATCGTGAGAAAACACAAATTCTTCAAAAGTCCGCACGTTTTCTCTTGACAACCGCCAAAACCAACCTATCATGTGGCGAGAAGTGGGAGAGAGTGGTTAGCAGTAGAGCAAAGTAGAATTTCTCCCGGGGCTATCCGACGTTCTCGAGGGCAATCGTGAACGTAAGCACGTTGGGCGTCCAAAACCACCCATTGAATGGGGAATATGAAGCTGCGGGGAAACTGTCCGGCGAAAGTCGACGAGAAGGGGCGTCTCAAGATTCCCTCAGTGTTTTTGGACGAGCTCAAGGAGTATGGCAACCAGTTTTATATCACAAGTACGACGGGCGAGACGGCAAGAATTTATCCCATGAAGGTCTGGTCGGAAATCGAAGACAGGTTGGCGCAACTGCCAAGCACGCATGTGGCGAAGCAAAAGTTTTTGTTGCGGACCAGTTATTTCGGGCAGCAGGCGGAGCTGGATGGGCAGGGAAGGGTGCTTTTGCCCGCGGTGCTGCGCGATGCCGCTCAAACGATGGGCGAAGTGGACGTATTCGGCGCGCTGAATTATCTCGAAGTGATGAATCACACGCGGATGCTCGATAAGTTGAAGAACGAGCCGTATACGACCGCCGATGACACGGCGCTGGGGATTTAGGAAGCAAAGAAGCAAGGAAGCAGTGAAGTCACGAATTTCGGTTTGGGTGGCGTGGGGCGGCAGTACGAAGGGCTAAACAGATTGAGTGCGGCGCATACGCCGGTGATGTTGCAAGAGGTGCTGGAATGGCTGGGCATCAGGCAGGAAGGAACGTACATAGACGCCACGCTGGGAGCCGGCGGACATTCGGAAGCGATCGCCGCCCAGCTGACTTCGGGCAGGTTGATCAGCCTGGACCGGGACGCACAGGCGTTAGAGCTGGCGCGGGAACGGTTGAAGAGCTTTGGGGCGAAGGTGACGGTCGTGCAGTCGCCTTTCTCGAGGATTGCGGAGGTCGCACAAGAGTTGGGGATTCAGAAGGTGGACGGGGTCTTGGCCGACTTGGGAGTTTCGAGCATGCAGCTTGATCAAGGAGCGCGGGGATTTTCGTTCCGCGAAGCGGCCGCCCTTGACATGCGTATGAACACTGCCGATGAGCTGACGGCAGACGAGATTGTGAATCAGTGGTCGGAAAACGAAATCGCCGACCTGCTCTACCGCGAAGCGGATGAGCACGATTCCAGAAGGATCGCCAAGGCGATCGTGCGGGCACGGCCCGTACGCGATACCTCGCACTTGGCAATGACTGTAGCAGGGGCCCGTAAGCAATGGGGAAGGCAGAGACTGCATCCCGCAACAAAAACGTTTCTGGCGCTGCGGATCGCGGTGAATCGAGAGATGGAGGAACTCGGGCAGTTTCTTTCACGGACCCCTGCTGCATTAAATTCCGGCGGCCGCCTGGTGGTGCTTAGCTACCACTCGCGCGAAGACCGCATTGTGAAGCACGCGTTCCAAGAGGCGGAGCGTCAGAGGACGCTCAGAGTGCTCACCCGGCACGTGATCCAGCCGACCGAAGAAGAGAAGGCGGCCAACCCGCGTTCGCGAAGCGCGAAACTGCGGTGCGCAGAAAGAGTGTAGTTATGAAGGGCAAGAGAAAGAGAGCAGTAACGGCGGAGTTTCACACCGTCAAGAGGATTGATAACTCGCGTCTGGTGCGCAGCATAGAGCCTGCGAAGTTGCGGAACTTGTGGCGTACAGTCGCGCTGGGGAGTCTCGTTGCAGCGTTCTTCATGCTGTATATCTTTCAGCATTTTCGATGCATCGATTTGAGTTTCCAGCTCGAGGACTTGAAAGGTCAGCAGACCAAGGCCGCGGCTTTGAATTCGGAGCTGAAACTGGAAATTGCCGGGCTGCGCGACCCTATGCGCATCGACGTGATCGCTCGCCGCCGTCTTGGCCTGACTGAGCCTTTGCCGACGCACGTGCAAGACTACGAAGCGCCGGATGGCGCGGAAGAAGCCGCCGTGCAGTACGTGCGGCCGAACCGGGCGCCGTGATATCGCCGACCGGCGTTGCTTTCCAAAACAAAATTTTTGCCGTTAGTTCGGACTCCCGAACGGAGAGTTTGCCGACCTGAATTCGCCATGCAACAAGACCGCGTCCACGTCCGTTTGCTTATCATCGCCGGCGTGGCGTTCTTGTGGATGGGCGCTGTTTTCGGGCGACTCACCTACCTCCAGCTGTATCGCCATAGCGAGTATCTTTCGCGCGCCCTGCGCCAGCAGCAGCGCACCTTCGAAATAACTCCCGAACGCGGCGCGATCTACGATCGCAACGGGCAGCCTCTGGCGATGAGCATTCCGGTGGACTCCGCATTTGCAGTGCCCTCGGAGATTGCTGACGAAAATCTTGCGGCGCGATTGCTTTCTGGAGTGGTGAACAAGCCGCAGGAGGAAATTGAAGCGCGGTTCGAGTCCTCGCGTTCGTTTGCGTGGATAGCGCGCAAGCTGCCTCCGGAAAAAGCGGATGCGATCCGGAAGTTGAACCTGAAGGGCATTTACCTCCAGAAGGAAAACCAGCGTTTCTATCCGAAGCGCGATCTCGCGGCGCACGTGCTGGGGTTTGTCGACGTTGATGAAAAAGGGCTTGTGGGCATCGAACGCGAGCTCGACAGCCGGATTCGCGGCAAGAGCGAACGCATCGTCGTGATGGCAGACGCGAAGCAGCGCTGGTTCGATGGTGGAGAAGCGCAGGGCGAACGCGGCGCCAGTGTGGTCCTGACCCTCGATGAAAAGATTCAATATATCGTGGAACGGGAGCTTTCCGCGGCCATGGCCAAGACCCGCGCAGCTGCGGGCACTGCGATCGTCATGAATCCCAATACGGGAGAAATTCTGGCGATGGCGAATTGGCCGAAATTCAATCCCAACAAAGCCGGCGATGCTCCCTCGGAAAACTGGATGAATCGCGCTGTCAGCGCGATTTACGAGCCGGGATCGACATTCAAATTGATCACCCTGGCCGGGGCCTTCGATCAGGAGATTACCCGGCCTAGCGAAGTGTTCGATTGCGAGAACGGCGCAGTCTACATTTCCGGCCACCGCATCCGCGACCACAAGCCGTTCGGCTTGCTGAGCGTTGCGGATATCCTCGCGAAATCCAGCGACGTCGGCGCCATCAAGATTGCCCTGCGGCTCGGTGCCCCGAAATTTTATGACTACATTCGCGCGTTTGGTTTCGGCTCGCTCACGGGGGTTGAACTTCCCTATGAAAGCCGTGGCCGGCTAGCGAGGCTGGAAGACTGGAAGCCCATTTCTGTCGGCTCGATCTCCATGGGACAGGAAGTTGGCGTGACGCCCTTGCAGCTGATCACCGCGGTTTCTGCGATTGCCAACGGGGGACTGCTCTACCGGCCGCACGTCGTCTCTCAATTGCGGCGCGGCGAGAAAGTGTTGCCTGAAGAAGGGCCGCTGGTGGCGGCGGAGCCCAAGCGCGTCGTTCGCCCCGAGACCGCGGCGACGCTGCGCCAATTGATGGAAGGAGTGGTGTTGCATGGGACGGGTCCCTCGGCCCATCTCGATGGGTGGACTTCGGCCGGAAAGACAGGCACCGCGCAGAAGATCGATCCAGCGACCGGGCGCTATTCGCCAACGCAATTTATCGCCTCCTTCACCGGTTTTACGCCGATCAACAATCCTGCCGTCACGATTCTCGTGTCGCTAGACTCTCCCGTCGGGCTGCACGAAGGTGGCGAGGTGGCCGCGCCGGTTTTCAAACGCATTGCAGAACAGGTCTTGGCGTATCTCGACGTGCCGCGCGATGTTCCGCTGAATCCAAAGCTCATCGAGACTGCTTACCTGAAGCGAGCTCAGGAGGATCGGAGCGCCCTCGAAGATTCCTCGGCCGTGGATTTCTCCGGCCAGCCCGACCCGCCTCCCGCTGCATCCCAACTGACAAATGTTGTTGGGCGCGAGAAGGTGGCTTCTCTGAAGCCGGTCCTGACGGTTGCCGTGGATCAGGGCGGCGACATTGAAGTGCCTGACTTCAGCGGGAAGACCATGCGTGACGTGGCAGACATTGTTTTGCGGCTGGGGCTCGAACCCGTTCTGGTTGGCAGCAACCTTGCAACGGCGCAATCGCCGGCGGCGGGAGCCAAGGTCAGACGCGGCGCCAAAATCACCGTGCAGTTCGGGACACCGCTCGAGAAGAAATCGAAGACGCGCCCGGGAATCAGGAATTAGGATGAGAACTGGATTGAGCCAACTAGAAGACACCTGCAACTCCAAAACGAACCACGCCGATGAAGGCCGGCAAGATTCATCGCCCCCTCGCGTCTCCCCTCGGAGTTTGAAACTGCGCGATTTGTTCCTGGGGACAGAGGCGAAGATCCCCCCCGCTGCGCAGGAAATGGAGATTCGCCAGGTCGCCTGTGACTCTCGCAAGGTGCAGCCACGCGCGCTCTTTTTTGCCTTGCGCGGGGCAAAGGCCGATGGGAACACGTTTATCCGCGATGCCGTTTCGCTTGGCGCCGCAGCGATTGCAAGCGAGGAGAGCGTGCCGTCGGCGATTCCCTCAAGTGTGGCTTGGATCCAGGTGCTCGATGCGCGCAAAGCGTTGGCTGTTACGGCGGCGAACTTTTTCGGGCATCCCGCCGAAGCCTTGCAGCTTGTTGCGGTTACCGGGACAAACGGGAAAACTACGACCACCTCGCTGATCGATGCCATCCTCAAGGCTTCCGGTGCGAAAACAGGTCTTTTCGGAACCATCGCCTACCACACACCGCTCGGCGAATATCCCGCCCCGAACACCACGCCGGAGTCGGTCGACTTGCAAGGTTTTCTTGCTGAGATTCGCGACGCGGGCGGGCGCTATGGAGTCCTTGAAGCAAGTTCACACTCGCTTGCCATGGATCGCCTGTGGGGCTGCCATTTCGACGCCGCCGTCTTCACAAACCTAACGCGCGAGCACATGGACTATCACAAGACCTTCGAAGATTACTTCGCCGCGAAAAAGCGGCTGTTCGAAGGCACGGGCGCAGGCGCGCCGGAAGTCGCGGTGGTCAACGGAGACGACGAGTACGGCAAACGGCTGAACGGCTTGGCCAAAAAAACCGTGACCTACGGCCTCGAATCCGAAGCGGACATAACAACGAAAAAATTCCAACTGACTTTCAACGGTCTCACGTTCACGGCGCAGACACCGAACGGGAAAGTGCAGGTAGCGTCTGCGCTCGTAGGCCGCATCAATGTCTACAACATTCTTGCAGCCATTGGAGCGGCGCAGGCTCTCGGACTCTCGACGGAGATCATTGAAGCCGGAATTCGCTGCCTTGAAAGCGTCTCCGGCCGCTTCCAGCGCATCGATCTAGGCCAGCCGTTCTTCGTGGTCGTCGATTACGCGCACACCGACGACGCGCTCGAGAATCTTATTCGCACCGCGCGCGAACTAAATCCCAAAGGCCGCATCATCACCCTCTTCGGCTGCGGTGGCGGAAAAGACCGCACCAAACGTCCCGTCATGGGTGAAGTGACGGGACGTTTGAGCGATCTCACGATCTTGTCCAGCGATAATCCGCGCACGGAAGATCCCCTGAAAATCATCAGCGACATCATCGTAGGTCTTCAAAAAACCAGCGGAAAATATTTGATCGAACCCGATCGTGAAAAAGCCATCGGCGCAGCGATGGACCAGGCGCGCGCCGGAGACATCGTCCTGCTCGCAGGCAAAGGCCACGAGAATTATCAAATTCTCGCGGACCGCACTCTCGAATTTGACGATCGCAGCGTCGCGAGGCGAGCCTTGGGCCAGCTAGGCTATGGCGAAGCCCAGACAGAAATTGGCAGGGGCGAGCCCAAAAACGGCTCAAAGTTTGGCACGTAGCGCGCTTGTCTAGCTTGGCTAGAAAGTGTGGCGAGGGCGCGCGAGCCAGATCTCAACTCGCAAAAGGAGGAGCCCTCAAAATACGGTGACTACAATCCGATACGCGGGGTATCTGCGTAAAGCAAACCCCTTGAGGCATTTATGCGGTGGACGATTGCACAAGTGGCTGACGCTTTGGGTGCTAGGGCGGGGACAGGACTCGACCCCCTGGCCAGGGTGGCCGGCGTCTCGATTGATTCTCGCACGATACGTGCCGGAGAACTGTTCGTTGCCATCCACGGACCGCGTCACGATGGACACGATCACGTTCCGAGTGCACTGGGGCATGGAGCCGCCGCCGCGGTGGTGGCGGAGCCGCAAGCTCACCGCTACGGCGAAGCCGTCCGCAATCGCTGTATCGTCGTGCTGGACACATTCGAAGCGCTCAAACGGCTCGCTCGGGCGGTTCGCGAAGCCTGGGACGGCAAAATTGCGGGCGTCACAGGCTCCGTGGGCAAGACCACAACGAAAGAGATCCTGGCGGCACTGCTGGGCGCGAAGCTGCGGGTCCTGAAATCGGAAGGAAATTTTAATAACGAGTACGGCCTGCCGCTGACGCTTCTTCGTCTGGAAGAAACGCATCAAGCCGCCGTGCTCGAGATGGGTATGTCGCGCCGAGGAGAATTGGCCCGGCTCGCGGCGATTGCGCGCCCGGACGTTGGTATCGTAACGCGCGTCGCGCCTGCGCATTTGGAATTTTTTTCGTCGGTGGATGAAATTGCGCTGGCCAAACGCGAGCTCATCGAAGGACTGAATGGGCATGATTCAACGGCGGTGCTGAACGCTGACGATCCGCGCGTCGCGGCGTTCGGCGCATTTGCGCCGGGCCGTGTAGTCACGTATGGAATCGATGCTCCCGCGTTTTTCTCTGCGGAAGCAATTGAAGACCGCGGGGCGCTGGGCTCGGCGTTCGACTATGTGAGTCCTGAAGGCCGCGTGCGGCTCGAACTTCCCGTTCCCGGTCGCCACGCTATTTACAACGCGCTTGCGGCGCTCGCCGCTGCGAGTGTTTGGAACATCGGCGCTGCCGAAGCGCAGAGCGTTTTTCGAACGCTGCGCGTTCCCGCCATGCGCGGCGAACTGCTGCGCTTTTCAAATGGAGCGGCGCTGATCAACGACAGCTACAACTCAAGCCCCGCCGCGCTGCACGCGATGGTAGCGGTTCTGGCGGCAACGCCGAATTTCCAGCGAAGGATCCTGGCAGCGGGTGAAATGCGCGAGCTGGGTTCAGCTTCGCCAACGCTACATCGCGAAGCAGGTATTTTCGCGGCGAAAACAGGCAAAGTCGATTGGGTGATTGGCGTCGAAGGCGACGCGAAAGAAATTGTCGAAGGCGCCGTTTCCGCGGGAATTCCCCGCGCGCAGACGCGTTTTTTCCGCTCGTCAGAGGACGCGGCGAGGCTTTTGGAGGAACTCCTTGCGCCGGGCGATGTGTTGCTGGTGAAAGGCTCTCGTGGAGTAAAGATGGAGCGCATCGTCGAAACCCTGCTCACACGTCACGCCGCTCCCGGCGAAATCTCGCGGCAGGAGATACAGCACTAAATGCTCTACTACCTGCTCTACCATGTTCTGCAGCGTTATTTCAGCCCGCTAAATGTCTTTCGTTACATCACCGTTCGCACCGTCTATGCCAGCCTGACGGCCATGTTTCTTGGCCTCGTCTTCGGTCCATGGCTGATTCGCCGCCTGCGCGAACTGCAGATCGGCCAGTACATCCGCGAAGAAGGCCCGCAAGAGCATCAGAAAAAAGCAGGCACCCCGACGATGGGCGGTGTGCTTATCGTTTTGTCCACTGCTGTGCCCACGCTGCTCTGGGCCGATCTGACCAATCCCTTTATCTTGCTCTCGCTTTTTGCGCTGCTGGGTTTTGCGGCCATCGGTTTTATCGACGATTATGCAAAAGTCTCCAAACAACGCAACCTTGGCCTCACCGCGAAGAAGAAGATTTATTTTCAAGTGCTGGTCAGCCTGGTCGTAGGAATTTCGCTGCTCGTGCTCGTTACGCACTTCGCGTACTCCACGCAGCTCATGATTCCGTTTCTCAAACGCTTGCACCCCGACTTGGTTTTCCACTCCCTGATGAATTCGCAGCATTTGTGGCCCTTCGCGTTCCTTCCGTTTCTGGCTTTTGTCTGCATCGTCATTGTCGGTTCTTCGAACGCCGTGAATCTCACGGACGGCCTCGACGGTTTGGCCATTGGCTGCACGGTGATCGCCGCGGGGGCGCTCACTGTTCTTACCTATGTGAGCAGCAACTCGCGCTGGGCCACCTATCTCGAGATTCAATATATCCCGCGCGTCGGCGAACTCACGGTTTTTTGCGGAGCCCTGGTGGGCGCGTCCCTCGGTTTCCTCTGGTACAACGCGCACCCCGCCGAAATTTTCATGGGCGATGTCGGCTCGCTTTCGCTCGGAGGAACGCTCGGCACGATAGCCGTCATCATCAAGCAGGAAATTCTTTTGTTCTTTGTTGGCGGCATCTTCGTCATCGAAGCGCTCTCGGTGATCCTGCAAGTCGGGTCGTTCAAGCTGCGCGGTAAACGCATTTTCCGCATGGCGCCCATCCATCATCATTTTGAATTGCTGGGATGGAGCGAATCGAAAGTCATCGTGCGTTTTTGGATCGCCGCGCTCGTCTTCGCGCTCTTTGCGCTGACGACACTGAAATTGAGGTAGCGCGCCTTTACATCCAGGCGCGCCGGGAAGGAAACAGTGCCTGTTAGGACAGATCTTCGGGGAAAGCGCGTGCTGGTCGTTGGGCTGGCGCGCACAGGCGTGGCCACGGCTCTCTTCTGCGCCGCGCGAGGCGCGCGCGTGACGGCAACCGATTCTCGCAGCGAAAGCGAGCTCCCTGATGCCGTCCTGAAACTAAGAGGCGCGGGAATAGCGCTCGAACTTGGCAGTCACCGGGAGGAAACCTTCCTTGAGCAGGACTTGATTGTTCCCAGCCCCGGCGTACCCGCCGATGCGCCTCCCCTCGAAGCCGCGCGCGCCAAAGGCGTCACGATTTGGAGCGAAATCGAGCTGGCCTATCGATTCCTGAGAGGCCGGCTGATTGGGATCACCGGTTCGAATGGCAAGACCACAACCACATCGCTCGTCGAACATATTTTGAAAATGGCCGGCTTAGAAACCATCCTCGCGGGAAATATCGGAAGGCCTCTCATAGGCTGCGTGGACGCCATGACGGATAATACGTTTACCGTCGTCGAGCTCAGCAGCTTCCAACTCGAACTGGTGGGCACGTTCCGCCCCAATATCGGCGTCTTTCTGAATCTGACGCCCGACCATCTCGACCGCCACCATACCATCGAAGCCTATGGCGCCGCGAAAGCACGCCTGTTTGAAAATCAGACCGGTGACGATGCCGCCATTCTGAACGCGGATGACGCCGGAACCTCGCCCTACGCTCCGTCCCTCCCGCGCGTCTACTGGTTCAGCAGAAAGCAACGCGTCACGCAGGGCGCCTACGTTCGCGACGAAGAAATTGTGTTCCGGCAAGATGGCGAGGAAGAAGTCCTCCTCAGGGTAGAAGACATCCCTCTTGTCGGCGCACACAACGCGGAAAATGTGCTGGCTGCGGCTGCCGCCACGCGCCTCGCCGGTGCCCCCGCATCAGCCATCGCCAAAGGCGTGCGCTCCTTCGCGGGAGTAGAGCACCGCCTCGAATTTGTTTCAGAAGTTGCCGGCGTCCGCTACTACAACGATTCGAAGGCGACCAACGTCGACGCCACCCTCAAAGCGCTCGACGCGTTCCCCGGCCGCATCCTCGTTATTCTCGGCGGCAAAGACAAGGGAAGCGACTACACGGTCCTGCAAAAACCCCTGCGCGAAAAAGCCATTCTCGCTCTGCTCATCGGCGCTGCCGCCGAAAAAATCGAAAGCCAAATTTCCGGCAGCGTGGCCCTTGAACGCGCAGAAACGCTCGAGCGCGCGGTCGAAATCGCCTCGCACGCGGCACTCTGTGGCGACGTTGTCCTCCTCGCCCCGGCCTGCGCCAGCTTCGACCAATTTCAAAATTACGAGCACCGCGGCCGCGTCTTCAAGGACTTGGTGAGGCAACTCGAAACCCGAGCCGCAGGTGCGACTTCCGGAAAGGGGTGAACGAAAGTGCCGAGACGTCTCGAAATGGACCGTTGGCTGTTTGGTGTGACGATCGTGCTCTGCCTGGTAGGCGCGGTAATGATTTTCAGCGCCTCCGCGGTCACCGCCGATAACAAATATTCCCACTCCTATTATTTTCTCATCCGCCAAGCCGTCTGGCTGATCCTCGGTCTCCTGGGAATGTTCGCTTTGATGCGCACCGACTACCGCCGCTTGCGCGAGCCCGCTGTAGTTTATTCGAGCATGTGCATCGTACTGCTCCTCCTGGTGGGAACCTTGTTTCTGGACAAGTCCCACGAAACACATCGCTGGATTCGCTATGGCCCCGTCGGCGTTCAACCGTCTGAGCTCACCAAGCTCGCGGTCATTCTCTATCTCGCATGGTTCCTCGACCAAAAGCGCCGCAATAAAGCATCCATGGAGTTCTGCAAAGAAGATCTGCTTCAGACCATCCTTCCGGCCGCAGGCCCGGTGCTCATCTTCGTCTGCCTGATTCTGGCGCAGCCCGATATGGGCACTGCCGTGGATATCGTCCTCGTCGCCACCACGATTCTTTTTGCCGCCGGCATGTCATGGAAATGGATTGCCGGCGGATTCGCCACCTCGTTGCCTATCGCGTATCTGCTCATTACGCGCGTTGCCTACCGCAACGCGCGCTGGAGTTCTTTCATCCATCCCGATTCCGATCCGCAGGGCGCGGGCTTCCAATTGACGCAGTCGCTCATCGCCGTCGGCTCTGGCGGTTTCACTGGCGTCGGCCTGATGGAAAGCAAACAGAAACTCTTTTATCTCCCCGAAGCCCACACGGATTTTATTTACGCGGTCATCTGTGAAGAACTGGGCTACATCGGCGCGATGCTGGTCCTTGCGCTTTTCCTGGTCTACGGATGGCGGGGCCTTCGCGCCGCGTTCGCCGCCCCCGATGGATTCGGCCGCCTGCTGGCGCTGGGAATCACGGCCCTCGTCCTCAGCCAAGCCCTCATCAATTTTGCGGTCGTCCTCGGCATGGTGCCGACCAAAGGCATCCCGCTCCCGTTTGTAAGCTATGGCGGCTCAAGCCTCTTGGTCATGCTGCTGGCGACGGGTGTCCTGCTAAACATCAGCCAACAGGCCACGGAAACATGACGCACGGAACGATTTTCGCTTTTAGGGGCGCCGCATGCCGCGCCCCTGTGCCCGGGCGTCAGCGATGAAACTCTTGATTGCCGGCGGCGGCACAGGCGGGCACGTAATTCCCGCCATAGCCATCGCCAAAGAATGGCTTTCACGCGGCAGAGAAAGAGAAGTCGTGCTAGTAGGAACCGAACGCGGAATCGAAATGAAGCTGGTCCCCGAGGCAGGCCTGCCGCTCGAAACGTTGCGGGTCGCCGGCCTAAAAGGAAAAGGCGGCGCCACGCTCATCAAAAATCTCGCGATGCTGGTGCCCGCGATGCAAGACGCGCGCCGCGTCCTCGGGAAGCACAAACCAATGGCCGCTTTCGGCGTAGGCGGCTACGCAGCCGGTCCAATGCTTCTGGCGACGTGGCTAAATCACATCCCCAACGTAATCTTCGAGCCGAACGCGGAGCCCGGCCTGACCAACAAACTCCTCGCGAAACTCTCCAAGCGCATCGCCACCGGCTATGAAATTTCTGCACAGGCCTGGGGAAAAAAGGCGGTCGTAACGGGCTGTCCGGTGCGCTCCGAATTTTTCTCTATCTCTCCCAGAAAACTCGAAAAGCCCTATCGTTTGCTGGTCACTGGCGGAAGCCAAGGCGCGCTGCCCATCAACCGCACCTTCGTCGACGTCATGGATCAGCTCGCCGCGCGAAAAAATGATCTCTCCATCGTGCATCAAACCGGCGAACGCGATTATAATGCGGTGCGCACCGCCTACGCGCGGCACCAAATTAACGCGGAGGTTGTCCCCTTCCTCACCAACATGGCCGATCGCTTTGCCTGGGCTGACGTAATCGTTTGCCGAGCAGGAGCCATCACCGCCGCGGAAATCGCCGCCGCCGGGCGCGCCGCCATCTTTATTCCCTTCGGAGCCGCCACCGACAGCCATCAGCTGCGTAACGCGCAAGAAATGCAGCGTGCCGGCGCAGGCCGCGTCATCACCGAAAACGAACTCACCGCCGAGCGCCTGACCACAGAAATTTTCAACCTCATCGACCGCCCAGACGCAATCGAAACCCAAGCACACGCCGCTCGCTCGCTAGCCCGCCCTGCCGCTACGCGCGACATCGTCGACCTGATTGAAGAGGCCGCCAACGTGCAGGGAATCGCTCCGAGGACAAATCCATGATGGTCTCGTTCCGCAATTTCCAGCGCATCCACCTCGTAGGCATTGGCGGCATCGGCATGAGCGGTATCGCCGAAGTCCTGCTCACCTTGGGCTATTCTGTTTCTGGCTCGGACACGAAACCTTCGAACATCACCGAGCGCCTGCAGAACCTTGGCGCCACGATTCACGAGGGCCACAAAGCCGTCAACGTCGAAGGCGCGCACGTCGTAGTGACCTCTTCGGCCATCAGGCAAGACAATCCCGAAGTCGTCGAAGCCCACAAACGAAAAATTCCCGTCATCCCTCGGGCCGAAATGCTCGCCGAGTTGATGCGCCTGAAATATGGCATCGCCGTCGCCGGAGCTCACGGCAAAACAACCACGACCTCCATGGTCGCTTCGGTTCTAAACGCCGCGCATCTCGACCCGACCTTCGTGATCGGTGGCCGGGTGAATCAAGCCGGCACAACCGCGCGCCTTGGCAAGGGCGAATATTTTGTCGTCGAAGCCGACGAAAGCGACCGCAGCTTCCTGATGCTCGCTCCCGTCGTCGCTGTTGTCACCACCATCGATCGCGAGCATCTCGACCAATACAGCTCGCTCGCTGACATTCAAGGCGCCTTCATCCAGTTCGTGAATCGCGTCCCGTTCTATGGCGCCGCGATCCTGTGCCTCGACGAGCCCAACGTCCAAGCCATCCTCCCCGATGTGAAGCGCCCCATCATTACGTATGGCACTTCCAGCCAGGCCGACCTCGTCATCAGCGACGTAGGACTCGAAGGCCTCGGCAGTGATTTCCGCCTCACCTTCAGAGGCGAAGACCTCGGCATGTTTCACCTCATGCATCCCCCCGGCATCCATAACGTCCGCAACGCCGCTGCCGCCGCCGCCGTGGCCCTCTATCTAAATGTCCCCAGCGACCTGATCCGTGAAGGCCTCGCGAAATTTACCGGTGTAGGCCGCCGCTTCGACATCAAAGGCATCGTCAACGACATCGCCGTAATCGACGACTACGGCCATCACCCGGTCGAAATTCGCGCCACGCTCGAAGCCGCCCGCGGCTGCAAGTTCAATCGCCTGCTGGTCCTCTTCCAGCCTCACCGCTTCTCGCGCACCCAACATCTGTGGGACGATTTCTGTCGCGCCTTCAACCAGGCCGACGTGCTGGTGCTGTTGGATATCTACGCCGCGAGCGAAGCCCCCATCCCCGGCATCACGAGCGAAGCCCTCGCCAACGCCATCCGCGATGCCGGCCACAAAAACGTCCACTATTTCCGTTCCATGCAGGCCGGAATCGAATTCCTCCTGCGGGAAGCGCGGCCCGGCGACGCCATCATGACCATCGGCGCAGGTAACATCAGTCGCGCCAGCAATGAACTGATGGTTCTTCTAGGCACGGAGAATCCGGCCCGCAATCCCACTCCCCATGCGTATTGAAGACCCCAAAATCGTCGCCGCGCTGCCTGAACTGGGTGTCCAGATCAGGCCACGCGCGTCTCTGGCTGAACTCACCTCCCTCGGCATCGGCGGTACGACCGACTTAGTGCGGATAAACAAGCACGAAGCCATCCCTGACCTGCTAAGTCTTCTTGACGCGCAGAACGTCCCCCACAAATTTCTAGGCGGCGGCTCAAACCTGCTGGTCGGCGACGGCGAACTCCCCTGGATCGTCCTCCAGCTGGCCTCTCCCCAGCCCGACATCGTACTCGAAGGGAATTTTGCCCAAGTCGACGCAGCCGCCGACCTCGGCCGCACCGTAACTTTCTGCGCTAAGCACGACCTCGGCGGCATGGAAGGCCTCATCGGCGTCCCCGGCACCATCGGCGGAGCCCTTCGCATGAACGCCGGCGCTTACGGCATGCAAATCGGTACCTACGTCCGCCAGGTCAAGCTCTATCGCTCTGGCGCCCGCAAACTCGAAACCCTCGAAGGCGATCAAATTTCTTTCGAATACCGGCACACATCTTTTGCACCTGATGATATGATGCTCGCAGTGAAGCTGGAATTACCCTCCAAACCGTATCGCGAAATTCTCAAAGGGATTCGTATCTGCAACGAAAAACGTCGCGCAAGCCAGCCGCTTGGGCAGAAAAGTGCCGGTTGCATCTTCAAAAACCCTCCAGGCGCATCCGCAGGACGCATGATCGATGAACTCGGCCTCAAAGGTCAGAACGTGGGCGATGCCCGCGTCAGCGACCGCCACGCGAACTTTTTTGTAAATGCAGGCAAGGCTTCCGCGAAAGACATGCTCGCCCTGATCGCCGATGTGCGCGAGCGTGTTGAAAAGTCCTTCGGCGTCATTCTCGAACACGAGGTGGTCGTTTGGAACGCGTAAAAGCTATCGAACGGGGCAATGCCGCGGCCGCCGCCGAGCCCTACCGCCCGGAGCTGCTCGCTGACGAGGAGCCGCGTTATCTGCGTCGCCAGAAGCCTCTCGAAATTCGCCGTAAGAAATTCGGCGGACGCAGCTGGGCATTCTATCGGCGCGTCTTGGTCTGGACCGTTGCCGGCGCGACTGGCATGACCTGTGCGATTGTCGCAGGCCGCTTCCTGCTCTATTCGCCGCAAGTCCTTCTTCTCAAATCCGATCAGATTGATCTCGCGGGAAACCACATCGTCAGCCGCGAAGCCGTTCTTCAACCTTTCGCGCGCGACCGCAACCGCAGCGTGCTGCGCATTCCTCTTGACACGCGCCGGGCACAACTCGAAGAATTGCCCTGGGTCGAATCCGCCAGCGTGCAACGCATCCTGCCGAACCGCATCCGCGTGGAACTAACAGAACGCACGCCGATCGCGTTTTTGCGCAACGGCAGCGAGCTTGCCCTGATCGATGCCCACGGCGTAATTCTCGGCCGCCCGGAAGGCGAAGATCTCCATTTCCCCATCGTCGCCGGCCTGCCAGAAAGCATGCCGCGCGAAGAGCGCGAAAAACGCCTCCAGACTTATCAGGAATTCCTGCGAGACGCCGACCTGGTACGCGCCGAATCCTCCGACCGCGTTAGCGAAGTCGATCTATCAAATGCCAAAGATCTGCGCGTTGTCATGACCGGCCTGGCTTCCGCAACGGATGCGCAAGCCGTAACCATTCACTTCGGTGCAAGCGATTTCACCGGCAAGTACCGCATGCTCGTCGAAAATTTCGCGCAGTGGCAGGCCAACGCCGGCCACGTGCAGTCCATCGATTTGCAGTATTCACGGCAGGTAGTCGTAAACGCGGATAACACCGCGAGCGCGGCGAGGCTAAGGAATTAAGGGTAGTCGAGATGTAGGCAGTACAAAATTTTATCGATCCAAGGCGGGGGCGGCGGTTTGGCAAAAAAAGATCGTTACATCATCGGACTGGACGTCGGCAGCACGAAAACATCCGTACTGATCGCTGAAATCGACGGCGAGCAAGTAAAATTTCTCGCGCTGGGCGCGGCCGAATCCAAAGGTCTACGCAAAGGCCTTATCGTCAATCTCGATTCCACCGTCAGCTCCATTCGCCGCGCCGTTGAAGAAGCCGAAGGCGTCGCCAACGTCCCCGTGGAGTCCGCCGTAATCGGCGTAGCCGGCGGCCATGTCCGCGGTGTCAACAGCCGCGGCGGCATCACCCTCGGCAATCGCGCCCGCGACATCGAGCGAGAAGACGTCCGCCGTGCCGTCGATGCCGCCCGCAACATCACGCTCCCCGGAGATCGCGAAGTCCTCCACGTTCTTCCACATGAATTTACAGTCGATGCCCAGGATGGCATCCGCGACGCCGTAGGCATGGTCGGCCAGCGCCTCGAAGCCAACGTCCATCTCGTCACTTCATCCATTGCCGCCACGCAAAATTTGGTTACCGCCGCAAATCGCGCCGGCATACTTGTCAACGACACCGTTCTCGAACCCCTAGCCTCCGCCGAAGCCTGCCTCACGCAAGACGAGCGCGACCTCGGCTGCTGCCTCCTCGATATCGGCGGCGGCACCACCGAACTTATCGTCTACGGCGGCGGGGTTGTGCGTCACACCGGTGCTGTTCCCGTGGGCGGCGATCATTTCACCAATGACCTCGCCGTTGGCCTCCGCACGCCCATCCCGGAAGCCGAAAAAATCAAGCGCCGCCACGGCTGCGCCGCCTCCTCCTTGCTCCACGAAGACGCCTCGATCGAAATCGCCAGCGTCGGTGATCGCCCCCCGCGCACCATCTTCGCCCGCATGCTCACCGACATCATCGAGCCGCGCTCCATGGAACTCCTCTCGCTCATCCGCGACGACCTGCAGCGCGCCGGCCTCGACGGTCAAATCCCCGCCGGTTTCATCCTCGCCGGTGGCGGCGCGCGCCTCAACGGCCTGATCGACCTGTCCGAGCAGTCCTTCCACCTCCCCGTCCGCATAGCGGAGCCCAAAGGTTTGGCTGATCTGCCAGAACAGGTAGCCCAGCCGGAATATGCAACGGTCGTTGGTCTGGTGGTGTACGGCGCGAAAACGCGGCGCACCGCGTCGCAGCGCTCCGGAAATTTCGTATCCAAATTGAAGTCCATGTTCGCAGGCGCCTCGTGAACCCGCCCGAGCGCAGCGCAGCGAACCTGGAGAAGGCTGAGGGACGCATGACAGCAAAAGAAGCAGGAATACGCATGAGCTTCAGCGAAGAGCTGCAGCCCGCAAAAATAAAAGTCATTGGCGTAGGCGGTGGCGGATGCAACGCCATCAACCGTATGATCCGCGCCAAAGTCGAAGGCGTCGAGTTCATCACCGCCAACACGGACCTGCAAGCGCTCAAGCTTTCGCAGGCGCCGACGAAACTTCAGCTTGGCGCGAAGCTGACGAAAGGACTCGGCGCGGGAGCAAATCCCGAAGTCGGCCGCAAAGCCGCCCTCGAAGACACCGACAAAATCATCGAAGCCCTCGAAGGCTCGGACATGATTTTCATCACGTCTGGCCTCGGCGGAGGCACCGGCTCCGGCGCCGCGCCCGTAGTGGCTTCGCTCGCAAGCGAACTCGGCGCGCTCAGCGTCGCTGTCGTCACCAAGCCGTTCGCCTTCGAAGGCAAACGCCGCATGCTCCAAGCTGAACAGGCATTGCAAGAACTAATCGGCGCGGTGGACACAGTAATCGTGATCCCCAACGAGCGCTTAATGGACACTGTCGAGCGCGGCACCAGCTTCTTCGACGCCTTCCGCATCGCCGACGACATCCTTCGCCAGGCAGTGCAAGGCATTTCCGACATCATCACCGTGCCCGGCATCATCAATCGCGACTTCGCCGACGTAAAAGCCATCATGCACGGCCAGGGCTACGCCGTCATGGGCACAGCCATCGCCACCGGCACAAATCGCGCCATCGACGCCGCCAACCGCGCCATTTCCAGTCCTCTCCTCGAAGACAATTCCATTCAAGGCGCACAAGGCATCCTCATCAACATTTCCGGGAGCTCCAGCCTGACGCTGCACGAAGTTCACGAAGCTTCCTCGGTCATCCAAAAAGCGGCCCACGAAAACGCCAACATCATCTTCGGCGCTGTCATGGACGACTCCATGAAAGACGCCGTGAAAATCACAGTAATCGCCGCAGGCTTCAAAGAGGCCAACAAGAAAAACATCCCCCAAAAGCCCTCTTTCCTTCCCAAGACCTGGAAAGCGGGCCGCGAGGTGGAAGAGCCGGTTCCGCAACAGCAAACGTTGCCGAACGTAGTCCATCAAGTTCAACAAAACATCCGCGAGGTAAGCCATGAAGTTCCCGCGGACGACCTGGACGTCCCGACATTCCTCCGCCGCCAGGCCCAAAAAGCCTAAACGGTTTTGACTTTTCCTGCGAAGTGGAAGGGCACAATTCGTCGTGCCCTTCTTACTTTCATCGCAATCAACAAGAGAGCCGAGGGTTCCTCTCGATCCATCTCATTCACAATCGCGTAATACGGTTGCTAGTTTCCTTACTTCTTCCTCAAACGCCCGGATATTAACCGCCGCGTTCCGAACCACGGAACTCAAGCCCGCGTGATACTCAGAAGCCCCCGTTTTCTGTACCACCTCCCGAATATTTCCCGCATGAATCCCACTCCCCGGCAATACGATCAACCGCTCTTCCGCAATGCGCACGAGCTCGCCAAGCACTCCCAGTGCTTCCGGCGCTGTCGGCCTTCCGCCGGAAGTAAGCAGTCTGGTTGCGCCGGTCGCGATCACGTCCTCGAGAGACCTTCCTAGGTCAACGCATTCATCGAAAGCGCGATGAAAAGTAACGGGAAGAAGTCCCGCCCGTTCGACGAGCTGCGCGCTTCGTGCAACATCGATCTCTCCGTCGGCCCTTAGAAAACCCAAAACGACTCCGTCCATCCCGGCTTCTTTGGCGGCATCGACGTCGTGCCGCATGGCTTCGAACTCGGCCTCGCTGTAAAAAAAACCTCCCCCGCGCGGCCGAACCATCGAGAAAATAGGCAGCCGCACGCTCCGGCGCGCCGCTTTCAACATATCGTTGCTTGGAGTCGTTCCGCCAACGCGCAAATTGCTGCAAAACTCAATCCGCGAAGCTCCTCCACGTTCTGCCGCCTTCGCCGCTTCGACGCTTTCCACGCTGATTTCCAGAATGTAGTCGCTTCGCATGCTCAAAGCCCCGCGCCGTGCCGCACATGCGTCAGGCTGCCGTGCGACCAGTTCCAATACATGCCCAGCAAAGCCGCCGCGTTCCAACCCCACATAAAAAGCCGCATTTGCTTTGGGCTATATGGCCGACTCTTCCAGATCACCAATGCATCCACGAGAAACCAAACAGCTCCAGACCCAAGAAACCATGCAATCACCAAGTCTCCGAAATAAAAATGAACCAACACCGTCTCCGCGCACAAAATCCCCGCAATCAGGAGTTTCGAAGCCTCCCCGCCGATCAGCGCCGCCGTCGTCCGCCGCCCGCTCAAGCTGTCGGGCTCTATGTCCATCACTTCGCCGAAAATGTGCGAGTGCATTGCGAACATCGCGCCAAACACAAACGTCTGCCACGGAAGCTGCGCCGCTCCGTTCAGCCAGCTGCTCAATACAAAAACCAGCAAGTAGCTCGCCTGAATCAATACGTCAAACGGAGGATGGCTCTTCCATCCAAAGCGCGGCGCATTATAAATCCCGACCGCCAGCAACAAAGCCGTCAACCAAAGCAAGATGCGCGGCCCAAGAAGAAAAAAGAAAATAATCAGAAAGGGAATCTGCGCCACGGCGATCTTCCATCCTAAGGCCGCCAGCTGTTCCGCTTTTCCGAGCGACCCAAACAAAAACGTTCCCTTGCGCGGATTCAGCCGGTCCGCTTCGGCGTCCGCGATGTCATTCACGCCGTACAAAAGAAATCCCAGCGGAAACAACACATAGAAAAGCCCCAGCCACAGCGTCTTCGAATGCAGAAAGTCCACACGCCCCAACGGCATCAGATAAAACAACGCCGTCGTGCTCCATAGCCCCGGCCGCGACACCTGCAAAAGGAAAACGAGTTCAGACGCCCGCGCGTTCTTCACCGGCGGTTCTGCACGGTCCACACTCAAAGCTGGCAGGCTCGGATCCAGAGTCGCTTCTCCTCATCCTGGTAGCGATCACCGCCGGAAAGTATGGAATGGAATCCCTTTCAGGAGACTATAGAAAACAATTTCTTCACAGCTGGCCTTTGGCCAGAGCTACCAAAGGGATACGATGGCACCCATTCCGCGATCCCCGCCATCGACAGCCGCTTGCCTGATTTTTGTACCGCCAAACGGTTGTACTCTCTAATGCTTGTGGTACCCTCTTGCGCCAGGAACTTCGGGTCTCTAATTTCTGTCGATCCCGAGCCGCTACTTTGTGCAAAGGAGACCTTTCATGAAACTCCATTCCAAAAGCATCTTGGGTCCGGCTCTCATTCTGGGTGCAACTCTCGCTGCCTGCCAGGAGCCCTACCACCAGAAGGAAGAGCAATACTATTTGATTTCCGCGAACATCAACTTGCCTTACTGGCAGGAAGCCGAGGCGGGCTTGCGCGACGCCGCCACCGGCATGGGCGTCAAAGCCGAAATGGACGGCCCCACCACTCTTTCCCCACAGGAAGAGCTCGACGCTTTCCAAAAAGCCGTCGCCCTCCATCCCGCCGGCATTCTTATTTCCGTAGCAAGCCAGCAGCTTCTCAAGCCCGCGATTGACAGCGCCGTTCTCCAGGGGATCCCCATTATCTGCATTGATGCCGACGCGCCCGATTCACACCGCATTATGTTCGTCGGAACCGATAACTTCCGCGCCGGCCAGGAAAGCGGCAAGCGCATGGCCGATATTCTCAAGGGACAAGGTCAGGTCGTCATCATCAGCATTCCCGGACAGCTCAACTTGGACGAACGCGTCCGCGGCGTCACCGACGCTCTCAAGAAATACCCAGGCATTAAAATTGCCCAGACCATGGACGACAAAGGGGATGCCCGAAACGCCAACGACGGCATTTCTGCGCTCCTTGTAAAGAAGGAAAAGGTTGACGGCGTGATTTGTCTCGAGGCCTCCGGAGGTTCGGGCGTCGCCGAAGCCCTGCACCGCCTGGACCTTACCGGTAAGATCGCCATCGTGTCTTTCGACAAGGATCCAGAAACACTCGACGCTATCGAAAAAGGTTGGATCAACGCGACAATCGTGCAGAAGCCCTACATCATGGCCTACTACGGTCTAAAGTTTGCCGACGACCTGCACCACAACGCCGTACACGAATTCAAAGACTGGCGCACGGCACCAGCCGCTCCCATGCCAGCCTGGGTCGACACCGGCACAGCCACAGTGGAGAAGAGCAACCTGTCCACATTCCGGGAAGCCCTAGCCGCCCACCCGAAACCTTTGTAGAAGTTAAATGCCTTCAGCCCGTAGGGGCACGGCATGTTTGCCTTGACCTTCGAGTAGATTGTGCCCGCTTGCGGCCTGTGACCACTGAGGAACGCGAACTACTGAGTCCCGCATCAGATTGCGTCTAGCGGTTTTGAGTGTGGGAGCTCTGGAGAGCTTATGGGTCCCTTGAAATCTAAACCCATCCAAGCGACGCAAACGTCGTAATCGAAGCACACCCGAGCGCCACGCCTAGCACCATCCCTGCCAGCACGTCGCTTAGAAAATGCATTCCCAGCACAATCCGGGAAACTGCAATGCTAATCGCCAAAAAAAACAGCGCACCCTCGAGCGAAGGATAAAAGTAACTCACTACGAGCGCGACCGAAAACGCCGTCATGGTGTGCCCGGAAGGAAACGAAAACCTGTCAGGAGGCAAGACCTTCGACCAGCAATGCGGTTCCAAGTGGCAAGGCCGCGGGCGCTGGCTGAGTCTTTTCAATGCCTTGAACACAAATATGCCGAAAACCGCCGCGGCCCCGGCCGCCCCAATTGCGGCAAATTTCTGCGGCCCTCCATCGATCAACAGCATGATCCCCAGCCCATACCACAGCCAGCCATCGCCCATCCGTGTCGCCAGGATCATCCACAAACGCACCCACCGGGGCGCTCGCCAGCGGTTCATCCGCCGCATTACGCGGTAATCGCGCCGTTCGATGAATCCCCAAACAGTGCGTGTGACAGCCATGGTATTTAGCCCATCTAGCCCCAGTTGGCCTCGAAGCTAGAATCCATATCCCAAAACATCCGTTGCCGCTTTTCGCCCCGCTCGAGCGCCGCTGACCACTTTTCGCAGAAGCGGATCTCATTCGCCCAGTGGCCTGCCGTAAACGCGAGAACGAGCGGCGAAAGCGGCATAAGTGCCAGGGTCCACGGCTTTTCCATCCACAAAGCCCACACGATCCGGAAGACATCTCCGGTCAATTTGCCGCAACTTCCGTGCGCCCCGTGAACCTGTCCCCTACCGGCTCGCAGCCCAGAGATGAACTCCTCTGCCGTACGCGCGCCAGGAACCTCTGTGTATGTCCTCCCCACACCGGCAATCGTGTGCGAATCGCTCCCCCCCACTGCGATCTTACCCAGCCGCGATGCCAGCCGTGCGGCACTCTCGTTCGCCTTCGGCCACATCTGCCCGTTCCGCGTCTCAAACGCCGGCACATAGGAAGCAAACCAGCAGAAGTCCTCCTCCAGCCTGCGGCCCGTCAGACCGGAGAAAACATGGTTCACGCTGAAAAATAGCTTCTTTTCCGTGAGGTACATCATCAAGGAAATGAAGTCTTTACGCCGCCGTTGAATCTCAACGTGGTCGCGTTCGGTGATTCCGTAGACTCCCAGGTGCATCTCGGTTCCCCCCGGCATCGTCACGGTCGCTTCCTCGCTCAGGAAGAAATCGGGGTGTTTCCGCAACGCCTCGCCAGCGTCAATGGAGTCATGGTCGGATAAGGTTACGATGGACATGCCAAGCTGCTTCAGCCGGGCGTAAACTTCCGCTGGTTGGTTGTACGACTCGCGGCAGATCCGGCTCAGAAAGGGAGTGTTGCACATGCCTGATGCGATCGAGTGAACGTGTAGGTCGCAGCGCATGAAACTATTGTGAATTGGGGATATGAACAGGCCATGAAGAGGTCGCGAATTGTAGATGAATGTGTCCATGGAACTCCTTGAACACATTGGACTTCCAAAGTTATCCACATGGCATGGAGCATGCTCTTGTTGCAGGTCGAGAATCACATGGCAGAATCTCGCCATGAAGAAAATTCACGTTGTGTTCCACGACGGCGGAGGTGGACACCGTAACGCCGCCGTCGCCCTTCAGACCATCGCGGACCTGCAGGGTCGTGACTGGAAAGTGGAACTTGTGCAATTCCAGGATTTGACCGACCGCCTCGACGTACTTCGCAAACTCACCGGCATCCGCATCCAGCAGCAATACAACATCATGCTCCAGAACGGCTGGACCCTTGGCAGCAAGTATCTCTTGCGGGTGCTGCAGCTTACGATTCGCCTCTTCCATGGCCCGATGGTGCGCCTTCTCGAGGAATTCTGGCGCGAACATCCTGCCGATCTGCTTGTGTCCGTCATTCCACATTTCAATCGCGAACTCTCGGAAAGTTGGACTGCCGTGTACCCCGGTCGTCCGTTTGTCACCCTCATTACGGATCTGGCGGACTATCCGCCGCGTTTCTGGATCGAGCCTATCGAGGAGCAATATGTGATTGCCGGCACGGAACGGGCGGTTGAGCAAGCCCGCGCCTTTGGCCACGATAATGCCCATATTTTTCATGTATCTGGGATGATTTTGCGGCCCGACTTTTATGCAGAAGAGGTTGTCGACCGGGTGGCCCTCCGTAAAGAAATGGGGCTGCGGCCGGATCTGCCGACAGCCATTGTTTTGTTCGGAGGACACGGCTCCAAAGTGATGCTGGATTTAACCGAACGATTAAACACAGCGGATCTTCCACTCCAACTGATGCTGATCTGCGGCCGCAACGAAGAGCTAGCCGCCAAGTTCCGCGGCAGAAAATGGGACATGCCCGTTCAGGTAGTTGGTTTTACCAAGGAGATTCACAAACTCATGTGCGCCGCCGATTTCCTGATTGGCAAGCCGGGCCCGGGCAGCATCGCCGAAGCCATGGTTCGCAAGCTTCCCGTTCTGATCGAATGCAACTCATGGACTCTGCCGCAGGAGCGCTACAACGCCGAGTGGGTCAGCGAAAAGCGCGTCGGCATCGTCCTAGACAGCTTCAAGGAAATCGTGGAAGGCGTCCGCAAAATGCTCGAACCGTCGAGGCTCGCGGAATTTCGCAGAAATGTAGAGGCTCTCGACAATCGCGCTATCTTTGAGATTCCAGAGATCTTAGCGAAACTTCTAGGCGAGTCAAGGGAGTCCACTGAGCGCACCGCCGCTCCGCCGATGCACTTGAATGCCCCTGCCTAACCTGCCGCCACTGGCTCTAGAATATCCGCTCTTTCGTTCCGGCCCGGATGCTCAAACCGTGGGCCAGCATCGCGGTTCTCTACCGGTAGCTTCAACCGCGGCTTGGCGCACGTCGTCGCCCACCGTCGCGCAGCATACTTCGGCGATTCGCACATCTTCACGCAGTCTCGATGCGCTCTGGATTCCGCGCAATGACAGTAGCAGGTGCCGACCGTCGCCGCCCGCAACTCCCCGGGCGTGTTCGCGGAAAGAAGAAGCGTACCTCCCAGAAAACACGCAACCAGCGACACAGCCATGAGTCTAGCAGTGCGCCCGAGGGGCGGGTTGCCGGGAGGGGAAGGCATGAAGCGATTCTGCCTGGAATCCCTGGCAAAACCGATAGCGCCGGGAGCCTGAAAATTTTGTTACCTGGGTCCTGGAACTAGGTGGCAGAGGCGAAGGCTGAGCAGAAGGAAGGTTCTCTTTCCCGAATCAGTTTTAGCGAGTCCCGAAGTGGACTGGCGGGACGGATTGGACTCCGCCGGTTTGCGGGTTACGCTCAGCCAAGTATTTGTTAATGAATGACTTGCTAAGAATCAGAGAAGCGCGCGAGAGTGGCGCAGCCCGTGCATTAGAGACCTGCATGAGTGCGTTTCACATGACGAGTTGAGAAGAGAGGCGAGCGAGGGGGAAGGGGCTTGCTCGCCACTTTTCGCAATTCGTTCCCACCTGCCTCTGAGAGGGAAGCTAGGATGGATGACCCCACGCGTCGGTGTGAAAACGACACTGACAACGAAACGCACTCTCCGAGGCTCCCGATCCCAAGCGGGGGCCTCATTTTTTTGGAGTGAGCCTCTCTAGTTGAACTGCCGGCTGACTCCGTCCCCTCTGACCATTCCTACCTAAATCCAGCGGCCATGCCGGCCATCCCTGAAAGAGCTGCGCTGCCCGAGTTCGCGCATTTTAGTTCTTGAATTCCGGCTGAGCACCTGTCTCGGTGACTTTGCGGGCGACGGCGATCGTCGCCTGCCCCAGCACGTGGGCGATCTGCGTGTCGCGCAGCCGCGAAGCGTCATACTCGAACGACAGGTGTTTCTTGCTCTCATCGAAGCGGAAGCGGCGAAGGCCGTAAGTGTTCGAAAATTCGCCGAGAAGGCGCAGTTGCTCCTGGGTCAGCGGTGATTGCAGTTCGAAGGTAATTTCCACGAGTGTCATGCCCGGCATTATACCAGCCCTCGCAAGCCTTGCGTCTGTAGCGGCTTGTAACCCCAAATCATCTAATATAACGTCATGTCCCGACAGCTTCCGGCGCCGGATCCCGAGCAGCGTCGCACCCTTCTTCCAGCCGAAATCCGCTCGAAGGACCTCGTCTGCGGAATGCCGGTCGATCCGCAGAAGTCCGCCGCCAAAATCGAATACGGCGGATATCCGCGCTATTTTTGTTCGAAGGGCTGCGCGGAAAAATTTGAAACGGACCCGGAAAAGTATCTGGCGGCGCACGACGTTGCCGCAAAGGAAATGCTGGCGACCGCCGGCCAGAACGCTCGTGCCAAGCACACGGGCGTGGCTTCGAGATCCGGCTCAACCGCGAGCACGGTCGCCCGTTACACCTGCCCGATGCATCCCCAAGTCATTCAGATGGGCGCTGGAAACTGCCCGATTTGCGGAATGGCTCTCGAACCCATGGACGCTTTCGCGGAAGTGGAAGCCGATCCGGAATATGGTTCGATGTTGCGCCGGTTTTGGGTGAGCGCGGCCCTTTCGCTGCCGGTCCTTTTGATTGCCATGTTCGGCGATGCACTCAAATTGCCGCTCCCGCCGGCGGCGCGCAACTGGATTGCATTCGTTCTCGCGACACCAGTCGTCCTTTGGGGAGGTTGGCCCTTTTTTCATCGCTTCTGGACTTCCCTCGTAAATCGCAGCCCAAACATGTTTACCTTGATCGCGATGGGTACCGGAGCTGCGTACCTCGACAGCCTTGCGGCTACACTTTTTCCCCAAATTTTCCCTGCCTCGTTTCGCGACATGCACGGCGCCGTCCCGACTTACTTTGAATCCGCAGCCGTTATCACCACTCTCGTGCTACTGGGTCAGGTCCTCGAATTGCGTGCCCGCCAGCAAACGAGCAGCGCCATCCGCTCTTTGCTCCATTTGGCGCCCAAGCAAGCGCATTTACTCGAAGCCGAGGGCACGGAAAAAGATGTCGCGCTGGACGTCGTCAGAGTGGGCGACCGCTTGCGCGTGCGGCCGGGCGAGAGTGTTCCGGTAGACGGCGTCATTCTGGAAGGCGCGAGCGCGATCGACGAATCGATGGTCAGCGGCGAGCCTATGCCCGTCGAAAAATCCGGGGGAGATAAAATTACCGGCGGGACGCTCAATACGAGCGGAAGTTTCCTGATGCGCGTCGAACGCGTCGGCAGGGAAACTTTCCTGGCGCAAATCGTCAAACTCGTCAGCGAAGCCCAACGCAGCCGCGCACCGATGCAGCGCCTCGCGGACAGAGTGGCCGCCTATTTTGTGCCTGCGGTGATCGTTGCGGCATTGTTGACCTTCGGGGGCTGGGCTCTCCTTGGTCCTGAACCACGCTTCGCTCACGCGCTCATCGCCGGTGTGGCTGTGCTGATCATCGCTTGCCCCTGCGCGCTCGGCCTGGCCACTCCCATGTCCATCATGGTCGCCGTGGGCCGTGGCGCTCACGCCGGCGTCCTGGTTCGAAACGCCGAAGCTCTCGAAACGCTTGCAAAAGTCGACACTCTCGTTGTCGACAAAACCGGCACCCTCACCATTGGACATCCCCGAGTCGCTGCTATCGGAGTTTCTGAAGGAGGCGGATTCAGCAAGGACGGGTTGCTGGGGCTTGCCGCGAGCGTGGAGCAGGCCAGTGAACATCCCCTGGCACGCGCGATTGTGAATGCCGCGGAGGAAAAACGCGTGCAACTTGCCGCCGTCACCGATTTTCGTGCGACACCGGGCGGCGGAGCGAAAGGAAACGTCCGGGGCGACGTGGTTTACGTGGGCAGTTCGAAATATTTATTGGAACATGGCATTGAGGGGGTCGCGGGCGGGAAGAACCTCAGCGTGGGACTTGGCGTGGGCCAGCCTCTGGCGGCAACTTATGTATTCGTCGCCGTAAATCGCAAACTGGCTGGAGTTATCGCCCTGCTCGACCTGGTGAAGGAGACTACGCCGGAAGCCATTCGGGCTTTACAAAAAGAAGGCGTGCGCATGGTCATCCTCACGGGAGATCTAAAGCCGGCGGCGGAATCTATAGCCAAGCAAATCGGGATCGACGAAGTTAGGGCGGAGGTCCTGCCGCAACAAAAGGCCGAAGTCATCCAACAACTTCGCAGGGAGGGCCGAATCGTAGCGATGGCGGGCGATGGCGTCAACGACGCTCCGGCTCTCGCAGCCGCGGATGTTGGGATCGCCATGGGCACGGGCACAGACGTAGCCATCGAGAGCGCCGGAATCACCCTGGTGAAGGGCGACTTGCGGGGAATTGTGCGGGCTCGCAAGCTGAGCCGTGCGGCAGTCCGCAACATCAAACAAAACTTGGCTTTTGCCCTTCTTTACAATGCGCTGGGCATTCCCATTGCCGCGGGCGTCTTCTATCCGATCTTTGGTTGGCTCCTCAGCCCCATGCTCGCCAGCGCCGCCATGAGCTTCAGCTCTGTGTCCGTCATCGCCAATGCCCTGCGTTTGGGCAAAGTTTCGCTGCGAGAAGAGACACGCTGAAAGTCTCTCCCGCTGCGTTTCAGGTCTTGCCGAGGATGGAATCGAAATACGCCAGCATTTCCGGCGAATCCCACTCCTGGAACCCGATGATCTTGCGCGCGATTTTGCCTTGGCGGTCGATGATATAGGTCTCCGGGATCATGCTTGTGCCGTAGGATTGCGCGATGGGCGAATGTTGGTCTTTTGTGGCTGGATCCCGGTAGGTTTGGAAAATGACGCCGTTGTCGCGAAGAAACTTTTCGTAAACGGCTTCATCTTCATCCGCGGCGACGCCTAGCACGACGCCATTTCGCGAAGCGATGTACTTTTGTAGACGATTTAGCGCGGGAGTTTCTTCGATGCACGGCGGGCACCAGGTTCCCCAGAAATTCAACACCACCACCTTGCCGTGAAAATCCGAGAGATGCTCCGGCTTTCCGCCGATCTCCAGAGCGAAGTCTTCCGCCGGCTTCCCGGCGATGGATGCTTCTCCATGCCGGTAGCTCGGCAGCGCAAACACGACAATGATCCCCAGGAAAGCTGCCAGGCCTCCCCAAGCCAGTATCTTCGGCCCGATTCTCATCGAATGCTATACTAGCCTATCCGCCGGGGATCGAAAACCGGTCCTTGCCCCTGATTTTACCGTGACCAACGAACCGCCTAATTCGAGCACACCATCCGCCCGTCCGTCGGCTTCGATCAGCGCGATCGTGCCTGCCAGAAATGAGGAGGCTGTTATTGCGGCTTGCGTCGAATCGCTGGCGCGGCAGCCCGAAATCAGGGAGATTCTGGTCGTCAATGACCAGTCAGCGGATAAAACGGCGGATATCGTCCGCAGTTTGATGGCCAAGATTCCGCAGCTGCGGCTTCTGGAAACAAACGGAGTTCCATCCGGCTGGATTGGCAAGAACAATGCGGTTTTCCTTGGCGCGAAAGAAGCCAAGAGCGCGTGGCTGCTTTTCACCGATGCCGACGCCGAGCTGCAACCGGGCGCCGCCGCGCGCTCACTCGAAATCGCGCAAGAAACCACTGCCGCGCTGATTTCCTTCTCGCCGGAGCAGATCACCGAATCGTGGTACGAGAAAGCGCTCATTCCGTTTGTCTATAGCCGCCTGGCAAAGCATTTTTCCTACGACGACGTGAACAATCCCGCTTCGCCGGCTGCTGCTGCCAACGGACAGTTCCTGATGATCCAGCGCGACGCCTACCAATCGATCGGCGGCCATGCGAGCGTCGCGGCGGAAGTGCTGGAAGACGTCGCTCTCGCCAAGCGTGCAAAGGTCGCCGGATTTCGCCCGTGGTTTGGCTCGGGGCAAGGAATCGTGCGTGTGCGAATGTACCGCTCGTTTGGCGCGATGTGGCAAGGCTGGAAGAAAAATCTCTTTTTGCTTGTCGGCGGAACTCCCCGCGCCGTCTTTCGCGAATTGGAGTCGACGATTCCGTGGATTCCACTCGCGCTCATTTTTCTTGGAATAAAAATTCCCGTCGCGACGCTTCTGGGGGTCTGTTTGCTGTTGATGCGCCAGTTGACCTACGGTTTGGAGATAGCTCGTAACCAATACCCCTTTAAATTCATCATTTACTACGTACCGGCCGTGGCGTTATACGCAGGTGTGCTCTGGGCTTCCTACCGCGGGCACGCCAAAGGCATGGTCGAGTGGAAAGGACGGGAAGTTCCCGTAACGCTTCCCGGCGCGCCCAGGTAGGAAAACCCAATCGCCATGGTCTTGCTCACGCGCAAAATCGAGTTCGCCGCTTCGCATCTCTACCACAATCCGGATTTCTCGCCGGAAGAAAATCGCCGCGTCTTCGGTAAATGCAACAATCCCCATGGACACGGGCACAACTACACGCTGGAAGTTACCGTCGCCGGCGAGCCCGATCCGGTCACCGGAATGGTTTTGGACTTGAAAGACTTGAAGGAAATTCTCGAACGCGAAGTGATGCAGCGCATGGACCATCGTTTTTTGAATTACGAAGTTCCCGAGTTGGCCGGTCAGATTCCAACCTGTGAGAATATCGCACGCGTCATTTGGCAGTTGCTCGATCCAAAGATCAAGCAAGGGAAATTGCACCGGGTGCGGCTGTACGAAACGCCGGATCTATTTGCGGACTGCTACCGCAACGGCGCTGGGGGAGCCAAGCTCTCATGAGATCCTCGGCGCAGAACGGTGATGTCAAGATCGAGCTGGGCCGCCGCTATCGCTTTGCGGCCTCGCACCGGCTGCACAGTGCGGAGCTCAGCGAGGAAGAGAACTGCCGCATCTACGGAAAATGCAACCATCCGTATGGCCATGGGCACAACTACGTCCTCGAAGTTATGGTGTCGGGCAAAGTCGATCCCGCCACCGGAATGATTGCGAATCTCGAGGAGCTCGACGGCTTTGTCGAGAGCGAAGTCCTCGAACCGTTTGACCACAAGTCGCTGAATAGCGACGTCGAAGCGTTTCGCGCGACGGTTCCCACGACGGAAAATCTATGCATAGAGATTTTTCGCCGGCTGAAACCCTTTCCCAAGGCGAAGCTCGAACGCGTCCGGGTGCAGGAGACGTCGAACAACGGTTTCGAATACGCAGGAGAGAATCCGGATGGATTCGAGGGGTAAAGGCAATGGCCAAACCGACAGAAGAAATCATCTTAAACGAAGAGAAGCCACTCGATGCGCGCAGGATTGCATGCCATGTTCGCGAAATTATCAAGCTGATCGGCGAAGATCCCAATCGCGAAGGCCTCCGCAAAACGCCGGAACGCTATGAGAAGGCGCTGAAATTTTTGACCAGCGGCTACTTGCAGAATGCGGAAAACATTCTCAATGGCGCAACCTTCAGCGTTGCCTATGACGAGATGGTAGTTGTGAAGGACATCGAGTTCTTCAGTCTCTGCGAGCACCACTTGCTGCCCTTTTTTGGCAAGTGCCACGTCGCGTATCTGCCAAATAAACGCGTCATCGGCCTGAGCAAGGTTGCGCGGCTCGTCAACATGTTCGCGCGCCGCTTGCAGATTCAGGAGCGGCTTACCAGCCAGATCGCTGCCGCCATTCAGGAAAAAATTAGCCCGGAAGGTGTCGGCGTGATCATCGAGGCGCGGCACCTCTGCATGCAGATGCGCGGCGTCGAAAAACAGCACGGCCAGGCCGTGACCAGCGCCATGCTTGGCGGTTTCCGCCACAACAAGCAAACGCGCGATGAATTTCTCTCGCTCGTGCGCACAAAACGATCCTAAAAAGTAGCGGGACAGACATTCCTGCCCGACCCGTCCTTTTTCATGCTTCTAGACGCGAGAAAAGCGGACAGGCAAGAGCGCCTGCCCTGGCTTATTTCCTGGCGATTTCTATGGACGCTAGCGTAGTTTCCCAGGCAATGTTCATCGTGCAGCCGTTGCCGGTCTTGTCGAACGAGATCTTGAAGTCTTCGACGGTGCTTGGCAGCTTTCCGGATTTCATGTCCACGCGCAACAGATCCGAGCCTGCCCCTGGATAGGGAATTCCCCATTCCCCCGTTTTTTTGCTGACGATAAGCGTCCATTTGCTTTCTTCAGGAATCGTGAAAATCGTATACTCGCCCGCTGGAACGTCTTTTCCGCCAACCCTCAAATCAGCCGTGGTCACAAACGTGGTCGCCTCGTTTGCTCCTGCCCGCCACGGCTGGCCGTAAGGAACCAAACCGCCGAAAATCTTGCGGCCCTTCGCCTTTGGACTCGAATAATCCACCGTAAGCGTTTTCCCTCCGCCCAGGTCGCATTGCGCTGACGCCGGAGGGCTGGGACGCTTGCTCTTGTCGGATTGGCTGGACGCCTGTGTGGCCAAAAACCCCAAGCCAAGACAAACTCCAAGAACCATCGCGATTCGCTTCTGCATTTGCCGTTCTCCTCTCGATCCTTGTGCACTCACCACAAGCATTCAACCCAATTTGCTGGCGCAACGCAACTCCCAATGCCCACATTCGCGAAAAAAGAGCTCTGCGGAGAATGTTTACATTCCTTTACACCCAAAACATATTTGTGTTAGCCTGAATGAGTCGAAGAGAAGAGGAAAAAATTCAGGGGACGACGGAGAGGGGCACTTGAGCACAGCCAAAGCGGTGTTGATCGAGCAATTCCGGCGGGAAGTGAAAGATACTGGCTCACCGGAAGTCCAGATAGCACTTTTGAGCGAGCGGATCAGCTACCTGACAACGCACCTCAAGTCCCACGTTAAAGACCATGCATCCCGGCGCGGTTTGATCATGATGGTCAATAAGCGGCGCCGCTTGCTGGACTATTTGAACCGTCGAGACCCGGATCGGTACCGCGAGATTGTTGAACGTCTTAGCCTGCGCAAGTAGCTGCCCAACATTTAAGAGCCTCAACGGGCAGAAGCCTCTGCGTTTTCACATAGCGACAACTTCCATACGAAGTATGTCTGGCGGCGCAAGTGTGTGTTTTGCTGTCAGTGAAATCATCAGGCCCCCGGTTGCATCTCGACCGGCGTTTCTCGTGGTGTAATCCGGATCGCTTTAGCAGGTTCCCGTCGTATTTCAAGCCTCTTTTCTTTTCTGGGGTTGTCCAGGCCAGGCTAAGGCCGACCTACTCGAAGCAGGGAATTGTCTCGATGGCCGCGATACGGCTGTCTATTCCTGCAAGGTCAGCACTCCTGGGGACATTCTGAACATGTTCCGGTTCGGCCGGGACCAAAGGAAATGATTGCTTATGTCTGAAAACACGAACACACCAGCACCGCACCAGGTTTCTGTCGAAGTCGGGGGACGCGCCCTGATTCTCGAAACTGGAAAGATTGCCAAGCAGGCCAACGGCGCGATTACGGCGCGTTACGGTGACACCGTTGTCCTCACCACGGCTTGCATGGCGCCCACGGCCAACGATCGCGATTTTCTCCCGTTGACCGTCGATTATCGCGAAAATACGTATTCCGCTGGAAAAATTCCCGGTGGCTTTTTCAAGCGCGAAGGCCGTCCTTCGGAGAAGGAAATTCTCACCTCTCGTTTGATTGACCGGCCCATGCGGCCGCTTTTCCCGGAGTCATGGCGCAACGAAACGCAAATCGTTGCCATGGTCCTTTCCGCGGACAGCGACAATGATCCGGACGTCATTGCCGTTACCGCCGCCTCCGCGGCCTCTTATTGTTCCGATCTGCCGTTTGAGAAGCCCATTGCTTGCGTTCGCGTCGGTTTGCTCGATGGCTCGCTCGTTGCCAACCCGACTGTTGCCGAGCAAAAAAAGAGCTTGCTCAACATCGTTATCGCGGGCACCGAAGAAGCGATTGTCATGGTCGAGTCCGGTGCGCTCGAAGTTTCCGAAGAGACGGTTGTGGATGCCCTCGAATTCGGCCACGCGCAGGTGAAGAAAATCGTTAGCGCCATCAAGGAACTGCACGCCCAGCTTAAACCAGTGAAGGTCGTCGCCAAGCCCGTCCCATTCGACGAATCGATCTATAAGGATGTCGAGAAAAAGTACGGCGCAAAGCTCCACGATGCTCTCAACACCGAAAAGCACCCCAAGAAAGAGAGCTATCATCTTGTCGATGCCCTGAAAGAAGAAATCATCAAGGCCATCCCCGAGGAACCCAAGAAAGAGATGGACGAAAAGCGGGTCCTCACCAAGCGCGCCTTCGAGCGCTTGCGCGAAAACATTTTCCGCGATGACGTTCTGAATGCCCGCCGCCGTCCTGACGGCCGCGCCTTCGACCAGATTCGCCATATTTCCTGCGAAGTCGGTTTGTTGCCTCGCGTGCACGGTTCGGCGCTCTTTACGCGCGGCGAAACCCAGGCTCTTGCCACGCTCACCCTCGGAACCAAGGAAGACATGCAGCGGCTGGACTTGCTCTTCGAGCAAGACCAGTTCAACCGCTTCATGCTGCACTACAACTTCCCGCCATTCAGCGTCGGCGAAGTTAAATTCCTGCGTGGTCCTGGCCGCCGCGAAATCGGCCATGGCGCTCTCGCGCAGCGGGCGCTCGTCAACCTGCTTCCTCCGGAGGCGGATTTCCCCTACGCCATGCGCCTCGTTTCCGACATTCTCGAGTCCAATGGTTCTTCCTCGATGGCCACCGTCTGCGGCGGCTCGCTGGCCCTCATGGATGCCGGTGTTCCCTTGAAGGCTCCGTGCGCCGGTATCGCCATGGGCCTGGTCGTTGGCGATGACAAAAAGTATTCGATCCTTACAGACATCGCCGGGGCCGAAGACCATTACGGCGACATGGACTTCAAAGTCGCCGGCACACGCGCCGGCATCACCGCGCTGCAAATGGACATCAAAGTCCTCGGCATCAGCATCGCCATGATGCGCGAAGCCCTCGCGCAAGCGAAAAAAGCACGCCTGCAAATTCTCGACACCATGGAGAAGACGCTCAGCGAAGCTCGCGCGCAAATTTCCGCTTACGCCCCGCGCCTCTTCAAGCTGAAGATTCCGCAGGACAAGATCCGCGACCTCATCGGTCCAGGCGGCAAGAAGATCAAGTCCATTATCGAGGCCACCGGCGTCAAGATCGACGTCCTCGAAGACGGCACCGTGCACATTTTTTCGACCAGCGGCGCCGGCGGCGATGCCGCTCTGCAAATGGTTCGGGACGTGACCGCTTCGGCCGAGATCGGCAAGACCTATCTGGGCAAAGTCGTTCGCCTGGCGGAATTCGGCGCTTTCGTCGAGCTCTTCCCCGGCACCGATGGCCTCCTGCACATCAGCGAAATCTCCGAACATCGCATCCGCGACGTTCGCGACGAGCTGAAACTCGGCGACCAGGTCCTCGTAAAGGTTCTCTCCATCGAGGGCAACAAGGTCCGTCTCAGCCGCAAAGCCCTAATCAAGGAAGCCCGCGAAAAACAGCAAAAGGCAGCCGCCAGCGGCGGCGGCCAACAATCCTCGTCGGGCAGCGAAGGGCGCTCAGACGGCGATTCCGGCTCGAGCGAATAATCTCGTCGCCGCCCAAACGCTCCAAAGGCCCCTGGCAAAAATCAGGGGCCCTTGTATTTAGATTCTTCTGCTTACCCCGTGCATATTTGGCGCCCTAGCTCCGGAACGTCTTCTTCGGTTCCGTGATCAAGAAAGGAGGCTCCAGTTTCCGCCCATCTCCCGGCGCCAGCAGGCAAAAAATAGGGACCGGGGAGGCCAATCGTCGACCGTCACGTACCCTGAGCCGATGTGGCCGAGTGCATGCCGGACCCCGAGCCATGGATCCGTTCCATGTCGGCGCCTACCGCCCGCAGTTTCTCCACGATGTGTTCATAACCTCGATCGATGTGATATACGCGCTCGATCACGGTTTCTCCGTTCGCCACCAAACCCGCCAGTACCAAGCCCGCGCTGGCTCGCAAATCCGAGGCCTGCACGGTCGTTCCCGACAACGCCGCCGGCCCGTGCACAAAGGCTCGCCGCCCATCGATGGAAATATTCGCGCCCATGCGAACCATTTCGCTGGCGTGCAAAAATCGGTTCTCAAAAATCGTTTCGCTGATCACGGACGTGCCTTCCGCCTGCGTCGCCAGCGCCATGTACTGCGCCTGCATGTCCGTGGCAAAACCCGGATACTCTTCGGTAGTCATATCCGCGGCCGCCAATTTTTTCCCGGCGCGCACCCGCAAAGTCGCTTTGTCTACCTCTTCGATACACGCGCCCGCTTGCTGCAGCTTTCCGATCACCGCTCCCTGATGCAGCGGCTCGCAATTCGTAATCGTCAAATCACCGCCTGTAATCGCCCCCGCCACCAAAAAAGTCCCCGTCTCAATGCGGTCTGGAATCACGCGGTGTTCCGTTCCGTGCAATTCGGGGACGCCGCGAATCCGCAGCGTCGCCGTTCCGTCTCCTTCAATCTGCGCCCCCATCTTCCGCAGCATGCCCACGAGGTCCGTCACTTCCGGCTCCCGGGCGCAATTGTTCAAAACCGTCTCGCCGTCCGCCAGAGTGGCCGCCATCAGAATATTTTCCGTCCCGGTGACCGTAATTTTCTCGAACACGATGTGCGCGCCCTTCAAGCGCCCGCCCTTCGATCCCTTCCCCGGCACCTTCGCTTCGATATAGCCGTGCGACATTGTGATTTCCGCGCCCATTTTTTCCAATGCCGACAAATGCAGATCCACCGGTCGCGCTCCAATCGCGCACCCGCCTGGCAGAGAAACCCGCGCCACTCCCAGACGCGCCATCAGTGGCCCCAGCGTCAAAATCGAGGCCCGCATCGTCTTCACCAATTCATACGGCGCTTCCGCGTGATTCAGCCTCGGCGCCTCGATCACGTAATCGCTAGCCGGCATTTCCGCCACAGAGACCTTCGCATCCATAAACGTCAGCAACTTGCTCATTGTGACGAGGTCGCGCACCTTGGGAATATTGTGCACCGCGACTTTCTCCGCCGTAAGCAAAGCCGCCGCCATCACCGGCAAGGCAGAATTCTTCGCCCCGCTGATAGCCACCGATCCCCGCAGCGCTTTCCCGCCCCGGATTAGAAACTTATCCATCTTTTCTTCTCGGTATCCTCTGTGTTCTTTCTGAACTCTTTGTGACTGTTTTTCCTATTCCCCCAAAGCCAGCCGCAAATCTCCCCGCGCGGCCGCCAATCTTTTCCGGGCCTCTCGCGCATTCACTCCCAACTTCAACATCACCAATCCCACCCGCATATTGTGTCCCGCAGCCTGCAAAGCGTCCTCTGCCTGAGACACCCGCGCTCCGCTCGCCTCCATCAAAATCCTCACCCCCCGCTCTTCCAGCTTCTCATTCGTCAAAACCGCATCGATCATCAAGTTCTCATAAGCATGACCCAGCCTCACCATCACTGCCGTACTCAGCATGTTCAAGACCATCTTCTGCGAAGTCCCCGCCTTCAACCGCGTAGATCCCGTCAACACCTCCGCGCCCACTCCCGCCGCAATCGCGATTTTCGCCAGCCGCGCCAGCGGCATATTCTGGTTCGCCATCACTGCGATTGTCGTCGCTCCGCGCGACCGAGCAAACTTCATCGCCCCCAAAACGTACGGCGTAGTCCCGCTAGCCGCGATCCCCACCACTACATCCCGCCGTCCCAGCTTCAACCGCCGCAAATCCCGCGCCCCATTCGCCGGCGAATCTTCCGCGCCTTCCACCGCCCCGGTCACCGCACGTCTTCCTCCCGCAATCAGCGCCACCATTTGCTTCCGCATGATCCCGAACGTTGGCGGACACTCCGCTGCATCTAGAACCGCCATCCGCCCGCTCGATCCCGCTCCCACATAGATCCATCGACCACCGCCGCGCATCGCCCCGGCGATCGCATCCACCGCCCGCGCAATCGCCGGCAACTCGCGTCCTACCGCCGCCGCCACTTTGCGGTCTTCGCGGTTCATCAGACGCACAATCTCGATCGCCGTCATCCGATCCAGCTTCTTCGAAGCCGCCAGCCGCTGCTCCGTCCTTCGCGCGTCTTTCTTCTCAAGGCTCATCCGACAATTATAGAGTGGCACAGGCTTCAGCCTGTGCTCTTCTCTCTGGCCTCTGTGCGCTCCGTGCCCAGTGCGTAAAGGTCTTTGAGCTGTTTCCTCCACTCTCGACATTTCTAGGCACACACCCATACTTCCGCCCAAATCTCCCGGCAAGGAATCAGCTATGCTAGAAATCGGTCTGTTTTATTGATTTATCGAAACCGGCGCGGCGCGAACCCATGTCCATCGAGATCCTAAAATATCTCTTCGAACAGCACTTCCACGCCGCCGTCGAGCATGTCCGCCCGCTCCAGGGCGAGCTCGGCGGTTCCGGCCGCAAAATCCTCCGCCTAAGCGCCGGTCCGCGCACCGCCATCGGCATTCTCTACGACGTCAGCGAAGAAAACGCCGCCTTCCTCGCTTTCTCCAGACATTTTCGCAGACACGGTCTCCCCGTCCCCGAAATCTACGCCGAAGACCTAAATCAAGGCGCCTATCTCGAAGAAGACCTCGGCGATACTACACTGTTCGAATTTCTATCGAAAAATCGCGCCGGCGGCGCCATCGCGCCTCAAGTCGTCGAAGCCTACAAGAAGGTGGTTGCCATTCTCCCGCGCTTCCAAGTCGAAGCCGGCCGCGATCTCGATTACTCTGTCTGCTACCCCATCTCGAGCTTCGACCGCCAATCCATCGCCTGGGACCTCAACTATTTCAAATATTATTTTCTACGACTTGCCGGCATCCCTTTCAACGAGCAAGCTCTCGAACACGATTTCAGCCGCCTCACCGATTTTCTCCTCAGCGCCCCGCGCGATTATTTCCTCTACCGCGACTTCCAATCCCGCAACATCATGCTTCGCGACGGCCAACCCTATTTCGTCGATTACCAGGGCGGCCGCAAAGGCGCCCTGCAATACGACATCGCTTCGCTCCTCTACGACGCCAAGGCCGATCTCCCTCCCGAGCTCCGCCAGCAGCTTCTCTACGACTATCTTCGCGCGCTCGAGAGTTTCATTCCCGTCGATCGCCAAGCCTTCCTGAGCTATTACTATTCCTACGTTTATGTCCGCATCATGCAGGCCCTCGGCGCCTACGGTTTCCGCGGCTTCTACGAACGCAAAGCCCACTTCCTGCAGAGCGTCCCCTACGCCCTGAAAAATCTCCGCTGGCTCCTGCATCACGCCGAGCTCCCCATCGCGCTACCAGCGTTGATGGCCGCCTTCCAAGGCACGCTAGCCTCCGAAAAATTGCAAAGCCTGGCCAGCGACGCCGACAACCTAGTCATCCGCGTTTTCAGCTTTTCTTTCCACCAGGGCTTTCCCACCGATGAAACCGGCAACGGCGGCGGCTTCGTTTTCGACGGTCGCAGCCTCCCGAACCCCGGCCGCGAAGACCGCTTCAAATCCCTGACCGGCCAGGACGCCCCGGTGATCGACTATCTGAACCAACAAGAATCCGTTCACCAATACTTTGCCAGCGTCCTAAGCCTCATCGACTCCACCATCTCCACCTACCAATCCCGCGGCTTCAAAAATCTGATGGTCAGCTTCGGCTGCACCGGCGGCCAACACCGCTCCGTCTTTCTTGCCGAGCAACTCGCCAAACGCCTCCGCACCAGGTCCGGCGTGGAAGTAATCCTCCGCCATCTCGGCCTTGAGAACCTCCGCAAATGACTCCCGCTCTTCTCTGTGCCCTCTGCGTTCTCGGGGTAAGTGTTCTGCCTCGGTTTTTTCCGGATACTCACCGCTCGCTACCCACTACTCACTGGTTCCAGCCATGAAAGCCATGATCCTTGCCGCCGGCCTGGGCACCCGCCTCCGTCCCCTGACCGGCACGCGCCCCAAAGCCCTGGTCGAACTAAACGGTCGCACCCTCCTCGAAATCACCATAAGGCGCCTCCAATCGTTCGGCGTCACGGAAGCCATCATCAACGTTCATCATTTTGCTGATATGGTCGAGGCCTATCTTCAATCCAAAAACAATTTCAACATGCGCCTGGAAATCTCCTGCGAAGACGACCAGCTCCTGGATACCGGTGGCGGCCTGAAAAAAGCCGCCTGGTTCTTTGAAGAAAATTCCGCCACTTCCGGCGAACCCTTCTTCCTCCACAACGTCGACATACTAAGCACCATCGACCTAAATGCCATGCTCCAATTCCACAAACAAAATCAGGCCCTGGCCACCCTAGCCGTCCAGTCCCGCCCCTCCTCCCGCCAACTCCTCTTCAAGAGCGACCTCCAACTCGCCGGGCGCGCCGAATCCGAGTCGCCCATCGCCACTAGCCACTCGTCCCGTCCCCTGTCCCAGACGTCCTCTTCGCTCCTCCCGCTAGCCTTCTCCGGCATCCACGTCCTCTCCCCCCGCCTGCTCCCCCTGCTTACCGAGACCGGCCCTTTCCCGATCATGGACTCCTATCTCCGCCTCTCCTTCCAGGACCAAAAAATCCTGGCTTTCCGACACGACCACTCCTACTGGCGCGACCTCGGCAAACCCGCCGACCTGGCCCAAGCCGCCCTAGACCTTCAGCAAGTTGATCTCTTCGATCCGACAGCCAGGAATTCATGACAAAGGAGGCCATCGGATGATGCTGGTGATGCTCGCCGCAGTCCTTTTCGGTTGGCTCCAGTCATCCCCAAAGGGTGATCAGCCGCTCGTCTCCGCGACAAACCCTGCTTATCTTTCCTGTACGGTTTGGACCGGCAGGGAATGGAGCAAGCCCGCTGCCCGCTCTGCGCGAACGCCGGTCAGACAGTCTCCCCAAGGATTGCGTGCCTACGGCGAGGTGACCGTCAAAGTCAGCGGTGAGGATTGTGAGAACACAACGACACTTTACGTCGCCCGACGCGGTGCCAAAGAATTCAAGATTGTTTACACGAGGTCGGAGAGCGGCGGTAACGGCATTCGACTGCTCGATTGGTCTCCTGATGGCGGCCAGCTTCTCGGGGAAGTTACTTTCTGGACGTACGAGTCAGATGCGGGATACGGCTACATCCCGGTCGTCTACAATGCCTCCACCGATTCTGCAAGAGAAGTCCCAGCAGTGGATAAAGCGCTGATACGACTCTTCGGTTCGGGCTGTGGTTTTGAGGACCATGTAACAGGCTGGAGGACCGAGAGACGCCTTTTGGTCAGGGTTACCCGCTCCCTGTCCACAGAAGGGGAGGAAGAGAACTTCTGCGTGAAGGAGCCACAGCTCTTTGTCTATGATCTCGGAAAGGACAGACTCGAACCCAGCCAGGCAAATCGCCGGTAGAAGCAGGTGGCGTGGTTGCCGGAAGGGCCCGAGCCTTCAGACGCTCCGTCGGGTAGTCAGAGGTCCGCTGCTAGGGCAGCTTCGAGACAGGATTCGTCGCCAGTCCTAAAGCCTCGATCACTGCGTCATGCAACGCCGGCCGTACTTCGGCAATTTTGTGGTTTTCCCGAGTCGGGTGGACGCGATTGGTCAGCAACACGACGAACAACTGGCGGTCAGGGTCGATCCAAATCGAGGTACCGGTGAAACCGGTATGCCCGAAGCTATCAGCCGAAAAAAAGTGCCCGCTCGAGCTGCCTTCGGTTGGCACCACCCAGCCGAGCGTCCTCGTCCCGCCGGAAAGCTGCTGCGGCACGGTGAATTGAGCAATCGTCGCCCGGCGCAGAATTCTTTGGTGCGCGTAGACGCCGCCATTCAGCAACATTTGGCAAAACGCCGCCAGATCCGGGGCAGTGCTGAAGAGACCCGCGTGGCCGGAAACGCCGCCGATGGCGAAGGCGTTTTCGTCGTGCACTTCGCCTTGGATCAGACGCTTCCGGAAATTCGCATCAAATTCTGTCGGCGCAATCAAGGGCCAAAGTTTCTTCGGCGGCTTGTACATGGAATCGTTCATCGCCAGTGGCGAGAAAATATATTCCTTCGCGAGGTCGTCGAGCGTTCGCCCCGTCAAGCGCTCGATAATTTCTGCCATCAATATAATTCCGAGGTCGGAGTACACCATTTTCGTTCCCGGTTCGGATTCGAGCGGCTCGGCAAAAATCATTTTCAGCGTGTCCGGCTTACCTTTTGACGTGCGCCAATACTCCTTAAACGGCGGGAGGCCAGATGTATGCGTCATCAAATGCCGCACCGTGACTTTGTGGCGCCATTCCGGCTGGGGGCCGCTGGCCCATTCCGGCAGGTAGCGCTCGATGGGCGCGTCCAAATTCAACGGCGATTTGAAATCGCCTTCGACGAGCTTTTCCACCAGCGTTGTCGTCACAATCACTTTTGTCAGTGACGCAACGTCGTACATCGTGCGCACATTCACCTGGGGCGACTTCGCGTCATAGCCCAGTTTGCCGAACGAGTGCAGCGAAACTTTTCCCCTGTAACCAACGGCGAGCGTCGCGCCAGGAAATGCCCTGTCTATGACCGCACGCTCGATCACATCAAACGCAGGCTGCAACTGCGCTTCGGCGCGCACCTCCATCGGCTGAACCGTCATGGGATTCGCCGCCAACTCGATGCCGAACCCCGCTTTCATCTCCACACCCGGCACCGTCACCGGCAAGTGCCCGCCGACAGCAATCTGCCCGAAGAGCGCCCGCGCCACGGAGATTTGCGCCACATCGCTGATGCCGAACGCCGCAACCCAAGTTTCCGCCTGCGGGAAATGCTCCACCAAGTACGGGCTGCCCAACCCGATAGTCACCACCGGCTTCCCGTTCTTATAAACTTTTTCCGCCAGAGCAGCCTGTTCGGCGGGAATATCCACATTCCCCTTGCGGTCGCTCACGCGCACAAAAAACGCCAGAATCGCCACGTCGTACGTGTCCGGCGCGGGCAATTTCAAATTGTCCGCCTTCACAAATCGCGTGTCCGCGCGCAGCGTGGTCAGCGCATCCACGCGCGACCGCAGCTCGCGCTCGAGATCTTCGCCCGGATAGGGTTCCGGATCGGCGTACAAGGCAACCAGCAGCGCCCGCGTCGGTTTCGTTTCATCGAGCGGCAGGCGATGAGCCGTATCGCGCAGCAGCGTCACGCCACGATCGGAAATTTCCTGCGCCTCGCGCTGCCATTCCGCCTTGCCGAAATGATTGTTCAGCGCGTTCACATCGACCAGCCGGTCTTTGTAGAGTCCGATCCGCGCCTTGGCCAGGAGGATGCGCCGCACCGACGCATCGAGCCGCTCGTGCGAGATGCGTCCGGACTTCACTGCGTCGCGCAGCGCATCGATCGCCGCATCCGGAACAGGCGGCATGAGCAGGGCGTCCGCGCCAGCCGTAAACGCCCGCACCGCGGCTTCGCCGGGCGCGTAACGAACGGTGATGCCGCCCATGTCCATCGCGTCGGTGACGACGAGGCCCTGATAGCCGAGCTCTTTGCGCAAAAGTCCCGTCAGGATATTTGACGAGAGCGTCGCCGGCGTATTTGTGTCCGGTTCCAGCGCCGGAATCGAAAGATGACCCGTCATGATGCTTTCGGCGCCAGCGGCAATTGCGGCGCGGAAGGGAACCAGCTCGAGACTTTCGAGTCGCCCGCGGTCGGCGTGAATCACCGGCAGATCGATGTGCGAATCCGCGGCGGTGTCTCCGTGGCCAGGAAAATGTTTGGCGGTCGCCAAGCCGCCATTTTCCTGAACACCATGCACGAACTGCGTCACGTATTCGGCAACTCTTTGCGGGTCTTCGCCGAACGAGCGCGTGTTGATGATGGGATTATTCGGATTGTTGTTCACGTCGGAGTCTGGCGCGTAAATCCAGTGAATGCCGACGGCGCGCGCCTCGAGCGCGGTGATTTTTCCCATCGTGTACGCGTCTCCAGGTTTGCCTGCGGCGGCGAGTGCCATCGCAGTCGGAAACGAAGTGCCTTCATCCAAGCGCATGGCTGTGCCGCGCTCGAAATCCGCACCGATGAGCAGCGGAAGTTTTGATTTTGCTTGCAGCTGATTTGTGAGCACCGCTGTCGGATACGCCTGGCTTTTTACGATGCCCAGCGGAGAGCTCTGCGTGATGTTGATAAATCCACCGACATGAAGTCTTTCGACGTCTCGCATCATCTCGGCGTAGGCGGATGCGTCGGTTGCTGTGAAACTTCCGTGGTACGTTGCGAAAATCAATTGCCCGACTTTTTCGTCTAGCGTCATTTTGCCAAGCGCCGTTTCGACCCATTGCGCAGCGGCAGGAGACAATTTTTGTGCGGGGTTGGCTGCCGGCCGGCTCTTCTTCGCGCCAGAGGCATCTTTTGCGGACAGAGAAGGCGTCGAAGAGACCGGGGGTGCGGAAGAAGCTTTGCTCTGACTGCGTGACGTGTGGGCCATAAGAAGAAAGAACAAGCCAAAAGGAATGAGCAGCAGAACGCCTGTACCGCGTCCTTTCATCAGTTGTAGGTCTCCCGGTGGACGCCCGGATCCTGCGCCTGTATATAACACACGCACTTCACGCTCACAACGCAGCCCCGAACGAAGCGTTCCAGAATATCATTGGTGACGCACAACCGGAGGGAATGCTTTGGTCCAATTTCGTTTCGCTTTCGGGAAAGAGTTCAGTGTGTTGTTCAGTTTCGCCCTGCTCCTCACACTCGGCCTGCCCGCGCATGCCGCGGTAAAAAAATCGGGCCGCCCCGGCCGTGTGCAGGCGGGACTCGACGTCCTCGAGGCGGAAAAGTTCGCGCCCCTGCGCGGCAAGCGCGTTGGATTGATCACCAATCATACCGGACTCGACGCGCTGGGGCGCTCGTCGATCGAACTGCTTTTTCACGCGCCGGGTGTGCAGCTTGTTGCGCTCTTCAGTCCGGAGCACGGCATCTCCGGCCGCGCTGACGACAAATACGCGTCTTCCAAAGATCCGGCGACGGGCCTGCCGACCTACAGCCTTTACGGCGAATCGCTGCGGCCCACGGAGGAAATGCTCGCGGGCATCGACACGCTTGTTTTCGATATCCAGGACGCTGGCGTGCGTTTTTACACCTACACGGCCACCATGGCGTACTGCATGGAGGAAGCCGCGAAACACAACATTGCCTTTTATATCTTGGACCGGCCCAATCTTCTCGGCGGCGAAGTCATCGAAGGGCCCATGCTTGATTCCGACAAGACAAATATCGTCGGATACTTTCCTCTGCCCATCCGGTATGGGTTGACGATCGGCGAGCTGGCACAATTCTTCAACGCGGAAAACCACATCGGCTGCGACCTGCACGTCATCGCGATGAAGAACTGGCATCGCAACTATTTTTTCGAGAGCACGGGGATCCGCTGGGTGCCGCCGTCGCCGAATCTTCGAACGGTAAAGGGTTCGATTGTCTACCCTGGTATCGAGATACTGCAAAACGCGGGAGTTTCGGTTGGACGCGGAACGGAGACGCCCTTCGAGGAGTTTGGCGCGCCGTGGATGGACGGCATTGCGGTGGCAGCCGAGTTGAACGCGCGGCATCTGCCCGGCTTGCGTTTTCTCGATCAGCCTTTCATCCCCGTCTCCGGCCTTTATGCCGGCCAGCGCTGCGGAGGTGTTGGCATTCGGATCACGGACCGCGCCGCCGTCCGCTCTGTGCGCGTTGGTTTGGAGGTCGCCGTCATTCTCGAAAAGCTATACCCCAAGAACTTCGATCCGGCGAAACTGCTCTTCCTCGTCGGCAACTCGGAAACAATCCGGCAATTGCAGGCGGGCGTTGCACCAGAGCAAATTGTCGCCAGCTGGTCGTCAGACCTCGCGAATTTCGACCAGACGCGGCGCAAATATTTCCTCTACAAGTAAGCTTGTTTTGCCCCCGATGGCGCCCGGCAGTCCAGCACCGTTCCTGCCTCTCTTGTGGTAGAGTCGGCCCCATGCGCATCGTATCGTTGCTGCCGTCGGCCACGGAAATCCTGTTCGCTTTGGGTTTCGACAGAGAAATTGTTGGCGTCAGCCATGAATGCGATTTTCCGGCCGAGGCGCGGACAAAGCGCGTGGTGATTCATTCGCGGCTGCCTCACGATGCGCCTCCCCTGGAGATTGATCGGATGGTGCGCGAATATGTGTCGCGCGGCGAGAGCCTGTATTCGGTGGATGCCGGGGCGCTGGCGGAATTGGAGCCGGATCTGATCGTTACACAGGATTTGTGCCAGGTGTGCGCGGCTTCGCCGGATGATTTGGCAGCGACGCTCGCAGGTTTTCCTAAGCCACCTGAAGTTCTCTGTTTAAATCCGCAGGATCTTGGCGATGTGTGGCGTGACATTTTGTGGGTTGGGGAAGCGACTTGCCGCGGGCATGAAGCGGAAACCTTGCTGAAGAAGATCGGGACGCGGCTCGGCGAACTCGAGTGCCAGCTCGAGGGAGTCGGGCATAGCCCGCGCATTGTAATTCTCGAATGGCTTGAGCCTTTCTATGTGGCGGGGCATTGGGTGCCGGAAATGATCGAAGCTGCTGGCGGGAAGGATGCGCTCGGGCGCAAGCGGACGCCTTCTTTCCGCGTCACCGTTGAGGATGTGATCGATGCCGCGCCGGAAATTCTTTTGATTGCGCAGTGCGGCTATAGCGCTCAGCAAGCTCGTGATGAGTACCGTGCGATGTCATTTCCGGAGGAGTGGCGCGCCATGCCTGCGGTGCGCAACTCGCGCGTGTACGCGCTCGATGCCAGCGGATATTTTTCGCGGCCTGGGCCGCGACTGATGACTGGCATGGAAGCGCTGGCTAAGATTTTGCATCCCGAGGTTGTGGTTAGTCCGGAAGCGGAGAGTGTTGCGGTGCCTGTCGCTCTGTCAACCGCAGCGGCGTTTCCTGCTTCTATCAGAGCTGCATCCGCCTAGCAGGGCCCGGGCAAACCCCGCCCCTCCCGTCCTTTTGCTTTCAGCTGGCCTTCGGGACAGTTGACAAGCATGCCCTCTATATATAGGATTCTTATGTATAGGAGATCAGATGATTGGTCCGGGGATTAAGCGCGGCACGGCGGAACTGGCGGTGCTGAGCGTGCTCGGAGACGGGCCGCTGCATGGTTATGAAATGGCGCGGCGCATCGAAGAGCAGACGCATGGGTCGCTGCGATTCACGCTGGCTTCGCTTTATCCGCTGCTCTACAAGCTCGAAAAGCGCGGTTGGTTGCGTGGCGCCTGGGAAACCAGCGATACCGGACGGCGTCGTCGGTGCTACCGCCTGACCAGCGAAGGGAAGAAGAAACTCGTGCCCATTCGGCGCGAATGGGACGAACTCTTCCGCGCTTTACATCGACTTACCAAGGAGCGTCATGCCTGATTGGGAAGCAATCGTTGGCGAGCGGCTGGCTGACAGTTCTCTCGCGCCCGAGGAGCGGCGCGAAGTCGTCACGGAGCTCGCCGGCCATCTCGAAGAAGCTTTTGAGCAGTTGCGTGTCGAAGGGCTTTCGGAAGAAACGGCGATGGAGCTTGCTTTTTCGCAAGTGAAGAACTGGCAATCCCTGCGGCGAAAGATTCAGAAGGCGCGAATGGAGGAGGACGTTATGACGGACCGAGTCAAACAAGTGTGGTTACCCGGATTTGTGACGTTGTTCCTTTCGATGATGCTGCTCATGGCGATTCAGTTCTTTGGGCCACATCCGCTCATCGTCAGCATGTCCGGCTGGCGAACGACGGCTCCTGTCGCAGTGATTTACGTGCCGTGGCTGTTGTCGCTGCTTCCGATCGGCGCGATCGGAGCTTATTTGGCGGGCCGCGCCGGAGGGTCCCTGCGCGCTACGCTTCTTTCCATTGCGTTTCCTGTCTTGCCGTACTCGGTTTTTTCCGCGATTTGGATCCCGGTGTCGCTGATCCTTGGCGACCACATCAGCCACAACACCATGCCGAGTGCCTTGCTCCTCGGTCCGCTCGCATGGGTGGTGTTGCCGGGAGTGGCTTTGCTCGCTGGCGGGCTTCCGGTGCAACTCTTGCGGTCCCGCCGGCCTGCTTCCGTGTAACCAGCCCGCTCAAACGCCCCCAGCGTGCTGCGCCGCCACCAGGAGGTCGCGGTGGGCGAGGCTGGTTACGCTTCCAGCCGGTGCACGTGTTCGGCGACCAATAAATGAGCAGCGCCTTTCCTTTCACTTTGTCCCGGCTGACCACTCCAAAGAAGCGGCTGTCGTAGGTTTTCTCCAGCTCGTCCCTGATCACCAGGAACCTTCCCGCAGGCGCTTTGCCGGTCTCAAAAGCCCCCCCAATCGGGCGTACGCGTTATTTTCGCCGCAGGGCGGCGGGAGAATGAGCGGTTTTTCATTTATGAGGATGGTGTTGGACGATCCGGCGCTACGGCGTCTCCTGGAGATCGCCTGGCACATCGAGCCGCTGCGAGAAACCTGAGTGCGCGGCTTGATCTGGCCGGGACAAATAATTTTGCGACAAAGCAGGCAAACAGGAGTGCGACTACCGCCCGAGAGTAGATCAGGAATTGGACCGGACGGACAGCACGTAGGGAAGTTGCGGGCCCTAGATCAGCGCTCGCGACCGGCGGCTGCAGGTTCGCTCGTTCCTTTCCTCCAATAGCGGTAGAAAGGGAGGCCGGCGAGGATTAGGAGCAGGCCGATCGAGGAACGGCCGGGCCGGTCGAGCCAGATGTTGACAGTCAGGGCTAGAGCGCCGGCTACGAAGAGGCCCGGGACGAAGGGGTAGCCCCAGCAGCGGTACGGGCGTGGCATGTTCGGTTCGGTGTAGCGGAGGCGGAATAACGCTACGGCCGCGAGACCGTAGAAAATCCACCCGGCGAAGATGAAGAGATTGGTGAGTTCCTCGAAGGTGCCGGTGAGAGCCATTAGGCTGGCCAGCACGCATTGAAAAATCAGGGAGTGGGCCGGCGTGCGGTATCTGGGATGAACGCCGTCGGCGATTTTGAAGAAGATGCCGTCGCGGGCCATGGCGTAGGCGGGGCGAGCGCCGCTTAGGACCGAGGAGTTCATCGAGCCGAGGGCGCTGATGACCATGGCCACGGTGATCCACGCGGCGGCGAGGGGGCCGGCTACGTGCTGGACGACGTCGGAGGCGATGTGTGGGGAGGCGGCGACGGCGCTGAAGGGCAAAACTTTTAGACAGGCGGCGCTGAAGAGAAAATAGATTAGAGCGACTAGCGCGACGCCGCCGACCAGCGCGCGCGGGAAATTGCGCTGCGGATTTTCCACCTCGGAGCCGACCAGATTCAGGTCTTCCCAGCCATCATAGGCCCAGAGAGCGGCGGCTAGTGCGGCGAGAAACGCGCTCAGGACGGTGCCGTTGAGCGCGCCTGGCCATATCGGATCGTGTGTGCTGTGCGGAGCGGCGTGCGAAAAAAATGCTACGCCGATCACGATAGCGACGGAGGTAATCTTTATGGCGGTGAGAAAAACTTGAACCGCGCCGCCGAGGCGGACACCCAAATAGTTTATTGCGGTCATCGCGACGATCCAGAGAACGGCCAGCGGTTGCGCCCAGGTGAAAACGAAATCGTAAGGCTTGAGCCACGTTGTGAGGCCGGGGATGGCGATATGGAGAGTGAAGATCGGGGCGGCTACGACTGGTATCAGGAAACTCAGGAAGCGCATCAGGCCCGCGGCGATGCTCGAGAGCGAGCTGGGGCGGCCGACGATGGAGTGCATCCAGCCGAAGAGGAAACCCCACGCGGGGCCGAAAGCTCGGCGGAGGTAGGCGTATTCACCGCCGGCTTCGGGAATGGCGGCGCCTAGTTCCGCGAAGGAGAGCGCGCCGAAGAGGGAGAGGATCGCGCCGACGATCCAGGCGGCGAAGACGACGCTGACGAAGCGGCCTTCGCGCGCCATTTCGGCTGGCTTTAGGAAGATGCCGGTGCCGATCATGGTGCCAACGACGATGGCGCCGGAGGCCCAGGCGCCGAGGCCGCGGACCAGCTCGAGACGCGATCCGTGTCCTGTGATCCGTGTCCTGTGATTCGCGGAAGAAGGTGTTTCGGTCATAGAGGGTTGGATGACATTTTCCGCTGGCGGTTTGGGGTCGACCGTTCGGCACGATGAATCGTGCCGCTACACAGTTCAGATGCGCCAGCCGAGAGGTTCGAGCGGCGCGCGATGCGGCTACTCATTGCCAATCCTTCCTGCTGAATGGATGCGGCTCGCGGCGGCGCCGAAGGCGAAGGTCGTGAGGCAGCCGATGAGCACGTACCATGTATACGCAATGGGGGTGAATCTCCAAACGCAAAGAACGGCGGTGAGGCCGGCAAACATTCCGATGAGGGCGCCAGCGGCGGAAGCGCGGCGGTCGAGCGTGCCAAGCAGAAATAGGCCCAGGAGGCTGCCGAAAGGAAGGGAGGCGACGGTGAGGCCGGTTTCAAGGAGCGGGCCCCATTTTATGAATCCGAAGCACATTAAGATGAGGCCCCAGACCATCGTCATGCGACGCGAGAGGCGGAGGAACCTTACAGGGTCGGTGGAATGGCCGCGGAGTTTCGAGAAATCGAGGACGCTGCTAGCCGCCAGGGAGTTGAGCGAGCCGCTGGCGTTGGACATGGCGACGGCGACGATGCTGGCGAGGAGGAGACCGGCGAGGCCTTCGGGCATTTCGCGGACGAGGAAAAGGGGCAGGATACGGTCGGTGCGTTCTCCTGGGGCGAGCAGTGGAGTGTGTTGCGCGAAGACGTAGAGCAGGACGCCGATCAAGAGAAAAATTGTGAATTGGATCAGCACGATGACGCCGCTGGTGACGAGGGCGCGGCGGCTGTCTCCTTCGTTGCGGGCGGCCAGGAGCCTTTGCACGATGGTTTGATCGGTGCCGTGGCTGGCCATGGTTAGAAAGGCGCCGCCGATCAGGCCGGACCAGAAGGTGTATTTGGTGGCGAGGTCGAAGGTGAAATCGAAGACTTGGAGTTTGTGGCCGGCGGCGGATGTGACTTCGGTGACTTCGGTCCAGCCGCCAGGAATGCGGTGGAGCAAAATCCAAAATGTAACGGCGCTGCCTGTGAGATAGAGGAGGAGTTGCGCGACATCGGTCCAGATAACGGCTTTCATGCCGCCTTCGAAAGTGTAAACGATGGTGAGCGCGATGACGATGACGACGGCCAGGTGTTCGGATGTGCCGAGGACTACGCTGACAACGAGTGCAATCGCAGAGACGCGAACGCCTTCGGCGATAGCGCGCGTGATGAGGAAGGTGCTTGCAGCGACGGCGCGCATTTTTTCGCCGAAGCGTTTTTCGATGAGCGCGTAGGCGGTGAGAAATTGTCCGCGGAAATAGCCGGGGAGGAGCAGAAAAACAATCAGGATGCGGCCGATGAGATAGCCGATGACGAGTTGGAGGAAGGTCAGGTTGCCGCCGTAGGCGATGGCGGGGGTGCCGATGATGGTCAGCGTGGAAGTTTCTGTCGCGACAATGGAGAGAGCCAGCGCCCACCAGGGAGCCGTGCGGCCGCCGAGAAAATAATCGAGACTGACGGAATCGCGGTTGCTGCCAGCGATGTCTTTCCTGGGGCGGCGAAAGCGCATGCCTAGCGCGGTTACAGCGAGAAGATAGGCGATGACGATGGCCAGGTCGAGTGGGTGAATGCGCATGAGTGGTCTGCGGCGCGTGCACGGGCGGCTCGTGCGCCACCCGCAGGGTTCCTCGTTCGTTCAAGAGTTATCGATCAAAAGAGAACCGAGAATAGTGGCAGGGCCTACGCAGGTCAAGGAATCCGTGTCGGGGAGAGAACTGCCGCGCGAGGCTGCTTCGAATGTGAAAGCTTCCGAGCAGCGGGAGTGGCGCACGTTTGCGCACGCCGCTTTCTTCCGCGAATGCATTGGGCGCGTTTCTCGCTTAAACTTTTTGTATGCGCTTTGTCTTGGGATTCGACGGCGGCGGAACGAAGACGGATTGCGTGCTGATGGACGAGTCCGGTGCTGTTATGGCGCGGTCGCAGGCCGGGCCATCGAACCCGCTGCGGATTGGGTTTGGGGCGGCGATTGGCGCGATTCGTGAGGCGGCGCGGCAAGCATTCCGACAGACGGCGTTGCCCGAGAGTGCGACAGCCACTGCGCTGTGCGCGGGACTGGCAGGAGCAGGGCCTCCCGAATCGGCGGAAAAGATCCGCGCGCTTCTTGCCGCAGAATTTCCGGAATCGAAGATTCGGGTTTGCACCGATCTTGACCTCGCGCTGGCGGCAACGGGCGGCGGAGCAGTGATTGTGCTGTTGGCGGGGACGGGCTCGTTTGCAGTCGGGCGTAACGCGGCGGGCGAAACAGCGCGGGCGGGGGGATACGGTTCGCAGATCGGTGATGAAGGCAGCGCTTACGATATCGGGCGGCGCGCGGTTTTGACGGCCATGCACGAAAACGACCGCACAGGGACGGATGCGCTTCTGGGGCAACGGCTGTTGCGGGAGCTTGGTTGCGCGAACTGGTCCGAGGTCAAGGCACGGGCGCAGGCCGCTTCGGACGAAGTGTTTCCGCGGCTGTTTTCGGTTGTCGCAATGGTCGCGGATTGGCTCGAAACCCCTTCTGAGACTTCCGGTGAAACTGCGGCGAGAAATGCGGCGCGGGGAATTCTGCGGGCGGCGGCGTTTGATCTGGCTTCGCTGACGGAAAATCTTGCGGAGCGATTGCATCTAGGGGAGACGCAGTTTGTGATTGCAAAAACCGGCGGAATGGTAGGGCGCTCGAAATATCTGGAGAGCGAGATCGACGAGCGATTGAGGAATCGATTCCCGCTGGCGGAGCTGGGGAGCCTGCGAATTTCTCCGGCGGAGGCAGCGGCGCGGCTGGCGCTGGAACTGTTTGCCAGCAGGGATCGCGCGGGGCACTGAGATGGCCGGCGCGGAAAAAAATCGGGGTCGCGCACTCGCCGCGGCTGGCGAGGAACTGGCGGCTTTACTTCACCATACGGACGTGGAAGTGTTGCTGGGGCTGCTCGAGAATCCCTCGCTCGAGGAAACGCAGCTGTGCATGCTGCTGGAACGAAAAAATCTCCCGACGGAAATTCTGGAAGAAGTGGCGCGGCGCAAGCCGCTCTTGAAGAGCTACCGGGTGAAGAAGGCCCTGGCGTTTCACCCGCGCACTCCGCGGCTCGTCACATTGCGTTTGCTGCGCGATCTTTACCTGATGGATGTGGTGCAGATCACATTGCTGCCAGGGATTCCCACGGAGTTGAAACGAAATGCAGAGGACCAGCTGGTTTCGCGGCTGCCGCAATTGCCGCTCGGGCAAAAAATCACTTTGGCGCGGCGCGGGCCGGCGCGCTTGGCGGGGGCGCTTCTGGCGGAAGGGCACTCGCAAATCGTTTCGATCGTACTGGACAACGCCTATTTGACGGAGGCGCAGGTCCTCAGAGTGCTTTCACGCGAAAAACTGCCGCCGGTGGTGGTGCGCACTATCTCGCTGCACCGCAAGTGGTCGATTAGCTACAACGTGCGGCTTGCCCTGGTTCGGCATCCGTTGTCGCCATTGGCTACTGTGCTTGCCTACTTGCCGGAGCTTACCGTTTCAGATTTGCGCGAACTGGCTTCGCCCGGAATCGTTTCCGAGAGCCTGCGCAAGTATTTGCAGGCGGAAGTGCAGCGGAGGATTCGCGCGGGAGAAAAATCCGCCAGGAAGGGCGATGCTTCTGGGCCTTCCGCTGCCTCTAACCAGGACTAGCGCGGTCCTTCAACCCATACGCGGAAGCGCCTCTTCGCGGGAGCGTTTACGGCGCCGTTTGATGGATTGCCGGGAACAAAACATCCGTCCTCGGCGTCGTATGGGTGTGCCCTTAGCAGGCGTAGACTTAGAACGAACGAGCGGCGAGATGGCCCTTGCGCCGCACCTTGGGATCCTTGGCAGGGGGGCCTTCCAGGCCAATGGGCAGTGGGGATCAAACTTCCCGGCGGTCGGACCGTCGCTGGGCGCCGCGCTACTCGTTTCGCGCCAACCTCGAGATCGAATGGGGTTCAGCGGTGCTGCGCGCCAGCACACGCGACGTCAGCTCGAATGGCATGTTCATCGAATCGACCGATCCTTTGTGGATTGGGGCGGGGTTTACGGCGCATTTGGTTCTGGACCGGCGCGTAAGAGTGGATTGCTCGGTGAAGCGCATCGAGCCCGGTCTTGGCATGGGCGTGGCTGTGACCCTTTCCGAAGGGCAGCACGAACAGCGGTATCAGGATCTTCTGGCTTCTCTCTCCAACACAGGTACGTAAGCTCGTCTTATACTATGCTTGCGGCGCGGGCGGCTACCCCCGGCTTGCGCTGCGTGAAAAAGCATTCGCCCCCTTCGTACGGAATGGCGTTTGAGGTCGCATGAGTCTGACCAGATGCCTGGATTGCGGTTCCCCGCGGACCGCCGACCAATGTCCCTCCTGTGGGTTGACGTCGGTTGCTGCCGAGTTGCTGTTCCGGCGGCGGCTGGTGTCGCGGACCGCTATTTTTTTGGTGGGCTCGCTGGCATTTCCCTATGTGAGCCAGATCTATCCGCCGCTGGATTTGGATCTGATGCTGGTGTTCTTCGGGTTGCTGTTTTTTCTGGCGCTGACGATCGCGGTGATTCTGGAAAGGCGCGCGCGGCAGCACCAGGAGATCGAAATATTGAAGCGCCTCTACGCGGGATTTATTCCGCTGCCATGGATACTGGCGGCAACGCTTTTCGCAAACGGGAGGCTCGATTCGCAGAAAAACCTGGCGTACTATCCGACCGCTGTCGTCAGTAAATTCAATATGAGAGGTATTGTGCGCGGGAGCCGGAGGTTGCACGTGCGGTCCTGGCGCGCCGGGCAAAAGGTCGAGGGGTTGGCGGTGGATGCGGACGATTTTGACCGGTTTCAGGCGGGCGACACGGTAGTGGTGGCGGTTGAGCCGGGGGCGCTGGGGATTCCGTGGTATTACGGGGTGTATCGCCGGTAAGCGTGGTTAGCGGCAGTGGCGGAGAAGAGCCGAGGCTGAAGCCTTTGCCACTGGTTCAGTAGGCGGGTTTGCCGTCGGGCTTGAGTGGCAAATTAATGTCCAGGTAGTGGCCGTTTTTGCCGAAGCGAAAACGGACGCGACGGACCATCAAGCCGACATCGCGCATCTTCCAATCCGAAATTTCGATGGGCTCACTCGGAAGGTCGGAGAGCGACCATTCGACATTGTCGCCTTGCGGCTTCACGGTTTGCGGATCGACCTCGTAAACTTCGCCTTCTTTCAGGTCCAGAAAGAGAAAGCGCTTCCACAGTTTCACAAGCAGGACGTCGCGTTTTTCCGAGTGGTAGATATTCCAGGTTTGCGGTGCTTGGTCGTTGAAGCGCACGATGGCGAATTGCACGGGCTTCCAGACGGCTCTTTTGTCGGGAGACGCTGCCTGCGGAAGCGCCGAGAAGAAAATGAGAGCTGCGACAAGGGCAGTTTGCATTCCTGGGATCAATTTACATCACAACTTCACGGAAGGATTTGTCGAGGAGGCGGATGGCTTCGTCGACGTCCGGTTTGGTGGTGTTGAGCATGGGAGCGAGACGGAGGACATTGCCCATGAGGCCGCCTTTGCCGATCAGCAGGCCGTTGTCGCGGGCGCGTTCCATGACTAAGGTGGTTTGCGCGGGAGCGGGCTCTTTGGTCTTCTGATCTTTCACGAGTTCGAGGGCTTGCATGAGGCCCATGCCGCGGACGTCGCCGATGAGCGAATGCTTCTCTTGAAGCTCTTCGAGTTTTGCGCGGAAATAATTGCCGACGGTGTGTGCGTTTTCGAGGAGATCATCTTCTTCGATGAGTTCGATGGTGGCGCGGGCGGCGACACTGGTTACGGGGTTGCCGCCGAAGGTGGCGATGTTGAGGCCCTGAAAGCCGGCAGCGATTTCTGGGGTAGTGACCGTGAGGCCGACAGGAACGCCGTTGGCCATGCCTTTGGCGCTTGTCAGAATATCCGGAGTCACTTCCCACTGTTCTATGCCGAACCATTTCTTGCCGGTGCGGCCCCAGCCGGTTTGGACCTCGTCGGAGATGAAGAGGCCGCCGTATTTCTTGACGATGTTGAAAACGATTTTGAAATATTCCTTGGGCGGAGTGATGAAACCGCCGACGCCTTGAATTGGTTCGGCGATGAAGGCGGCGATGCTGCCGCTGGTGCCGGTTTGGATGAGATTTTCGACGTCACCCGCACAGGCGACTTCGCATTCCGGATATTTCAGGTGCAGCGGGCAGCGGTAGCAGTAGGGATTGATGGCGTGCGAGATGCCGACGCTGATGACGGCCGCTTTGCGGTAAGGAGCGTGAGCGGTGACGGATTTCATGAGAGAGGATCCGCCGGAGTAGGCGTGGCGGAGGGCGACGATGTCGTAGCTGCCGGTGGCCATGCGCGCGATCAGGATCGCGGCCTCATCGGCTTCACTGCCGGAACTGGTGAAAAAGCTAGACGACAAGTTTCCGGGAGTAATTTGTGCAATTTTTTCCGCCAGCGCCACGATTTGCTCGTTCGGGTAGAGCGTCGAGAGATGCTGGAGCTTGTTGACCTGGGCGTTGATCTTGCTCGTGATTCTTGGATTGCAGTGGCCTACGGAAACGGTGAGGATGCCGCCGAAAAAATCGAGGTATTTGCGGCCTTCAACGTCCCAGACGTGCTGCATTTCGGCGTGATCGGCGACAAGCGGCTTCTGGTAGTAGTTGGTGACTGACGGCCAGATGTATTTTTTGTGTTTGGCGACGACTTCTTCGCTGCGCGACATTGTGGATGGCACGGGCTTTGCGGGAGTGGTCATGAGCGCTTCCTCGGGTTAGTTTGACGATGTTCGAGTGTACGACGCGGGGAAACGCGCGGCAAGCACGTCACTGGCGTCCCCCGTAGGCTGGCAGTGCCTTTTGCGGAAGAAAATCAAACCGGGCCAACTAGCCCTGAGCGATCACAGCCATGCCTCCGCATCCGTCCAGCCTATTCCCTCTGATGTGATTCCTCCTGCTGACGGCCGGCACATTTCACACCTAACCGTCCGAACTCCCGGCGCATCAAAAGCGGGGAGTTTTTGTTCGTGACAAGGGAACGTGTGTCCGCGGGCCAGGAGAATGACAATGGCGAAGATGAAGGCAGCGGTTGTTACGAAGCCGGGAGCGGATTTTGAGATACAAGAGCGCGAAATTCCACAGGCGGGTTTCGGCGAAGTACGGATCAAGGTGCATGCCTGCGGAGTTTGTTTCAGCGACCATCTTGTAAAAGACGGGCTTTGGCCCGGGATCGCGTATCCGCGCGTGCCGGGGCACGAAGTTGCGGGAGTAGTGGATGAAGTGGGCCGAGGGGTAACGGAATGGAAGAAGGGTGATCGTGTGGGGACGGGTTGGCACGGAGGGCACGATTTTGTGTGCGAATTTTGCCGCCGAGGAGACTTCATCGCGTGCAAGAACGAGGCGATCACGGGCATCACGCGCGATGGAGGGTACCAGGAATACATGCTGGTGCGGCATGAAGCGTTGGCCGGAATTCCGGACGATCTGGATGCCGCCGAGGCCGGCCCGTTGCTGTGCGCAGGCGTTACGACGTTCAATTCGCTGCGGCACAGCGGGGCGACCATGGGCGATTTGGTTGGCGTGCAGGGAATCGGCGGATTGGGGCATCTGGGAATCCAGTTTGCGGCAAGAGCAGGATATCGCGTGGCGGCCATCGGACGCGGTCCGGAAAATGCGGCATTGGCGAAGAAACTTGGAGCGTCGGTTTACATCGATACCGTTGCAACAAACCCGGCGGAGGAACTCGCGAAGTTGGGAGGCGCGAAAGTGATTTTGGCGACGGCTCCAAACGCGAATTCGATCGTGGCGCTGATCGGCGGGCTCGGCGTGGGCGGGAAACTGCTCGTTGTCGGGGCACCGTTCGAGCCGATGGAAGTTTCCGTGGTCTCGCTGCTTATGGCTCGGCGGGATATCCAGGGATGGCCGAGCGGGTCGGCGATGGATTCGGAAGATACTCTGCGATTCTCGTCGCAGTCGGGAGTGAAGGCCATGATCGAGAAGTTTCCGCTGGAGAAAGTGAATGAGGCATTCACTCGAGCGCTGAGCGGGAAGGCGCAGTTTCGCGTAGTGCTGACCATGTAGGTAAAATAGCCCGGGGGCGCAAAAATTTGAGGTGCGGATCCCGCTTAACATAATGCTCGTACGGGAAGCCACGGCAGGCGATGCGGACGCAATCTGGAAAATCCTCGAGCCGGTGATTCGCGGCGGGGAGACCTACGCCTTGCCTAGGGACATGAAGCGCGAGGACGCTTTGGCGTATTGGACCTCGCCGGAGCACGCCGTATTCGTGGCGGAAGAAGAAGGAGAGATCGTCGGGACGTATGTATTGCGCGCGAATCAGAAGGGCGGGGGAGGGCACGTCGCAAACTGCGGATATATGACAGCTCCATGGGCGAGCGGGCGCGGCGTGGCGCGGACGATGTGCCAGCATTCGCTGGAGCACGCGAGGGCGCGCGGATTTCGCGCAATGCAATTCAACTTTGTGGTGAGCAGCAACGAACGCGCCGTGAGGCTGTGGCAAAGCTTGGGTTTTGAGATTGCAGGACGGCTTCCGGGAGCGTTTGTACATCCAGCGCTAGGCGCCGTTGATGCGCTAGTGATGTACCGGCATTTGTGAGGCGGCCATCGGCGAGGCGCTGATTCCAAAAGGAAAAGTGAAGCCAGGCAGCGGAAGGCCAGTGTTGGGCCTCCCCCCGGGCTCCCCGCAAGGCCGACTAGCCGACGAGCCGGATCGTCCAGAAATCATCCGAGAGATTGTTGTCGGTTAGATAAGCGTAGGGGATGGTGAAGTAGCCTTTCATTCCCCAGGCTGGTCCCCAGGAATTTCTGACATAAAACCGCTGAAGCGAGTCGTCGTAGCCGACGGCCACGACGGCGTGTCCGCCGATCTGCTTATCCGAGGGGGCAGGCATGGGAACAACACCGGTTTTGGTGACCTGTGGAGATTCAAAACTGGAATAAACCGAAAACCCGAAGACAAAGGGGTAGCCGGAAGCGAGACAGCCTTTCATCTGATTCAGGACCTGGGGGACGCGCTGATAAGAGGTAGCGAGATCTTTGGAGGCGTCGGCGTACGCCTTTGGCGGCGGCTTCATGGCAAACTTCGAGATGACGTAAGGCCAGTCGGCTTCCGGGCAAAAGCCGGTGGTGGAAACGCTTTTGATGCCATCGCGAATTTGCGCGCCGCTGTCGCTGGCAACGGTGCCCTCCATGACGCGCTCGTTGTAGTAGATGAAGAGGCGGGAAGGCACAAAACTGGGGATGTTCTGCTTCATTTGCTCGAACTGGATGGCGCCGGCGATGGAATTGCCGGTGCAACTCCCCAGTTGGCCCTGATTGTAGACGGGAGGACATTTGGGGCGCAGATCAACACTTACCGGGAGGTTTTCGCCTAGAAATCTCTGAGGTGCCGAGTAGAGAAAGTCGCGGTGATCGGGGACGTCGGGTTGCCAACCGTACCTCTGAATCTTGTGGGGCCTCGGAAGTTTTGTGACAGGGGGCATACGGGAGATTCCTTTCAGCATTGAGATGCGTGGGGTCCGAGGCTGCTGACGATTCGCCGGTGGCTGGGAATCGGGAGTTCCTCGCTATCGAAAAAACCTTCGCTGCGTCCCAACGGTTGTGTGAATGCAGGCGGTAGCCGAAAAACAGACAGCCCCGCGCATGACTGGAGGATAGTGAAAGCGAGGAACAGATCGTTTCATCCGAATTGCTTCTTGTGGAACACCGGCGGAGGACATCCGGCTAGAGGGGAGTAGGACAGTCTTCCGGCGCGACGAGGGGGCCTGCGTTGCGTATAATGGCGCGCTATGCCTTCGAGGCCTTCCCTCTTCGGGCTGACATTCCGGATGCTTGGGCGGGTATTTCCGCGCTGCGCCATGATTTCACAGGCGATCGCCTTCAATTTATTTTTGGCATTTTTTCCGGCGCTGCTCATCATGGTGGGGTTCGCCACCAGCCGCATCGGCGGACGAACCAGCCTGTTTGACTTAATCCGGGACCTCACCGAATTCATGCCGCCGGGAAGCCAGAGCATTGTTTCCGAATTTCTGGTGAAGCGCGGCCCGGAAGCGTGGAAATTGGCGCTGGTGGGATGGACGGGAACGCTGCTGGCTGGTTCGCAAGTGATGCGGCTGTTGATGGAGGGAATTCATAGAATCTACGGGGACCAGGAGCAACCGGGATTTTGGAACCGGCAACTTCGGGGATTGGCACTGCTGGTGGTGACGATTGCACCGCTGCTGGTAGCGGCGATACTCGGTGTCCTCGGACGGCCGATCCGGCATTGGATTTCCGACGAATTTGGACAGCCACATGTTCTGCAGGGCTGGTGGACATTTTTCTTTCCTGCGGTGGCGATTGTGCTGGCGCTTGCGGCGCTGACGGTGATTTATCGAGTGGCGCGTCCGGGAGAGGAAAGGATGAGGAACGTCCTGCCGGGGGCGCTGGTGGCGACGTCGCTGTGGTGGCTGGTAAACGTGCTATTCGGGTTTTATGTGCGGCGCGTGCCGTACAGCATCGTTTATGGAGGGCTGGCGGCGGTCATCGGATTGATGGTATGGATGCAGCTTTCGGCAGTGATTGTATTTCTTGGGGCGGCGTGGAATGCGGAACTGGCCGAAAACCGGCGGGGGGCGCGCATCCATGGCTGAACGGTTCGTGCGCGTGGAATGCCATTCCGGCTACAAGGCGGACGAGCGGCCCGTGCGCGTCCTGTTTGGAGAGCACGCGCTGAGGGTCGCGGAGGTGGAGGACCGCTGGTATTCCCCTGGAGCGACCTATTTCCGGGTGCTGGCCGAGGATGGAGACCGCTATGTCCTGCGGCACGATGAAGCGCAGGATCGGTGGAGTTTGACAGCGTACCGGCAGCTGTCAAAAGCGACGGCTGGCAAACGCGTTGACACAAAAATTAACTAGAGCGTATAGTCATTCCGCGAGTGTGGTCCCAAGGTTCCCCCGTAGTGCCGGTTTCCCAGAGGGCCGGCGGTGCCTGCGGATGCGGATCAGAGAAGGAAAGGGATGTCCTACCTACCGCAGTTCCCGTTCGCGCAGCGCCTGAGGTGTGTTTTGTTGCTGATCGGGCTGACGGGTGTGGGCGCTCGGGTTAGCGCGCAAGCGGTGGCCTCCCCATCTGCTCCTGCCGCAAGTTCACCGGCCCAGACGCCTGCAGAGCCAGCGAAGCCGCAGACACCGGCATCCAACGACAATGCCGAAGTCTCGAGCCGCGATACGCCGCCGACCTTCAAGATCCGCGTAAACCTCGTGCTGGTGCGCGTGGTGGTGCGCGATCAGCAGGGCCATGTGGTGCCGAACCTCAAGAAGGAAGACTTTCAGCTCACCGACAATCGCAAGCTGCAAACGATCTCGACATTCAGCGTTGAGACGCCGGAATCGCATGTGGTTGCCACTACGGTCAGCACAGACGCAAACGTCCCCGCCGATCCAGTCGCGGCGAAAGCGGTGGCAGCGTTGCCGCAGCGCTTTGTCTCTGTCGTATTCGATGATCAGCACCTCAATATGCAGGACGCAATGTTTGTGCGGAACGCGGCCAACAAGTTTCTTGATTCGCTGGCGGTTTCCGATCGAGTAGGCATTTATTCGACGTCCGGACAATTCACCGTGGAATTTACCGACGATCACGAGATGTTGCGGAAATCGCTCTTGAAGATCATCCCGCATTCGCCCACCGCGGGAACTCACGATTGTCCGGATATCAGCTACTACGAAGCGGACATGATCCAAAACAAGTCCGATGCGCAGGCTCTGGGCATCGCGACGGAAGACGCGGTGGAATGCGCATTCAACGGCGACGAAACTCAGAAGGCCGCAGCGCAGGCCATGGCGCAGTCAACCGCCGGGTTGGTGCTCAATCAAGAGGATTCCTCCACGGAATACGCCTTGCGGCATATGGAAGACACCATTAGGCGATTGGGTTCCATGCCAGGCCAGCGAATCATGGTGTTCGTATCGCCGGGATTTATTCCCTCGACGCTGCAGCTGGAGTTCAGCGAGGTCGTGGACCGGGCGACGAAGGCGAATATCGTGATCAACACGATCGATGCGCGGGGGTTGTACACTCCGGATATGGGAGACATTTCGAACCCCAACGTCGATCCGCCCAAGATTGCGGGGTACAGGTCCATGTACAGGGTGGCGGCGCAATTGGCGCAGGAAGATGTCTTGGCGCAACTTGCGGATGGGACCGGCGGGACTTTTTTTCACAATCGCAACGACGTGGACGAGGGATTGCGCGAGGCAGGAGCCGCTCCGGGATTGACGTATCTTTTGGGGTTTTCGCCGCAAAACATGAAGCTCGACGGAAGCTTGCACACGCTTAAGGTGTCGTTTGTCCGGAAGACCAACTACAAGATCCAGGCGCGGCATGGCTACTTCGCGCCTCGGCACGTGGTCGATCCAGTGCAGGCCGCAAAGGAAGAGATTCAGGAAGCGCTGTTCTCGCAGGACGAAATTCGCGACCTGCCGGTGGATTTGCACACGCAGTTTTTCAAGACGGACAACTTCCAGGCGAAGCTGGCCGTCCTCACGCATGTCGATATTAAAGGCGTGCACTTCCGCAAGACCGACGGGCGCACGCGGGACGATCTGACCGTGGCTACGGCGATCTTCGATGAGAACGGGAATTACGTGACCGGTGGAGAGAAGATCGTGGAAATGAAGCTTCTGGACCCGACCTATGACCGTCTTTTGCGGTCGGGCCTCAATCTGAAGTCCAGTTTCGACGTAAAACCGGGCACGTACCTGGTAAGGCAGGTCGTGCGTGACTCGGAAGGATCGCAGCTTGCGGCGCGCAACGGAGCCGTGGTCATACCGAATTGATGGGGGAGCACATGAACACAGAAAAGAATCGCATACCAAGTACATGGGGAAGGCTTGCCGGACTTGCGGCGGCCACGTCTTGTGTATTTTTCGCGCAGCTTGCCGGACAAACGCCGGCAGGGCAAGCGCCAGCCACGCCGGTCCAGGAGGCGGTACAGCAGAGCGGGCCAGCCATCAAAGCGGAGTCGCGCCTTGTTCTGGTAGATGCGGTTGTGACCGACAAGAAGGGGAACTACGTTCACGACTTGACGCAGGGCGATTTCAAGGTCTACGAAGACAACAAGGAACAGGCGGTGGCGAGTTTTTCGTTCGGAGCGGACACGGCCATTCAGGCGCAAGGTCAGAAGAGGTATCTTATCCTGTTTTTCGATAACTCGACGATGGCCATGCCCGACCAGATTCAGGCGCGAGATGCGGCAAAGAAGTTCATCGATGCCAATGCCGGGCCGGACCGGTTGATGGCGGTGGTGGAATTCGGCGGGACCTTGCAGATCGTGCAAAATTTCACGGCAAATGCAGACGTGCTGCGGGCAGCCGTTGGCGGAGCGAAGGGTTCGTCCGTCGATCCCAACGCGCAGTCGCCGGTGCAGGTAGCTTCTGCAGGGCTCTCTCCATCCGCCAGCCCCATGGGCGGCCCAACGGGAATGAGCTCGCCATTTTCCGGGATGAGCAGAGCGGAAGCGGATTTTGGAGCTAGAAGCATGTTGTTGTCCGTGCGCAGCCTGGCCAAGAATCTCCGCGGAGTTTCCGGGCGCAAGATGGTAGTGCTCTTTTCGTCGGGATTCCCGATGACGAGTGAGAGCGAGTCCGAGCTCACCGCCACGATAGACGCTTGTAACAAAGCGAATGTGGCGATCTATTCCCTCGATGTGCGCGGTTTGCTGGCCACGCCCCCAGGCGGACATGCACAACTGCGGCGCGAAGAAGATGGGCGGAAGGCGGTGGCCGAGCAGTCCGAGCGGCAGGACCTTTATGGAGGAGGACGAGTCGTGCTCGCTTCGTACTCCGCCGGGCTGCTTGAGCCGCAAAAACCAGGCGGAGGCGGCGGGACAGGCGGAGGCGGAACCGGTGGGGCCGGAGGGGGTGGTGCGGGAGGCCGCGGAGGCACGGGAGGCACCGGGGGAACCGGCGGGACCGGAGGCACCGGCGGAACGGGGGGCAAAGGCGGCACCGGAGGCACCGGGGGAACTGGCGGAGGAACCACCGGGCGTGCCGGCGGCGGAACTGTTGCGAATCCCAACACAAACAATCCGAATTCGGTCTACACGCAGCCCAGGACTATCGTCCCGCAATTTCCTCCTTCGGCGTCAACAAATCAGCAGATTCTCGCGGCTCTGGCTGATGGAACGGGTGGTTTCACCATCTTCAATACCAACGACTTGCTAGGAGGGCTCGAAAAAATCGGGCGCGAGCAGAACGAGTTCTACATCTTGGGGTATGTGCCGCAGCCTTCGGCGGAGGGAAGCTGTCACACTCTGAAAGTGAAGATGAATCACGGCGGACTGAACGTAAGGTCGCGGAGCGGGTACTGCAACACAAAGGCCGTAAACATTCTGGAAGGCACGCCGGTCGAGAAGCAGCTTGAGGCGCGGGCAACCGGCACGCAAGGCGGAACGATGCATGGCTCGTTCGAAGTGCCCTATTTTTATACGGCGCCAAATGTGGCGCGGGTCAATCTGGCGATGGAAATCCCTTCGAGTACGGTCCAGTTCAACAAGGACAAGGGAAAATATCACGCGAGCTTGAACGTGCTGGGCATCGCCTACAAGCCGGACGGAAGCGTTGGCGCGAAGTTCAGCGACACCGTGAATCTTGACTTAGAGAAAGACGAAGTGAAAGAGTTCACAAAGCAACCGTATTTCTACCAGAACCAGTTCGACGCCGGCGCGGGCACTTACAAGCTGACCGTCGTGGTGAGTTCGGGGAACGACGCGTTTGGAAAATACGAGGCGCCACTGGAAATCGATTCTTACGACGGCAAGAACTTCAGCCTGGGAGGAGTGGTGCTCACCAACTCGATGCAGAAGCTGTCGGATATTCCGACGAGCCTCGATGCGGTGCTGCTCGAGGACCGGACGCCGCTGGTCGTGAAGGGGATGCAGATGAATCCCTCTGCTTCCAACCGGTTCAAGAAGTCCGACAGCGTGGCCTTGTACACAGAGGTCTACGAGCCGATGCTCGCGTCCACGAATCCACCCGTGGTTGCAGCCGGTTATACAATCCTCGACCGGGCCAGCGGGAACAAGATTTACACCACTGGGGCCGTGCATCTCGACGATTTCATTCAGAAGGGCAGTCCGATGGTGCCAGTGGGGATGAGCGTTAAAGTGAAGGACTTGCCTCCTGGCGGTTACCGGCTGGTGATGATGGCGGTGGACGGGGCGGGGCATCATGCCAACAATCGCGTCATCGATTTCGATGTTACAGAATGACGCAGTTCAGAGATCTCGGTACAATTTTTCAGGACTGGCTAGACCGCGGGCTGGCGTGACGCGCTGCCGGACTCCGCGAACAGGCTTCGCAGCACAAACCAGCAGTTGGCCGGACGCTCCGAGAGTCGCCGCATGAAATAGGGGCACCAGTCGGTGCCGAACGGCACATAGACTTGAAGAGTATCTCCGGCGGCGTGCACCTGCGCCTGCAGGTCGCGTCGAATTCCATAGATCATCTGAAATTCATAGCGGGATTTGTCCAGCTTGAGCCGGGCGGCTTCCGATTGGGCGTGGGTGACCATGTTCCAGTCGTGGGAGGCCATGGCGGGCGAGAAGGTGCCTTGCGCGGCCCCTTCAAGGAGCAGGGTCGTCAATTTCCGGTAGTTGGCGTCAACTTCGCTCTTTTTTTGGAAGGCAATATTTTTCGGTTCGTGATAAGCGCCTTTGACGAGGCGAATCTTGGGCTTGACGGAGGCGAGGCGCAACAGATCTTTCTCCGTGCGATAGAGGTAGGCTTGCACGGCCAAGCCGCAATTGCCGAGTTGGCGCTGCACGCTTTCGAAAATATCCAGCGTAGCGTCCGTGTAAGCGCTGCCTTCCATATCCATTTCAATGGTTCGGCCAAGGACGGCCGCGCGGGCGGCGATTTCGCGGGACATCGAGCGGCAGAGCTCCTTGTCGATATCGAGGCCGAGTTGCGTGAGTTTAATGGAGATGTTGCCGCGAAGATTCTTGGCGTGAAGCTCTTCGATCATTCGGATGTAGCCGGCAGAGACTTCGCGTGCAGCCGCTTCGCCGGCGACGTTTTCTCCGAGATGATTAAGGCTGACGTTGCGTCCCTCGGAGCAGAGTTCCTGGCTTGCGGTCAGTGCTTCTTCAAGGGATTCGCCGGCGACGAAGCGCCGCGCGAAGCCATTTCTCATGCCGTGGCGCGCAATGCGATTCGTGACCCCCCGCTTGGTGGAGAGCCAGAAGATGAAATTACGAATCAACACGAACCCTCCCGGGAAACAAACCGAGAATAAGGGCAGCGCCCGAGGGCGTCAATACCGGCAGGCCTGGACCCTGCGCGGCATGGACCCAAAAGAATGAGGTGGTTAGAGGCAGAACTGTACGGATGGCCAAAGTAGCGATTCGACACTGGTCTCCCTGGCACGCAACTTCCCATCAGCGATGGGGTTATTCTAGGAAGCGACCAGTGTTTGCGGACCATTCCGCCCGGCAGGAGAGTGTCATGAATGTGCAGCCAGGCCTCGCCTCGCAATCGGTTTCGATTTCGACGACGCCCAGGTCGTTTCTAGCAGCCATTCTTTCGGTGGCATGCGTGTTCTCAGCGGGCATCGATCTGCCTTTGCTCGCGGCGAAGGATAAGAAACCCAAGCAAGATCCCGCCCTGAAAAATCTACCGATTACAGAGTTGACGGCGGATGAGGCGATCATGCACGCGCTGAACCGTTTGGCTTACGGCCCTCGGCCGGGCGACCTCGAACGGGTGCGCCAGATGGGGCTGGCAAAATGGATCGACCAGCAACTAAATCCCAATTCCATCGATGACAAGGCTCTGGAAGCGCGGCTGGGGAACTATCCGACGCTGGGTATGTCTTCTGCGAATCTGATCAGAGAGTATCCGCAGCCGAAGCAAGTGGAAAAGCAGGCGGCCAAGCGCGCACAAGCGCAATTGCAGCAGGACGAACAGCGGCGTTCCGATGCGGCTGCGGCAGTTGTCTCGAAAGATATGATGCCGGCGCCGGCCCCTACGGAAATCGCGGCGGACGCGAATCAGACGACTCTGGCCGCGCAACCCGGCAGCGGCGATGCCAATGCGCCCGCCCCGATGAAAGACGATCCGGCGCAAGGGAATCCCGGAACAAAAGGTGCCGGGAAACGGGACGTTTTGGGCAGTGACCCGAACAATGTGCCGCGCGCCATCGCCGAGGACAGCAAGCGGCCGCAGCGTGTGGTTGCGGAATTGGCGATGGCGAAAGTGATGCGCGCCATTTATAGCGAGCGCCAGCTTCAGCAGGTGATGGACGATTTCTGGTTCAATCATTTGAATGTGTTTGCGGGCAAGGGCGAAGACCGCTACTACCTGACCGCCTACGAACGCGACGTCATCCAGCCGCACACGCTGGGAAAGTTCAAGGATCTTTTGACGGCATCGGCGAAGAGCCCGGCGATGCTCTTTTACCTCGACAATTTCTTGAGCGCCGATCCTCGCGCGGCGCAGCGCGAGGCACAGGAGCGCTATGCGCGCCAGATGGCGCGTTATCGGGGCTGGGGTCCGCCGCCCGTCCCACCGTCCGAGCAGAAAAAGAAGAATGATCGCGGACTGAATGAAAACTACGGCCGCGAGTTGATGGAACTGCACACACTCGGCGTCGATGGTGGATACACGCAGAAAGATGTGACCGAAGTGGCGCGATGCTTTACGGGTTGGACGATCGAAAAGCCGCGGGAGCATCCGGAATTCAAGTTTGACGATCGTTTGCACGACCCCGACCCCAAGTATGTGTTGGGGAAAAAGATTCACGCCGGCGGAATGAAGGACGGCGAGGAAGTGATCGACCTGCTGGTGCATGACCCGAGCACGGCGCGCTTCATTTCGACGAAGCTGGCGCGGCGATTTGTTTCCGATACTCCGCCGCCGGCATTGGTGGATCGTATGGCGCGAGCGTTCACGGAAAGCGACGGCGACATCAAAGCAGTGATGCACACGATGATTTATTCGCCGGACTTTTGGTCGAGAGAAACGTATCGCGCGAAGATCAAGACGCCGTTTGAGCTGGTGGTTTCGGCTGCGCGCGCTTTGGGGACCGATGTGGACATGCCGCAGCCTCTGGTCGGCTGGGTGGGGCGCATCGGCGAGCCGCTCTATCAATGCCAGCCACCGACAGGCTACGCAGACAAAGCGGATACGTGGGTGAATACAGGGGCGTTGCTGAACCGGCTGAATTATTCGCTGGCATTGGCGGGCAACAAGATGCGCGGGTCGCGCACGGATGTGACGGCGCTGCTTGGCTCGGAAGCGTCTGGCGATCCGAAGGGCGCACTCGAACGCGCTGTACTGGTTTTCCTGGGCGGGCAAGTTGCGTCGACGACTGTGGAGACGTTAGAGAAGCAGCTGGATAGCCCGCAGGTGGTGCAGGCCAAGCTGGACGACCCTGTAAGGCAGGTGGATTTGGGAGTCGTGGCGGGGTTGGTATTGGGAGCCCCGGAGTTTCAGAGGCGGTAGCTCTGCTCCCGCACTCCCGTTTCTAGAGTATTGCAGGGAGCAAAAAGCGGCAGCAAAGCTGCCGCACTCCATGTTCGGGAAAGAACTTGAGAGGTTCCAATGAGCCATGAATGTTGCGAAGGCGTGAGAGGGTTGAAGTTTTCACGGCGGTATTTTTTGAAGCAGGGCAGCGTGGCCATGGTTGGCTTGAGCGCGATGCCAGCATTCTTGCAGCGCGCGGTGGCGGCGACGCCGATGACGGGCAAGAAGCAGCTCGTTGTGCTGTTTCAACGCGGCGCGGCTGACGGACTGAACATCGTGGTTCCCTTTGGCGAGCCGAATTACTACCGGATGCGGCCTAGCATTGCAATTCCGCAGCCCAAGCGGGGCGGCGCCGATGCAGCCATTGATCTGGACGGATTTTTTGGGCTGCATCCGAGCCTCGCACCGCTCGAGCCTTTATTCCATCAGAATCAGCTTGCCATCGTGCATGCGGCAGGATCGCCGGATCCGACGCGATCGCATTTCGACGCGCAGGATTTCATGGAGTCGGGAACGCCAGGCGTGAAGGCAACTGATGACGGCTGGCTGAACCGCGCGCTGGAGATTGTGCCAGAGGAGGATGCCTCGCCCTTTCGCGCCGTCGCGATGGGGCCGAATCTGCCGCGGATGCTTCGCGGAAGCGCCCCGGCGATTGCGCTTCCGGATTTGAAGCAATTCAAGGTGATGGCGCAGGCACCCGGGTCCGGGCAGATGGTCGAAGGCGGATTCGAAGCGATGTACGCGCAAACCGTCGACCACGCTCTGCACGGTACTGGTGCGGAAACCTTCGAGGCCATCGATCTCCTGCGCAAAGCGGATCCGGCGAAGTATCAGCCGGAGAATGGCGCTCAATATCCGACCAACAAGCTGGGCCAGAGTTTAGAACAAATTGGGCAGCTGCTTAAGGCCAACATCGGCGTGGAAGTCTTGTTCGTCGATTGCGGCGGCTGGGACAACCACGTAAATGAAGGCGGTGTGCAGGGGCAGCTCTCCAACTTGCTGAAGGACCTGGGACAGGGATTGGCGGCCTTCCATCAAGACCTGGGCGACCGCATGCAAGACATCGTTTTTGTGACCATGAGCGAATTCGGCCGCACCGCGAAAGAGAATGGCAATCGCGGCACCGACCACGGACACGCGAACTGCATGTTTGTGATGGGCGGCGACGTGAAGGGCGGCCGCGTCTATGGCAAATGGCCCGGGCTGGACGATCACCAGCTGAACGAGGGGCGCGATCTAGCGCTGACGACGGACTTCCGCAGTGTGATTGGAGAGATATTGACGAAGCACATCGGGGTCAAGGATCTTCGGCCGGTATTCCCTGGATTCGACAACAATCCGCACAAATTTACAGGACTGATCAAGGCCTAGCCCGAATCGCTCGTCTCAGTCCTCGGACTTGGCCAGCGATTCCATCACGCTGGACAGTTGCACACCCGAAAACTTCGAGGGCACTCGTCCCACTTGTTCCAAATCACTCCGTGGTCTTCAGTTCGCGAATCCAGATATTTCGAAAACGCACGGGATCGCCGTGATCCTGTAGTGCAAGCGGGAGTTTTTCTGGCGTGGCTTTGTACGGCGGTCGCTCGCCGTGTTCGGTAGGACCGGAAAGCTCGACGTTGTCTTGTACGAGAACGCCGTTGTGAAAGACGGTTTCGCGGGCGGGGCGGAGGAGTTTGCCGCTGGCATCGAAGCGCGGGCCATGGAAGACGATGTCATACCATTGCCACTGGCCTGGCGGCCGCGAGGCGTTCACGAGCGGAGGGTATTGCCCGTACACCGCTGATGCCTGGCCGTCCGCGTAGGTTTTGTTTTCGTAGGAATCCAGAACTTGCACTTCGTAGAGGCCCATCAGGAAAACGCCGCTGTTCCCACGCTCCTGGCTCTCGCCGTGCGGAGGTGTGGGCTCCCGAAACTCGACATGCAGCTGGCAATCGCCGAAGGCTTGCTTGGTGTAGATGTAGCCGGTCTTCGCCACGACCTCTGCGTAGCTATTCTCCACCTTCCATTTCGCGGGAGTGCCGTCCTTGTGCTGCCACTTGGAGAGATCGGTTCCGTCAAAAAGTATCGTAGCGTCTGCAGGCGGACGCCCGGGCCCATCCTGCGTGCTCGCGCTGCCTGGATCGACCACTGAGGGGACGGGGCGATTCAGATCGTGAATCTTCCATTTGGTATCTACCTGCGCTAGCAAAATGTTAGGACTTAGAGTGATGGCGACAGCGGCTACAAGAGAGAGACAGCTTATTTTCATGATTCGGACCTCGCTCGAACGCGCGAGGATTCTAGCGCCGAATGCTTTGTGAATACAGAAATCGTTTTTGGAAGAAGCCAAAGAGGTCAAGAAGAGCCTTTTGTCTGACTCCAGCGAAAAACGGGGGCCATGGGGGCCGCCAGCGGCTGCCCCGAGAATTGGCCAAATGGATTGCTTCCGCTATTACGCTGCCGATCCTCGAATGCGCATTCCGTAGAACGAACGGTAGACGAAGACGAAAGAGACGACGAAGAAGGCGGCGGCCAAGATGTGTGTCAGGCCGTTGCCGCCCTGGCTGGCGGTGAGTTGCACGGCCAGCTCGACGGCTAGGAGGCCAAAGAGCGTTGTGAACTTGATGACCGGGTTGAGGGCAACGGAAGACGTGTCCTTGAACGGATCGCCGACCGTGTCGCCGATGACGGTGGCGTCATGGAGCGGCGTGCCTTTTTGTTTGAGTTCGACTTCGACGATTTTCTTGGCGTTGTCCCATGCGCCGCCGGCGTTGGCCATGAAGATGGCTTGGTACAAGCCGAAGATGGCGATGGAGAAAAGATAGCCGATAAAAAAGAAAGGCTCGACGAAGGCGAAGGACAGCGTGGCGAAAAACACCGCGATGAAAATGTTGAGCATGCCCTTCTGCGCGTACTTGGTGCAGATCTCGACGACTTTTTTGCTGTCGGCGATGCTGGCGGCGGCTGCGCCTTCCAGGTGAATGTTCGCTTTGATGAATTCGACGGCGCGGTAAGCGCCGGTGGTCACCGCTTGCGTGCTAGCGCCGGTGAACCAGTAAATCATCGCACCGCCGGTTATGAGTCCGAGAACAAACGGCGCGTGGAGGAGCGAGAGATTGTTCACGTTTTCCGTGAGGCCGTGCGTTAGTGCCATGATGATGGAAAAGATCATCGTCGTGGCGCCTACGACCGCCGTGCCGATGAGCACGGGTTTGGCGGTGGCCTTAAACGTGTTGCCAGCGCCGTCGTTGGCTTCGAGCATTTCCTTGGCGCGTTCGAAGTTTACGTCGATGTTGTAGGCTTTTTTCAATTCCCCCTGAATGCCAGGAATTTGCTCGATCAGCGACAGTTCGTAGACAGACTGCGCGTTATCAGTGACCGGTCCGTAGGAATCGACGGCGATCGTGACCGGTCCCATGCCGAGGAAGCCGAAGGCCACCAGTCCGAAAGCGAATACAGCCGGCGCGAGCATGAGCAGTCCGAGGTCGAGAGTGCTGATGAGATAGCCGAGGGACATCAGAAGGACCATTGCCAAGCCGATGTAATAGGCCGAGAAATTTCCCGCGACGAAGCCGGAGAGAATTCCGAGCGAGGCGCCGCCTTCTTCCGCCGAAGCGACGACTTCCTTAACATGGCGCGACTCGGTGGAAGTAAATGCTTTCACCAACTCCGGAATGACGGCGCCCGCAAGCGTTCCGCAAGAGATGATCGTCGCAAGTTTCCACCACTGCGTGGCGTCCACTCCCAGGGTGGGAATAATCAGATACGAGATCACATAGGTCAGGGCAATAGAAACAACCGAAGTGATCCACACCAGCGAAGTCAGCGGCGCTTCGTAGTTCATCTTGTCCGCGTTGCCATACCTCGTTTTGGCGATGAAGCCGTTAATGAAATAGGCTCCGGCGCTGGAAACCAGCATCATGATGCGCATCACGAAGATCCACACGAGCAATTGCACTTGGACTCTCGGATCTTTCACAGCGAGGAGAATAAACGTGATCAGCGCGACGCCAGTGACGCCGTAGGTCTCAAAGCCATCGGCGCTGGGCCCAACGGAATCGCCTGCATTGTCGCCGGTGCAGTCTGCGATAACTCCAGGATTACGCGCGTCGTCTTCCTTTATCTTGAAGACGATCTTCATCAAATCGGAGCCGATATCGGCGATTTTCGTGAAGATGCCGCCTGCGATGCGCAACACCGCCGCGCCAAGCGATTCCCCGATGGCGAAGCCGATGAAGCACGGGCCCGCGTAGTCGCCCGGAATAAACAGCAAAATAAAGAGCATCATCAACAGCTCTACACTGATGAGCATCATACCGATACTCATGCCGGCCTCGAGCGGCGTGTGGTAGATGGGATAAGGCTTGCCACGGAGCGCAGCAAAAGCCGTGCGCGAGTTGGCGAAGGTATTTACGCGAATGCCGAACCAAGCCACGCCGTAGCTTCCGGCCATGCCCACGATGCTGAAGACGAGAATGATCGGCAAAGTCACGGCCGTCGGATGCACGGGAGCGAGGACGCCGAAGTAAAGAACGATGACGACGGCGATAAAGAGCCACAAGAAGACAAGGAATTTGCCCTGGGTGAGAAGGTAGGTTTTGCAGGTTTCGTAAATGAGCTCAGAGATGTCGAGCATCGATTTGTGGACGGGCATGCCCTTCAGCCGGCTGTAGATCGCTAGTCCGAAAATCAGCCCGAATACACAAAAGACGATGCCGAAGAGAAGCAGCTTGTGGCCATCGATACCGAGAAAAGTGACCTGCGAGAGATCGGGCACTTTGAGGCCAGCTTCACCGCCGGCTTCTTGAGCCAGGGTTGCGGCACCGCTGCAAAGCGCGAGAAAAGCGGCCGCGGCACTACCTTTGGCGAATCTACGTCCCAAGGACCAGGCACTTGCAAGCCAGGTGCGCATTAAAAATCCTCCATGAAGAAAAATCGGATTCAGGGTCAACCACCGCCCTGCACACTCGTCTCCGGCACACCATTTCAACCGAACGCGTCTCAATGAGCGTCGGGGGATTGCCTTGCCGGATTTCTAAAGGCTCCCACCTCAGACGGGATAGGAACTTCGCTTTTGTGTCCCCCCGGCCGGACCGGGGCTGCCAGAGCGCGTACCCAACCTCTCTGCCTCGCTAAAATACAGCGAAGCAGCCCCTGTTGGGCCCGAACACGGGCGTACACAAAACGTTGATTTATAACATTTAGCGGAGTGGCGGGTCAAACAGTGAAAGTGCCGTTCCGGGGTCGTGAAGTCGATCGCTCTGGTGACCCGAAGAGGGGCGGATTGGGAGGTTTATAGGACGGTACCGCGACAAATATGCGGGCGAAAAACAATCGCAAAGCGATGGTAACATGCCTTCATTGCCAGAGCAGGAAACAACCCGGTATGGACGGGGGTCCATGAGAGCAGATTTTTCGCAGGCAGCAGCAAGAGTCGCGGCTGCCATTGATGCAGTTCGCCAAAATGGAAAACGCTTGGTAGCCGGCGCGGTCCGCCATACGCCGTCCGCGCTGCTGAGGGTTCGCGGGCAAAACCACAACGAGCAAGCCGCGGGACACGCGTGAGACATCATTTCTTTATTACTGGCACGGATGCCGGCGTCGGGAAGACGACGCTCTCGGCGCTACTCTGCGCGGCGCTGGATGCAGTTTATTGGAAGCCGATCCAGACAGGAACGCTTGAAGGCTCGGACCGCGTGACGGTGATGCGGCTCGCCGGAATTGGGACGGACCGCACGCTGGATGAGGTGTACAAATTTGTGCCGCCGGTTTCGCCGGACCTCGCCGCGCGCTGGGCGGGCGTGGAAATCGATCTGGGACGCATCAATTTGCCGACCAGCCTGCTGAATGACTGGCTGGTCGTCGAAGGCTTGGGCGGCGTGCTGGTTCCCATCAACCAGAAGCAATTTATGCTGGATATGATGGTCAAGTTCAAACTGCCGGTGATTCTTGCGGCGCGCAGTGGCGCGGGGACGATCAATCACACATTGCTGACGCTGGCGGCCCTGCACGCGGCAGAACTGCCCGTACATGGCGTGGTATTGATCGGCGACCAAAACCGCGAGAACCGCGAGACCATCGAGAAGTTTGGACACGTTCGGGTAATCGGCGAAATTCCGCGCCTGCCCAATCTTCACCGCACCGCGTTGATGCAGATCTTCATGAACCACTTCGACCGCGCCGCGTTTTCGCAATAATTGCGCGCCGTGGCCCTGCTATTGCTCCAGAACACATTGAGCCGTCTGCTAGACTGATCGTCGGGAATTCGGCGGATGCATTTGCCTAGATGTGTGGCGGGAAAAGGCGGCAGCTGTTCGGATGGAAAATGGATAGAGGCTGGAGCGGCGATTGTCAGTAAATCTGAACGGATGGAAGCAAAGAATTGTAGCTTTCGCCGGCGGGCTGGGAGCGCCGGGGCTTTTTCTCATTTCCTTTTTGGATTCCTCGGTGCTTTCCTTTCCCATTATCAATGACCTTCTGCTCATTCAGCTCTCCATGCAGAACCACGCCCGCATGCCGGTTTACGCTCTGATGGCGGCGGCCGGCTCGGTATTGGGCTGCGTTGCGCTTTACTTTCTGGCGCGCATGGGCGGGGAAGCCTATTTCCATCGGAAGGCGGGTGCGCGAGCGCATGCGATTCGCCATTGGGTCGAGCGCAACGGTTTCGGTGGAATGTTGATTGCCGCGCTGCTGCCACCGCCGACGCCGTTCAAAATATTTGTGTTTGCTGCCGGCGTTTTTGAGGCGCCGCTCTTTGGATTCGCCTCAGCAATCACGCTGGCCCGTCTGTTTCGCTATTTCGGGGTGGGCTATCTCGCCGTTCGCTACGGCGCGGACGCCATGCCGTATCTCGCTGCTCACAAGTTGCAAGTGGCGGCGCTCGTGATTGCGCTTGTGGCGGTCAGTTATGGACTTTCGCGCTGGATTCTGCGGCATAAGCCGCATCATGAGCCGCAAAAGTGAACCGGGTGTGGATTAATGGCGAAGATCTCGAGCCCAAACCAGCTCCTCGGACGTGACCATGTTGTTTGAGTCGAGTTCGATGACGGCGGCAATCTCATGTTGAGTATCGCCGGCGGCGGCATAACGCAAATCGCGTAAGATGGCCACGTAGCCCCTCTCGGTTTTCTCCAAGCTGGCCTTGGGAACCTGCGCTATCGCGAGAAATCGCCTGGCCACGACTGTGTTTCTGGCCGCGTCAAGAGCGGGAGAAGGATCCGGCTTGAATTGCCTCACGCTGGAGTCAGCGTCAAACGTGTCCGACGAAGAGGCGCTGACTTCGATTTCGTCCAGGGCGCTCTCCGTTTCCACCAATCCGCGCCAGGTGAGGATCGAGAGAGACTCCGGGAAAGCGCTCACACGGCGCGGAGTCTCTCCGTGAAAGGTGCGAGATTCCATCGTGGCCAGTGCATTTGAGTGCAGAGCTGCGCGAGCTCCCACGTAAACCAACACCAGAGCCAGGCCGATGAGGGCGCCGGCTTGTCCGCGCGGTTTTTTTGACTTGGCGCCAATTTCGGAACTGACGAGATGCAATAATTCGGGCAGCGCTATGCAAGCGATCAGGATCGTAAGAATCCACGGGTCAATCGGCGGGAGCCAGTCCGCCGCGAAGCGTCTCGAACTGAGCGGCCAGAAAAGCGCGACACCGTCGGATTGGCACGCGTCCATCGCAATGTGCAGCAAACCGGTGCACAAAGACGCTCCGAAGGTTCCTGCCCAGAGCGTTCCTGCGGGCAGGGGAGTGCCAACAATTTCGCTCCCGGAGCGCAAATAATGCCGAACGACCGGAAACGAGGGAATCAATGTCAGGAAAAAAAATATGGCCAGGATGGAATGCGTGTACGTCCCGTGCCAGGCAAGAAAGTTGGAAGGACCCCAATACTGGCTGAACCAATCGAGATCTGCAGCGCAACCCACAAGTACGGCGCTGGCCAGAGCCGCTTTTCCGGCGCGAGGAAAAAAGCCTCGCGCCACGGCGAGCGATCCCAGTCCATGGGTGACGATGTCCACAATTACGTCTTCGCGGCTTCTTTCGTCTTCGCGGAATGGCCGTTACGTGGAACGAGCAATCTTAGAGCGCGCGGTATAATCTTGAACTCGACAGGAAGGCGTGCCAGCGGCTCGCCGTCCACCTGAGCGTAAATTGGGTCCGCGCCAAGTGGCTCGCAGAGGATATTGTCGGCTTTCCAGAAGTGCACGCCTGCGGTGCCCCGGAGCTTTCCGAGCCAAAGCGTGGGAAGGTAACTAAGGTAGCGCAAACCGCTTTGTGTGGTCAGGGTCATTAACTCAAACTGATCTTCGTAAAGATCGGCGTCCGTGGTGATCTTGAACGGCCCGCCATAGTGTTTCGTGCGGCCCACCACGACCAAAGAGGAGTCGACTTCCTTGCCCGCGGCAATCACCCGAAAGTGCTGGAACTTGTAGCGGAAGGCTTCGCGGGCTCCTTGCCACCAGTACGCCAGAATGCCGACGCGCGCTTTGAGATCGAGATCGATGGAATAGACGATCATGCCATCGGGCCCCGCGCCTGCGACGCTGAGAAAATATTTTGTTTTCGCCGGTTCGTTTAGCGGCGTGGCTAGTCCCAGTGGAATATCCCGCACGACTCCGTGTACGAGCATTTCAGCTGCACTTGGAATGTCCCAGGGCAATTTTAATTCTTTGGCGAGAACATTGGCTGTGCCGCCGGGAAGAAGGGCGAGCGGAACGCGGTGGCCATTCTTTTGGCCTGCCAGACCATTCACAACTTCATTCAGCGTGCCGTCGCCACCGCACGCGATAACGAGATGGCGCCCTTCGTCATTGGCGCGCTGCGCGATCTCCGTGGCGTCGCCGGCTTTTGTGGTTTCGGCAAGGTCTGTGTGGATGCCGCCGGCAGCAAAGATGCGCCGCGCTTCATCGAGCAAGGCGCGGCGGCCATTCCCGCCGTTACCAGCGTTGGGGTTATGGATCAAGAGCGCGTTTTGGATTTCTGTGGTCATCCCGATTTGGCTTCACTGGTGCGAGTCGTTTCTTACCATGTTCATTCTATATAATGTCAGGCGAAATTGAGCTATCCCTTCTAAAGAGGGTTTCATGGCCAAAGCTGCGCCTGCTTCCATCAGGAAAGAGATCGAAGGGCTTCGCGAAAAGCTCCGGCATCACGAATATCGTTATTACGTACTGGACGATCCGGAAATTTCTGACGCGGCTTACGACCGGCTGATGCAGAAATTGCAGGCGCTCGAAGCGGGGTATCCGGAGCTGGTTACGCCGGATTCGCCGACAGTTCGCGTCGGCGGCACACCCCGCGATGGCTTCCAGACGGTGCAGCACGCGCGAGCGATGCTGAGTCTCGACAACGCGTTTTCCTATGATGCGCTGCGCGATTTCGACCGGCGCGTGCGTGAAAGCATCGGGAAGGAAAAAATCGAATACATTGCCGAACACAAGTTCGACGGATTGAGCATCTCGCTGCAATATGCGGGTGGAAGGCTCGTGCGCGGCGTGACGCGTGGCGATGGCACGACCGGCGAAGACGTCACTCCCAACGTAAAAACGATTCGTTCGATTCCGCTGCAAATGGATGCCGCGGCCTTGAAGAAGGCCAAACTGCCCTCCGTTTTCGAAGTGCGCGGCGAAGTCCTGATGACGCACAAGGCGTTTGAAGCCCTGAACCGGCAGCAAGAGTTGACAGGCGGGAAGATTTTTGTAAACGCGCGCAATTCGGCTGCTGGAGCCGTGCGCGTTCTCGATCCCTCGATTACTGCGGCACGGCGGCTGGACTTTTTCGCCTACTACCTTTTTGTCGATGGCAAAGTGCCTTTTCCGAAGCATTCCGATAGCCTGGGAGCACTCAAGCAATTGCGTTTCCGCGCCTCGGATGATTGGAAGTTGTGCCATGGAATCGATGAAGTGATCGCGTACTGCGACGATTGGGATGCGAAGCGCGAAAAACTGCCTTACGAGATTGATGGCGTGGTGATCAAGGTCAATGCCACCGCCATTCAGAACGAACTGGGGTTTACTGCCAAAGCCCCGCGGTGGGCGATCGCCTTCAAATACCCGGCGCGGCAAGAGACTACCGTTGTCAACGACATCATCGTGCAGGTCGGCCGGACCGGTGCGCTGACCCCGGTAGCCATGCTCGAGCCAGTGCAGGTGGGAGGCGTCACTGTCAGCCGTTCCACACTCCACAATATGGATGAGGTTGAACGGCTAGGAGTGCAGATTGGCGACACGGTGCTGATCGAGCGCGCGGGGGAAGTGATTCCTCATGTCCTCAAAGTGGTCAAGGAAGGGAAGAACCGCAAGCCTTTCCGCATGCCGAGACATTGTCCTGAATGTCACAGCGCGATTCATCATGTGGACGGGGAGGTGGCTTACCGCTGCGTGAACGCGGCTTGTCCGGCGAAGAGGAAGGAGTCGCTGCTGCACTACGCGAGCCGGCATGCGATGAATATCGATGGGCTCGGCGACAAGATCGTCGATCAACTTGTGGATAAAGGGCTGGTGAAGGATGTCGCCGATCTTTATGCACTGAAAGAGGACGACGTGGTGGCTCTCGATCGCATGGCGGAAAAATCCGCGCAGAATCTGCTCGAGGAAATTGAAGGCAGCAAGAAGTGCAGCCTTGCACGCCTGATTTATGCGTTGGGGATATTTTCCGTGGGCGAAAGAACAGGCCAGCTGCTTGCGGAGCACTTTTCCTCGCTGGAGGAATTGGCCTCCGCGAAGGAAGAGCAACTTGAGGCTGTACATGAAGTCGGCCCTAAAGTTGCAGCTTCGATTGTTGAGTTTTTCTCCGAGCCAGCCAATCGCCAGCTCATCAAGAGGTTGAACAGAGGAGGCGTACACCCCACTGCAGAAAAGCGCGAAGTCAAAAGCGAGAAGTTTAGAGGCAAGTCGTTCGTCTTCACCGGCGGTCTTGCGAACCGCTCTCGCGAAGAAGCGGGCGAACTCGTCCAGCAGCACGGCGGCAAAGTCTCCGGCACGGTCAGCAAGAAGACGGACTACGTGGTTGTCGGCACCGATCCGGGCTCCAAATACGAGAAGGCCAAGGAACTCGGCGTAACTATCCTTACTGAATCCGAGTTCGAAAGGCTTCTAGAAGCCAAATAGCCGATTGTTCCCCTACGGCGATTCTCCAAAACATTCGCCAACATTTTGGCTCTGAGGCATAATCCGCGCGACGGCGAGGTGTGGGCGCCCCAAGTCCAGAGCCTGCTCTGCGACCCACGAAATCGCCCGCACCTTCCCGTAGGACGAACGATTGGCACTCGAGTTATAATTAAGTTGGCGGGTGAGCCGGGTGATCGCTGGCTTGGTTATCGCAAGATGGCTGGGCGGGAGGAAAGTCCGGACACCGTCGTCGTAGGCTCGCAAGAGCCGGTGACGAAATAAACCCTTCGGTCCTTCGGGGCTTCGGGGTAAAGGGCAACGCGCCTGGTAACGCCAGGGGTGCGGTAGCGCAGACTTGAGTCTGTGACGCTTTGTTTGTGCGACGCGAGTCGTGCAGCGGCGGAAAAGGCTCACAGGCTAAAGCCTGTGCTACTGTTCACGGAAAGTGCCACAGAAAATATACCGCCGGCTGGGAGAAGCACGGTGGCATCGCGCAGGAAAACCTGCGGGACGTCTTCGAAACGCTCGCTCAGTTTGGCAAGGGTGAAAAGGTGGGGTAAGAGCCCACCGCTTCGGTGGCAACATCGGAGGCACGGAAAACCCCGCGTGGTGCAAGGCCAAATAGGAGGGGAGAGCCGGCCCGGCTCGCTGAGATCGTTTGCGGAAGCAAGCGCGCTCCCTCGACGATGGAGCAATCCATTGTTGAGAGCAACCCTCGGGTAGGCTGCTGGATCCCGGCGGCGACGCCGGGACTAGAGGAATGATCGCCGCTGCGTGCCGTCCTTCGCGGGAAGGCGCGCCGCACAGAATCCGGCTTACAGGCTCATCCGCTTATTTTCAATAACTTACAGGCAGTCTCACGGATTTCTAACGGCTCGTCTAACGAGGACCGGCCTGCCTAGGACGCGAATCAACGAAACCATTCGAGGGTCTGCCAGCAAAGCAGAAGACGACAGTTCCTCGATTGTTCGGTCCTCGATGTCGAAGTGATGTCCTTTGCGACGTTCGGGGCTCCAGAGACCGCTGAATTCCGGACAAATGCGAACGCAATAAGTAACCGTGTTGAACAAGCTGACCCGAGCTTCAAATCCGGTGTTTCCGGCGTTCCAATCAAAGACCAGGATGTGCCCGTTCGTCTGCCGGGACTGACGGCTGTCATCAAACAAAATAGGGTCGGCCATCGGAGTAACGATGGGCAATCTCGCGGCCCATCTTGGCTGCGTTTGATAACGGATGTAGTTTCGAACGTCGTCGAAACCAGACCGCAAGGCAAAATCTGCCCCGTGCTGGTGCGTCATGTAGTTGAATGCGATTTTGGCGATGGCGCGGAAGATTATCTGGTCAACGGTTGCACCGACTTCTAGCCAAATATCGCCATCATCCGCGAGCGGACCTGAAAACGTGCCAGGGTCAGGCATTCCGCTGTGAGGAGTAGTCATTATGATGGGACTTACCAACTGTTCATCGCTTGGAAGCACAACCCCGGTTTGGTGTCTGTTGCAACAATCGAGAAGAGTGCATCCCTTTATTGAGGACTGAACTCTACGAAGTAGCGGGCTCGCACAAAGGCCGCGCCCATTCGAGAGAATTCGTTCTTTAAAGCGTACTCAACCGATTGTGTTCTACGTTGCGCTCTCGGAGAACGCTCGCCTTTGCAAGAATGCAAGAGCGACCACACCGACTGGCGCAAACGTTACAAGAGCAAACAGTCGTTGCATCGTCCCTTCCGGTAGAATAGGCGCCATCCGATGCATCATATAGGGTAGCAGACAAACCAGGCAGATAATGTCCAGCAGTAGATATATTCTAAGCCAAGGAACTCGCCAAGTGGCACCTAGAAGTAATAGTGGGGTAATCAAGATCGGGAACAGTAGGAATTGCCACGTTGTATGTCGCGGGTCGGGCATAGGATAGAGCCCAGCTTTGATCGACATTGCTCCATTGGAAAGCAGCCCCATCGCGATAAGGATACGAAGCCAGCATGCCGCACTCCGACGCAGACCCAGATACAGCCCGAATGCTCCAGCGAGTCCGGCCATACCAGTGAGAATCACACCGGTGTTGAAAATTCCCGGATGGCGAGACGCCGACGTTCCAAGCATGCTCGCCGTGTCCGTCGCAAAATGATATCCGGGGTAAAATGGCGCCGCCACCAGTTGGACGCCAAAATACAGCAATGGCATGGCAACAGCGGCCCAAAGCATCATAGTCGTTTGGGGGCGGTTGTCTGGCATTTCGCCTCCTGCTTTTGTACATGACTGAGTACGAGAGCCCTAGTCAAAAAGTCGCAACCGCTGGCCCATATTACTTACGAATCGGGACTCTTGTGCGACACATTCTCAAGAAGTCGCGAAACCGGACAAGTCCCGTCCCTGTCTAACGGTCGTCTAACAGAAATGCCTAACATTGGTGAACATTTCTACTGTTATCGATGTTAGCGATTTGAGGATTTTCAACAACTTACGTGTTCTCAGCGCCGGTTTTCAGAATCCGGCTTACAGGCTCATCCGCTATTTTTCAATAACTTGCAGACAGTTTTGGCGGAATTGTGGCATAACGGTGACTTGGCTTTTGGATTTCTATTCGCTCAAGCTTTGATTCGAGATTTGGGCCGAAGTTTCCTCTTTTGGCTCGAAACGGCAATTCTCGCCGGTGCCAAACCTTGTCCGATATCTCGCGACGTGCCGCCCATGGCCTTGCTAAAGGTAATAAAAGCAAGGCGAACCTGCGAGCGCGGAGAAAGGAAATCGGCCTCCGCAGTTCTATTTTGCAAGGTTTTCCTTTAAGTTGTCGCGAGTGAGTTCGCCCTCCCAACGTGCGACGACTAGCGTGGCCACCCCGTTCCCGATCATATTGACCAGTGCGCGGAACATGCTCATGAAGCGGTCAATGCCAAGAATCAGTGCCATTCCAGCAACGGGGATGGTGGGAATTACGTTGAGCGTCGCAACCAGGGCAATGAAGGCCGCTCCCTGCACACCGCTGGCGCCTTTGGACGTCAAAGTGGCGACGGCAAAAATCGTGAGTTGCTGGCCAAGCGAAAGATGGGTATTGGTGGCTTGCGCGACAAAGAGAGCTGCAAGGGTCATATAGATGCTGGTGCCGTCGGTGTTGAAGGTGTAGCCGGCGGGAACGACGAGACCGACGAGAGCTTTTGAACAGCCCAGCTTTTCCAGCTTTTCCATCAGAGTGGGAATTGCCGGTTCCGATGAGCTAATGGCTAACACCAAAAGAATCTCTTCTTTGATATAAGCGAGAAATTTTACGATGCTGAATCCGGCGAGCACCCCGACGAGACCGAGGACCAGCAAAACGAAAAGAATGGATGTCAGGTAAAACGTGCCGATGAGCCTGGCTAGCGGACCGAGCGATGCGACGCCGTACTTGCCGACGGTGAAAGCCATGGCGCCAAAGGCTCCGATAGGAGCCAGACGCATCAGGATATTCACAATGCCAAATACCACTTCGGCTAGGGAATCGAGCAGCGTAACCACAGGTTTGCCGCGGTCGCCGAGAGCGGATAACGCCAGACCAAAAAGTATTGCTACAAACACTACTTGCAAGATGTCGCCCTTTGCAAAAGCGTCGACGACCGTGGTGGGGATAATGTGTAGCAGAAATTCCGTAACACTCTGCGCCTTAGCTTGACCGGCGAAATCTGCGACTGCCTTCGCGTCAAGATTGGCGGGCGAAACGTTGAAACCTGAACCCGGATGAACGAGATTGCCAACGACCAGGCCGATGAACAATGCCAGCGTGGAGACGAGTTCGAAGTAGAGCAACGCCATACCGCCGACGCGGCCGACCTTCCGGATATCCTGCATGCTGGCGATGCCGGATACGACGGTGCAAAAAATGATCAAGGAAATGATCATGGTGATGAGCCGGATGAAAGCATCCCCCAGCGGCTTCATGGCGATAGCTCTGGCGGGGCTGAAATATCCGAGCGCTACGGCGAAGACAATGGCGATGAGGACCTGTACCCAGAGATGGGCGTAAAAGGGTTTTTTGGGCACCGTCCGAGCAGATTGCATCAGAGTAGGGCGTTTGAGGAGTGAACCACTTTTGCGCGGACCCCAGTCGACGAAGTTTTCATTTCGTTTGCCGTCGATGAATTAAGAGTCGCATGGCCATAGGTTTTTCAATGGTTTTTGAGAGGGTCGTTAATCCGTGGAAGCCACTCCTTCGATTTTCGCGCTGAATTCGACCATCTCGACGACGCGTTTGCTCGGCGCGGGTTCGTGTTCGCGAGTGGTTGGGAGTGGGCCATCGACCGTAAAGTAGTGCGCTCCGGCGACCATCAATTTATCGGCAGGGAAGCGGGTAATGACTTCGTGACCAGTCTCGGTGACGACGATTTCCTCCTCGATTCGCGCCGCGCTCCAGCCATCCGTAGAGGGCCAAAAGGTTTCGAGAGCGAAAACCATTCCTGGTTTGATTTCGTGAGAGTGCTCGAGAGAAACCATGCGGCTGATGACGGGCTTTTCCCAAATGGCGAGACCAATGCCGTGGCCGAATTGGAGGGCGAATGCGGCTTCTTCGTCCGGAAAGCCAAATTCCTGGGCCTTTGGCCAAACCGATGCGATTTCCGCGGTCGTGCGGCCGGGTTGAACCAGTGATATTGCGGCATCGAGATATTCACGGCAACGCTTGTAGGCATCGATCATGGCATGGGACGCGTAGCCAATCGTAAAGCAGCGGTAATAACAGGTCCGGTAGCCCATGTAGGAATGGAGAATGTCGTAGTAAACGGGATCGCCGGGACGCAGAACGCGATCGGAAAAAACGTGTGGGTGTGGACTGCAGCGTTCGCCGGAGATGGCATTCACGGCCTCCACATATTCGGAGCCTAGGTCGTAGAGAACTTTGCTCGCAAGACCCACTGCCTGGCTCTCACTCATACCGGGCTTCATGGCGCGGTAGAGCTCGTCGTAGGCTGCGTCGACCATCATCGCGGAGTGATTGAGGAGCGAAATCTCGTCCTGCGTTTTAATTACGCGAGCATCGGACATGAGTTGCTGCCCGTCGACGATTTTGATTCCTTCTTTCTGTAATGCGAAGAGAATCGGAGGCTCGACGACGTCAATCCCCAGTGGCTCGTTCAAGAGCCCGCGCATCTCGAGCTCCATTTTGATTTTCTTCGCGACGTTTTCGGCACGCCCCATTTCCGGAGACATGGCGCCGCGCAGAAGAGGAATACCGGGACGCGAGCGTTCGCCAAGCCAGGGGCAATGCAACTGATGGTGGCGAGCCGCCGAGCCGAAATCCCACAGGATAGGCTCGTCATTTTGAGGCAAGAGTGCGAAGCGGCTGATTTTATCCTGCGCCCATGTGCCGATATGCGTCGACGTCAGATAGCGGACGTTGTTCATATCGAAGCAAAGGAGCGCGCCCATTTCGGATTTCTTCAGTAGGGCCTTGGCACGCTCAAGACGCTCGCGGCGAAGGCGGTCAAAATCAATGCGGTTTTCCCAATCCACCGCCATCGAGCCGTAGGTTTTCAACGCCATGACGCCGTTCTCCTTTCTGAGCCCGCTTTGGGGTATGCCGAACGACGACCGAGCCGCTTCAAAGAGATCCACCCTATCATCGCTTTACTCCGCTCATGCTTGCCAAGACGTCAAATAACACTGCGAAATCCTCGTGTACCAAACCCATTCCACGAGCTGAGGTCAGGAATTCATTGGTGATGGCGGTAGTCGGCATAGGGACGTCGAGAGCGCGACCCAGATCGAGCGCGAGGAGCATGTCTTTCTGCATCATGTTGACGTTGAACCAAGCTGCGGCCGGTAGCTGGAGTACAAACGGTCCGCGGTACTTCACCATGGGCGACGCGATAGCGCTGTTGGTAAGAACTTCAACGGCAACTTGGCGCGAGATCCCGCTTTTCTCCGCGAGCAAAACACCTTCCGAGAACGCCAACATTTGCACCGCCAAACTCAGGTTCGCCGCAATCTTCATGACCAGCGCGAGGCCGTTCTCGCCGACGTAGGTAACTTTCGGGCCGATGTCGAGCAGCAGCGGCAGAATGCGGTCGAAAGAGGCCTTGCGGCCTCCAACCATTACGGAAAGCTTTCCTTCCTGCAGGGTGATGACGCTACCGGAGACCGGAGCGTCAACCATGTCGGCACCTTTTGCGCGACACTTTGCAGCAACAGATCGGCTGAACTCGGGGCTTACGGTGCTCATGTCGATGAGCACTTTGCCAGACGATAACCCAGCGATAATGCCATCCGGCCCATCGACGATCGTTTCGAGCGCCGATGAGTTCGTAACCATAGAAAATGTAAAATCTGTGGCGGCTGCGACCTCCCTCGGACTTCCAGCCCACTTCATTCCCGCGTCGATCAAACGGGCGGCCTTCGACTGTGTGCGGTTATAGCCGGTGACGACGTGTCCTTTGGCTAGCAGCCGCAAGACCATTTCACTGCCCATTACTCCGAGTCCGACAAAACCAAGATTTGCCATCTACGTTATTCTCCGTCCTAGGAACGATGCACGGATGTATGGAAGCGCATGGTATGACTCACTAGGTCTTCTCTGAATCCTCTCGGACCTGGCGAAGATGCGCACACATGGCATCGCGGGCGCCTTGCGGATCGCTCCGCTCAATGGCCTCAAGAATCCGTTTGTGGTGATACTGGCCGCGCTCCGGGCCACCCTCGATGTAATACGTGCGCATCCGTTGTTCGCGAAGCAGCACCACGATCGAGTCGATCAACGTAAGAATGAGCGGGTTGCCGGCTGCTTCGGCGAGAGCTAGATGGAAATCCAGGTCTCCCTCGATGAACCCTTCTGCATCCGGAGCCGCATCCATCACCATGATCGCTTCGCGCATCGCGGTACGCCCGTCTTCGTCCGCGCGTTGTGCAGCCAATGCCGCGATTCCCGGCTCGAGGATCTCTCTCACTTCAACAAGTTGCACAGCGCCTTCGGAGGAACCAGTGCGGATGATGCGACCCAAACTGTTGCGCATCGAACGAGAGGCGTCATCCGTTGTGACAAACGTGCCGCGACCCGCATAGGCTTCCACCAATCCTTTTTCGCGCAGAGTTTTCAAAGCTTCACGAACTGCGGTGCGGCTGACACCAAACTGCCCTGCGAGGTCTCTCTCGGCGGGCAATTGTTCTCCCGCTTTCAAATCTCCCTTGAGCACGGAGTCTTCAATCTGCTGAACGATCTGCTCGTACAAGCGCGAGCTTTGTACAACCTTATACATAGAAATTCCTTGGCCAGGCAGTTGGAAAACGCAATGCCGGACCGAAAGTGGTTAATTTGTCCGACCACCATACAACAAGCCACCGTTTTGCTGCAATGCCTTGAGAAAGGCGAGATCCTGGGACTTCTGGTCATAGAAAAAGCAAACCCAATTCCTGGCAATCGAAATATTTGTTGACACTTTTTGATGCAGAGTGGTAAGACCAGCAGACCAAGGAGTATTCGGGGGGGCTGTCATCTAGAGGGGGTGTGCGCATGGTTCCTGTTCCCGGGAAGCTTGGTCTGTGCCCGCATTGGATAGCCGCGACGGTCGTTCTGGCATTTCTGCTAACCGGAACCGCTTACGCGCAATCGATTACCGGACGGATTCTTGGTAGCGTGCACGACCAGCAGGACACGGCAATCGCGGGCGCCCGGGTGACCGTCACCGACACACTGCGCAATATCAGCCACTCCACAGTTACCGACGACACGGGCGACTATCTCGTCGGGGATTTGCCCCCGAGCACGTACAAAGTCTCCATCGAAGCGCACGGCTTCAATGCATTCCAAGCGCCGAGTATTCCCGTGGAAATCGGCAAGGACGTACGCGTGGATGCCACACTGAAGGCCGGCGATTCCAACATTGTTGTCACCATTACGGAAGACATTCCTTTGTTGGACAGCACTACGTCGTCGCTGGGTGGAACTCTCAGCAACAAAGAAATCAACGATCTACCTTTGAACGGACGGAACTACGAAAATCTGCTCCAGTTGCGTCCTGGCGTAGTGCGATATCCCGGGGGTGGTTTTTCGACCACCAGCAGCAACGGTTTGCGCGCAGAAGACAATGCGTATTTGATTGACGGCCTATTTAACAGCGAACCATTTTCCGGACAAAGCATCATCAACGGAGCGGGCATCGCGGGCGATTCCGCGACCATCCTGCCCGTCGACGCCATCCAGGAATTCAACGTGATCCAAAATCCACCGGCGGAATATGGATGGAAGCCGGGGACGATGGTGAACGTTGGATTGAAATCCGGGACTAATGTGCTGCACGGCAGCGCCTATGGATTTGTTCGCACCACATCGCTGGACGCGCGAAATTATTTCGATCCCGTCGGAACAGAGAAAACTCCGAGGAACCTGAAGCAGTTTGGTGCAACGGGCGGCGGCGCGATTATCAAGGACAAGTTGTTCTACTTCGGGGCATACGAGGGGCAGCGTTACACGGTCGGGAACATTGGCCAACTCGCGACACCAGCAACAGTCGGATTGCCCGCGCCGGCGAGCGGATCCGATTGCGCTTTCACGGGTCTAGCAGGGGGAGATTGCGCAAACAGCGCGATCGACGCCATCGCGGACGTGCACGCCGCATTTCTGGCGGGACAAATTCCGAACGACGTTAGTGCGGCCAGCTTGAAAATTTCGGGTTGCACTCTCGGGCCACCGATTTCGTGCAACGGCACGGGAATACCGCTAAATAACGGCACAAACCCTGCGGGAAATACGATCATCGACTATGGGCTGCCGAACAGTGTGAGTGTCGACAATGTCCTCGGCAAAATCGACTATCAGCTCAACACCAAGAATACGTTGAATGGCATGTATTTCTTCGGGGACAACAATGGCACCGTGCAGGACGCGTCGCAGCTGCAGACAAAATGGCTCACCCAAATCCACACGCGCGCTCAAGTCGGTGGTGTAAATTGGGTCTGGACTCCCCGACCACAATGGACCAACGAGGCTCGGTTTGGATACAACCGGCTTTACCAGCCGACATTCCCGAATGATCACAATTTGTCAGCCACGTCCTATGGGTTGGATACAGGCGTGACGAATCCTCTGTATGGAGGACTGCCTCGTATCAACGTTCTCGGATTTTTTGGATTTCCGGTCTCTGGCATCGGCGGATTCAATTGGCCCAAAGTGCAAGGACCCGATGCCCGGTATCAGTTCGTCGATCACCTCGCGCGTACTGTTGGCAGACATGCTGTCAAATTTGGCATCGAAGAGCATCGCGACAGTTTTAGCGGCGGTGCCTATGGCGGGACTCGAGGACGCTTCAAATTCCTTGGCGGCAATGCTTTTACATCTGCGGGTGGAATCGCGTCGTCGCCGATCGAGGATTTCTTTGCGGGGTCTCCGACGAACGGCAGCTTGCTCACTGGCGATCCCACGCGTGATATCCATAATTGGGGAACAGCGCTGTTTGTTCAGGACGATTGGCGCGTCACCAATCATCTGACGCTTAATCTTGGCTTGCGATACGAACTGAACAGCGTCATTAAAGATTCCAACAACCAACTCGCGAACTTCGATCCAAACAGAGGTCTGGTACAGGTGGGCAAGGGCATCAGCGGACCGTACAATCTCGACCCGTACAATCTTGCTCCGCGCGCTGGATTTGCCTGGGACATTGCGGGGAACAATAGGACGGTGGTTCGTGGCGGCGCAGGGATAATCTACGAAACGGTCAACTGGGAATCATTCCTGGCGCTAAACAACACGCTGGGTCTTGCAACCATCCCCACTGGGGGAATTGGTGTAACTCCGGGCACGGGCAACATCGCCACAGGGCTGATCACTTATCCAGGCTCGGCGCTCAACTGGGACAACGTTGGCGGCGGCACCGTTTTTCCAACCGGCACGATTGATTGCAGCCCGACGACGGGAAGTCCGTGCACGATCATGGGTATCACCCAGAACTTCAAGACTCCGTACGTTTACACCTGGAACCTGGACGTACAGCACGCTTTCAATTCAAAGATCACTCTGGACACTGCGTATGTCGGCAATCATGGTTCAAAGCTTGCCGGAATCCGCGACATCAACCAGAACGTACCGGCGAACGACGTCCTCGGGGATGAGCAATCGGGCCGTCCGTTCAATGCGGCTTTCCCGTTCCTTAGCTTCATCTACCAGATGGGGAACATCTACAAATCGAATTACAACGGGCTGCAGCTAACGTTGACTGCCAGGGACTATCACGGCTTCACATTTCTCGCGGGTTACACCTATTCGCACGCGCTGGACGATGTCGGCGCTAACTGGGATTTCGGCGCGGGCTCCGGATTGCCCATGGATAGCTATCATCCGCAACGCGAGTATGCCAGCAGCGACTACGATATGCGGCATCGATTCACTCTTTCCGCCACCTACGCAATTCCCGGGCGTCCGGGTTTCGCGCAACTTCTGGAAGGATGGCAAGTCAACACCATCGTTAGTCTTTTCGGTGCGCAACCGTGGGGAGTCATCGACACCGGAACCGATCTCAGCCAGACCGGCGAGGGCGTGGATCGTTGGGATTTCACCGGAAATCCTTCGGACTTCAAGCCTACGAGATCGACTGGAATTCCGTGGATCGCCAACACGAATTTCGCCACCGACGCCAGCGGAAATGTGAATGGAGTCGTGCCAGGCGCTCCGGCGATGGCCGCAACGTGCATCGCGGATGCGGGTAGTCAGGCGGCAGTCAACCAACTCGCGAATTGGGGTTGCTATGCGGAGGGCAAGTCGGTCATGACGCCACCCGCTCCAGGCACATTTGGCACAATGGGCCGGAATACTTTCCGGGATTTCGGTTTCCGAAACGCGGATTTTTCGGCGATGAAACTTTTCCATTTTGGCGAGCAGGTCAAGATGCAGTTCCGGGCGGAATTTTTCAATATTTTCAACCACCCGAATTTCGCTAACCCCTTCGGCGGGCAGAATGGCTGGGGACACAACGATCCTTCTGTCCCAGGGGCCGGGGGATTCGGCTGCTCGTGTGCCACCCCGGACGTTGCTGCTTCAAACCCGGTGATCGGATCTGGCGGAAGCCGCGCCATACAGTTCGGATTGAAATTCCTCTTCTAGAGCCTTGCAGGCCGCAGCTGAACTCGCAATAAGAAAGAATCGCTGGCGAGAGGTGCGCGATGAATTGGTTTGGCACACAGTTGTCCGCAACGTGAATCAAAAGAGGAGTAAAGGAGCCACCATGCCAAACACACAAGGGAATCCGCGAGCTTTGTTGGTTGTCGTAGCTCTATTTGTTGCCCTGCCGTTTGTTTGCCGGCCGGTCTCCACCCAGGAAAGGGCGGAACGAACGATCGAGGAAATCAAAGTCGAAGCCGTAAAGCGCGCCCAGACCGGAATGTATCCGATGATCGGACTCGATCCCGCGGATGTAGAAGAGGCGTTTGCTTCGGTCAAGACTCGGGACAAAGACGAATGGGCGGCTGCCTTCATGCAAGTCGCTGACCGCTATATGGCGGAAGGCAAGAAATTAGAGAAATCCGATCCCGTGAGGGCCAACGCCGACTTCGTTCGCGCGTGGCGTGTCTATTCCTTCGGCCGCTGGCCGATTCCGTCCTCGCCGAAGAAAAAGGAGTCGTACGTCAAAGCCATCGAAGCGTTTCTGGCACATGCAAAGTTTTGGGATCCGCCGCTCGAAGTGGTGCGCATCCCCTTCGAAGGCTCTGAAATTATCGGCTACCTGCGTCTGCCGAAAAATGCTCCGGGTCCCGTGCCTATGGTCATAGCGGTTAACGGACTCGACAGCCGTAAGGAAGATCTGAGCGAAAGCTTCGGCGCTATCCTTCCTTATGGCATTGGTTTTCTCGCCGTGGACGGCCCTGGAACCGGACAATGCCCGATCAAGGCCAGCCCAACAGCGGATCGTTTGCTTTCACGGGTGATCGATTATTTGCAGGGGCGGCCTGAAGTGGACAAGACGCGAATCGCCTTTCACGGCGTCAGCTGGGGAGCTTACTGGGGGACGAAAATGTCCGTGGTCGAGCACGACCGGCTGAAAGCGGTCAGCGTGCAGTCGCCGCCTACCGACACATTCTTCACCAGGAAATTTCTAACGGAATCCCTGCTGGGCAATCGCGAATATCTCTTCGATCAAGTTCCGGCCCTGGAGGCGATTTTCGATGATGTGAATAGCGTCGATGATATCGCGGCGGTTTTCGAGAAGATGTCGCTGGCGAAGCAGGGAATTCTTGGCAAACCCACTACGCCCATGTTGGTTATTGCAGGCGTGAAAGATACGCAGGTCCCCATCTCCGATATCTATGAGCTGATGAACTCCGGCGACATTCCCAAAGAAGCGTGGATCAATCCTTCCGGGGGGCACCTGGGTCGCCAGGTGAAGGTGTGGCCTGACCCGCTGATCTTCCGGCGCATTCTTTTGCCATGGATCGCGCGGAATCTCGAAGTGCCGCCACTCCCGGAGCCTGAGAAAAAAGCCGGAGACTAGCGTCAGCGGTCTCGCGAAAGATCACCTGCAAACTCCTAAAGAAGTTGTCAATGGAACGGAACACCGGTGCTTTTGGAAATGGCTCGCAACTCCTCGACGACCGGCAAAATGAGGGGCACGCCGTTGTCGCGCCGAATGCGTTCCGCTTCGCGTTCGGGGTCACCCGGAAGCAGCGGGCCGGTCGTACCTGGGGCCGGTTTCGCAGCGCGAAACACGCGAACGTAATCATCCACTTGCGACTTAAAGACATCGGCGTCGATGAAGCCATCGATCCTCATAGCGCCGAAGAAGTGTCCGATCCCTTTCCCGACACTGCGCGTTGGAAGAGCCTGGGCCACAGCGAACGATGGGGCGAAAGGGCCCCAATTCGCACCGCTGAGCGCGCCACTCAAAAGATCTACCATGATGGCCAGGCCGTAACCCTTGTGACCACCGCGTTCGCGGTCGGAACCCAACGGCAACAGCGCTCCGCCGGCCATGACGTCCGCGGGATCCGTAGTGCCGTAGCCTCGATCGTCCATTGCCCAGCCTTCAGGAATTTTCTCTCCCTTTCTCAGAGCCATTTCGATTTTTCCATACGCAGCTGTACATGTAGCCATATCAATCACAATGGGTGGCTCGTTCTTGCCCGGGAATGCGATTGCAATGGGATTCGTACCGAGCATGCGCTCCATGCCCCACAAAGGGGCAACGATGGGAGATGTATTGGTCATTGCCCACCCGATCATGTCGTGGGCGACCGCCTTGAGTACGTAGTAGCCGGCGATGCCGTAATGATTGGTGTTCATGACGGCAACCCAACCGGCTCCCGCTTTCTCTGCCAAGTCGATGGCCATCTGATTCGCGCGCGGGCCTACCACCAAACCGAGGCCGTTATCGCCATCAACGGTCGCAGTACTTGGCGTCGATCTCAGAAGTTTGATCTGCGGTTTGGGATTAATCAGGCCCTCGCTAACCTGGCCAACGTAGCTGCTCATACGCGCCACGCCGTGCGAGTCGATACCTCGCAGGTCTGCGGCAACGAGCACATCAGCGGCCTGCGTAGCGTCGCTTTTAGACAGACCAAAATAGATGAACACGCGAGCGCAGAACTCGTGCAGCGCTTCCGCCGGAAACGTCTTGGTAGCTACACTGTCCACGGAGTTATGCCTCAATTGATCCGGACCAATTTTCCGCCGGTATGCTGAGTGTTGAATGCGATTGTTTACCCTCCGTTCGGAACTAGCAACTCTGCAGAGGTATTCTACGCCCGCAATCGCGATTGACTGGTCGCCTTCTGGCGAGGAAACGATCCGTTCTTTGCCCTGGCGATAAGCAGCCACGTTCTTTTATGGAGTCTGCTCCAACCCGACGGAAACGACGCCAGTGGTCGGTGCCGAGCGGAAGGTCCGCCCGGAACCTAGCAGGAATCATGTCATGCTTTGAAAGACTTGGTCGAGCGTGCGTTACGGGAGTCAAGACGTGTGGAACGCGCGGTCCAGGCCTGAGGACAACATTTAGACCTCCGCTGTAAACGATTGCACTTTAAGAAGAAGAGGGGCCTGGCAGGCATCATCGCCCCGTTTGGGAAACTTCACCTCGGTCAACCAGTGACGGTTAATGTTTTTCACCAACATTTCGAACTCGTCCAGTTGTCCCGGCTTGCAGATATAGCAACTTGCATGAAGCTCATAGCTCTTCAGAATGTCCGCTTCGGAGTTCGAAGTAGTCAAAACAATTACAGGAATCGTTTTTAGCTTGGGGTCCGCTTTCATGCGAGCCAGGACTTCCCTTCCATCCATTCTGGGGAGATTTAGATCGAGCAAAATGAGGTCTGGACGAGGAGCACGGACATACTGTCTCTCCCGGTTCAGAAACGCCATCGCTTCTACACCGTCCGAAGCCACAAGCAAATGGATGGAATTGTTGACACCAAGCAACACTTCCCGCATTAAACGCACGTCGCCAGCGTTGTCTTCTACCAACAGAATTTGTATGGGCATACTGCTCCTTTGACCACACCTGTGGCCAAAACGACTCGTAAAGGTATCGGCTTAAGGTCGGTAAGAAAGAAAAGTACTGGAGTCCGGCCCTTGCGGTATCGGGGAGCTATTAGAATGAGTTAATGCGGATCGAAGCGCAATGGTACGAGCGAACAGGCCCGCGTCAGCATCCCCGTTGCCGGAACTCCCGCGGTGCCGCTGCACGCAACAATGTCTCGACGAGTTCTATCGCGGCCGAGAGGAAATGATAGGTGTCACTTGGAATTTGACGGACCAACCGGAGGTTGCGAAGAGACTTCGGACAAAGCTGCCTACTGTCAAGAAATCAACCGAGTAGCCTCGCTCGGCCTACCCCAAAACGTTTAACAAACTACGGCAATACGTGTACAGACTGACCCTTCCAACATGGCCACACTAGGGACGTTGGAGCACCATGCTACGCACATACGACTTATTCGAAGTCTTGCCGGACGGCGATCTAATTTGGAGAACAAGAATCGATGGGCACGAGAGCGCCATCCACCAGTTGCAGCAAGCCGCTAAGGAAAGCGCAAACGAGTTCAGGCTGATGCATATTCCGAGCATGACACTCATCGCTACCATCAACGCAAAAACCGAGTGATGTAGGACTCTCGCATGACAGGCATGCCTCGCGGTACATCGGCTTGCCTTCGATTTCCACCACGATGAGACTGAACTGACGAATGCTTTCGGGGTGGAGCATCTCATGAGCCCCCGGACGATCTGTTGAAAGCGAATCCTACAGACCGACGTGAGGCTTTTATCGTAGAAGCCAACCGAAGAGCAGGCCAGGAAAATCAAGGTACTAAGGCTTTATGGGTATTGTGGTTCGCTGGTAGCAAGCGCAGGTTGGAAGAGTACCCGAGGCTTCCATGTGGCAGTTTGGGTTGTGATCTGCGCAAACTGCAGTTCAAATATCGTACATTCTACGGTCGAGCAGAATCATTTAGCGGACTGGCTGATCCCCTTGAAGCCGGAGGTGCCCACGGGAGCCAGGATAGTTTGCGAAAAATGCCAGACCAGTGTTTCATTTCTACGCTCTGACCTTCGCTATCTCGCAAACGACTAGAGTGACTGACGCGTTTGTCTTTGCGGCTCTTGGATACTCGGCGCAAACGTGTGCTGCAAATTCCTGATTGCAGCGCAGGATATAGTTTTCCTTCATCTGCTGGAGCGAGATTCCTATAGGCGGTCCCGTGGGACGGAACAACCACGCGCATCTCGAGCATGCCGGCCCGTGAAAATGTGCGTCACGAATCCATGTCAGTGTCCGGAGATTGGAGACCGTTTGACACTTCGTACGTGTTGAGTAGCTTGCGGTATCTGGCATAGGTTTCTGTTTAGGAGCCTAGATTCTCTTTGGAGTCTATGGTCGTTGCGGAATCCTTACATTAGTATCGGGTAAATAATGTAGTGTCGAAAAGTAACAAGCCGGGAATATCGATTTGGTGCGGTGTGTCGAATTGAACCACCCGCGACATTGAGACTCGCCACCGATGTCAAACTCTGACGGGTTTTCAACAAAATGCACAAAATACAGAAGGCTGTTCGGCCCCCGCACTTTGCTTGTGCCAGGAAAAATGCGGAATCGACTGGAGCCATCGGCCACGACTCACCACAACAGCTTCAATCCAAATTGCACTTGCCGCGAGCTTGTTGCTGTCGACGTGATTACGCCCGCCGTCGGCGAAGGATCGCCAGCGGCGGCCGCGTACACCACGGGATTCGGTGTATTGAAATTCGCGTGGTTTAGCAAGTTGAAGATCTCCGCTCGGAATTGCAACCCGAGGCGTTCCGTCAGCAAGAATCGACGCGACACGGAAAAGTCCGTTTCATAGAGATTCGGTCCCTGCAGTGTGTTTCGTCCGACATTGCCGTATGTACCAGTCAACGGTTGAAGGAACGCGTTCGGATTGAAATATTGATTTGGCCCACCCTGGATGATCGATCCCGTAAAATCGGGATTTACGGAAGGGCGCACGGGATTGCGCGTGTCACCGTCGTTCGACGGGTTGTAGGAAAGCTGCGGCGTAAACGGTAGCCCTGAAAGCAGCGTCTGAATCGCGCTGACCTGCCAATCCGCAGCGATCCTTTTGAACCATGGATTGTCTCCGGCAACGGCGGAGCGGCTGAAAGGCAAATCGTAGGTTAGATTGATTACTCCCGCGTTCCTTACGTCGAACGACGCGCGTCCATAGTCCGCCTTCGGGTACAGCGGATTCGCAACGAAAGCTGGAGAATTGGTCGCCACACTCGTGTTCATGTTATCGCCGTCATCGAGCGATTTCGAAAAAGTGTAGACACCACGGAACTGCAGACCCTTGCTTAAGCGCCGGTTCACGTCGACCTGCAATCCGTGGTAAGAACTGATTCCTTGGGAGAACCAGTGGGTCGTGTTCCAGACTGCGTTGTTTTCGAGTGCCGCGCCGCTCGGGTAGTAGAGGGTGCCGTTCGGATATCCGGCCGGGCATGGTGCAGCGGGGCAGATCGTAGGCGTCGGCAGATTTGCATCGACGGAAAGCAATTCGTGGTAACCGTGGGAGCCGATGTAACCGACACTGAACGTTGTGCTGGGCGTGAGCTGCCGCTCGACTTTCAGTGACCAGGCGTCGACGGTCGGCGTACGCAAATCTGGTTGCACGCCACTCGGGATGACCTTTGCTCCTGTGTACGTGGCGTCCGGCGCGATCTCAGAGAACGCTATGTTCTTCACGGCATAAACCGTGTTGAACGGGCTGTTTTGATCCAGCCGATAGCTCAAATTGTCCAGCAAGGCGTAGTACACGCCGAATCCGGCGCGCACGACGGTTTTCTTGGAGGCGAACGGAGCCCATGCGAGCCCGGCGCGAGGGGCGGGCAGGAACGCGGCCTTGTTTGCCGTGAAGACGGAGCCGCCCACCCTTGGATCGGTCGCGATGATACCGTTCTGATCGAATAGATAGTTCGAGGCACGGCCGTTCGCTTCATTCCAGCCATTCGTGAATTCCGAGCGAAACCCAAGACGCACTTCGAGCGAAGGCGTTATGCGAATCGCATCCTCTGCGTAGGCTGCGCCTTCCAGTGTTCGCCACCCGAGAGGCGTATAGGAAGGCGCGTAGGTGTAGGTGGATACTTTTCCTGCGAGGAAGCTCTGCAGATTTGTAAACGAGACTTGGCCGTATTGATCCTGAATCAGAGTGTCGTTCGCCTGAATGCGTTGGACCCAACCGCCAAAATTGAGCAAGTGTTTTCCGTGGGTGATCGTCAAATGATCGTCACCGGTGAACAGATTGCGCACGTCCGTGAGGTTGCTTCCGGCGTTCGTGCCGCCGTTGGTGATCTGCGACGCGCCGTTCAAGGTTGTTCCACCGCCAACGACGACGGCGCCGACCGGCTGGTCCTCGCGAATCCAGCCGGACAGACCGGTGGCCGTGTTGCTATCGAAGAAAAAAGCGCCCCGCGAAAAGCCAAACGTGGCGCGATTCACCGCAGTTAGGGAGAAGACGTGCGTTTCGCTGAGACTGACTACCTGCTCACGTAAATTCACATTCGTATACGTCAAAGGATTGCTCGTGGGTGAAAGAGCAGCGCTATCGTCGATGGTGTATATCGCGGCGAGATTGTCGCGCTGGCTAAAAAGCTGATCCACGCGCAGTGTCCCGAAATCTTCGCGTATGTGCTGGAGAGGATTGCTGAATGACTCTGCAATCCCGCTTGGACTGCCAGACGAAGTCAGGATTTCCGGTCCGTTCGCCACGGGCCAGAGTGCCAGCAGAGGCTGAATGCTGGGAACCGCGCTCGCCCGGGAAGTGTTGTCCGGCACCAGCGTCAAATCGCTGAGGCCCAGCGACTGCCGGTATCCTTCGTAATTGCCGAAGACGAAGGTTTTGTCTCTTATGATCGGGCCGCCCGCCGAGCCGCCAAATACGTTGCGTTCGAAATGAGGAATGTCACCGTGATCGAAGAAATTTCGCGCATCGAAGATGCTGTTGCGCAGAAATTCGTAAACCGATTCATGAAACGCGTTCGTGCCGTTGGCGGTGACGATGTTGATCTGGGCGCCCGGCCGTTTTCCATATTCCGCGCCATACGTGTCGGTCACGACGGCAAATTCGCGGACCGCGTCCACGCCCAGCAACTGGCCGCTTACGCCTCCCGGCGTGTTGTTGATCTCGGAGGCACTGGTGTATTCCACGCCGTTCAACAAGAAGAGATTCTCTTGCGGCCGCCGTCCGGACACGGCAAACATACTCCCCACCACGGAGTTGGAGGTGCCGATGCCGCCGGAGCGCTGGGACGTGTAGTTCACGATGCCCGGATTCAGCGTCAGCAACTGATCGTAACTGCGCCCGTTCAGCGGCAGGTCTTTTACTTCGTGCTCGCCGACCAGGCCGGAAGAATCCTCGGTCGAAATTTGGACGGCCGTGGAAAATGCCGGAACTTCTATAGTTTCGTACATGTCTCCGACCTGCAACTTCAAATCGATTTCCTCGCGCTCCCCGACGGCCAGCTTGATCGCGCGACTATGGTCTGTCTGAAAGCCAGTTTTGCCAGCGGTAATTTCGTATTGCCCAACCGGCAAGGCTGCGGCGTTGAAAAGGCCCGCCTCGTCCGTCACCAATGTGCGCTCCCTGTCGGTCTCCAGGTTCTTGATCACGATGGTGGCGCCGGAAACCGGCGCATTCGCCGCATCCGTAACCTTGCCCCACAACGAAGAATCTCCTTGGGCAAAAGCGGAAAGAGCAAGCAATACGGAAGCAAGCGTGGCGAAGACTGCCTTTGCCCTGTATTTTTTTGGTGAAGAGACTGCGAGATTTATAGAAATCATTTCCAAGCTCCATTTCGTTTTTTTTGATTTATGCGCCTAAAGCACATGTGGCGCGGAATACGTTTCGAGTTCGGTTTTGCAGCCTGAAACAAAAGAGAGGTTCAGCGACAACAACAGGCAATGAGGAGACAGAGAGGAATAGCGGAGAAGGGAGCTGAAAAAATCCCATCGGTGGAGAAAGGAGTCATGGCCGCACCCGGCGCGTCCATTGCGGATCCAATTTCGTTTGCGCGAGGGCGGCCTTGGGGGCGATGGAGTGCACTCCCGACCAAACCAATTGCAACCCGGCTAGCAAACCGACGGCCGCCACGACTGCCTTCAATTTCTGTGCAGGCACCCTCCGAGCAAGCAAGCAACCGATCACGACGCCCGGCAGTCCTCCAGCCAGCAATTGCGGCAGCGTCGTGGTGCTGATTGATCCGAATGTCCAGTGCGCCAAACTGCCAATAACTGCCAATACCAGGCCGAACAGGATGTCCGTGCCGACCACCTGCGCTGGAGCCATTTCCGAGTAGTTTAGCAGCAGCATCGTGCCGAGGGCCCCCGCCCCAGCGGAAGAGAATCCAGATTCAACGCCGATCGGAAACGCGAGCCATGGCAGCCAACGCGAATTTTTCGAAGCAAAATGAGGATTCCGTATGCGGGGAACGAAGGTGATGCTGGATGAAAATGCCAGCAACAAACCCAAGATGATCACGACCGCGGAGTTGCTCGCAGGTTTCGCGAGCACGCGTAGCGCGAAGATACCAAGGACAAGGCCCGGCACCGCTCCAATCACCAGCAACCGGAAATATCGTGAGTGCACATGGCGGCTCGCCAGATAAAACGGCGCCGCAACCAGTCGCAAGACACCCGCAAAAACGAAAGCCGTCCCCACGGCCTCTCCCGCGGGCAGCCCAACCATCAGCAGCAACGCGGGCACAGTAAAGCTCCCGCCGCCGATTCCGGTCAGCCCGACGACCAAGGCGATCACAAATCCCAGGAGGAAATTCATCCGCCTGTTTTCTCCGAAAAGGTATGGATCCCGCATTCGAGTTTCTTGCCGCCCCAGCGGCCGGAACGCGCGTCCGCGCCTGAAACGGGAATCGCCGTGCATGGCTCACAGCCGATGCTCAGGTAGCCGCGGTCGTACTGCGGAAGATATGGGAGTTGATGTTTACCGGTGAATTCCCATACCTGGGCCCACGACCAATCCGCGAGAAGGCTGATTTTCAGGAGTGTTTTGCCGCTCGGTAGCTTGTGGTGCTCGATCTTTTTGAGATTGCGCCTAGTAGGCGATTGCTCGCGCCGCAGGCCCGTAAACCACAAGTCGAACAGCTCCAGCGATTTCATCAGCGGCTCTACTTTTCGGATTTGGCAGCACTTCGCAGGGTCGAGTTGGTGCAAGATCCCAAATTCCGCTTCCTGTTGCGGCACGGTCGTGTGCGGCCCCACGTTTACCAGATTCAGCTTCCAGTCCCTGGCGACCTGATCGCGAAATCGGTATGTATCGGTGAAGTGATATCCAGTTTCAAGAAATAACACGGGGACCCTTGGAAGCGATTGCCGCAAGAGTGAAAGTACGATCATGTCTTCTGCCTGAAAACTGCAGGTGAGGCAAGCCGGCACTGACGGGAATCGCTCGAAAATCGCTTCAAGTAAATCCTCAGCATTCAAGGCTTCCGACGTTTCGGTGAGTTGCGCGTCAGTCATTGGCAGGCTCTTTCTCTGATTGGTCGGGCGCGCCGCTGATTCGCAACGTTTGTGCCCGAGATACGATGTGCGCGGCGATCTCCTCGCGATTCTGGCGATCCGAATCCAGACCCAAATCAAACAGCGAACCTCCAGCGAGTCGCTTGAGCGTATGGACGAGCCGCAGCGAGGGCTTGTCGATAACCAGAAGAACCAACAATCCTGCGGACCAGACGGAGGCGAGGAGAGACGCCAAGTACGCTGAAGGAATTTGATGGCCGTCAAGGGTGATCGTTGCAAATCCGTTCTCGAACAGCGCTCGTTCCGCAGCATCGGCAAGTGATGCGCGATTCGGCAGCAGAAAGACTCCGGGACGGTGGCCGTACCTTGAGGCTTTTTCTGTTGCAGACAGGGGCTGTCCGTTCGAAACTTGCTGAGGGGTTAAATCCTCGCGAATCATCCCCGCGCCGACGGTGGCATTCGAAAGTGGATCCAGCAGGATGAAGCTGCCCGTCGTGCGATTCAGTGAATACGGATCGAAGAAGAGCGGCGTGGTCGTTTCCATATGGACCAACGCAATCCCGTTCATAGGTAAGTCGCTCGCAGGTTCCTTGGCAAGTGTGTTGATGTCGATGCGATGGCTGATGCCCGTTACGCGCGCTTTCACCTGGCGTGTCGTATGCTTCAGTAAGTATCCAATATCTTTGCGCAGCGGCTGTTCGTGAAGCCAAACAATCGAAGCGCTGAATCGATTGGAAATCGCCGGCAGTCGCGAGGTCGAAACCAGCATGTCGCCACGGCTGAGATCGATCTCGTCTTCCAGCTTCAACGTGATCGACTGCGTTGCGGCCGCTTCATCCAATTTGCCGTCAAACGTGACGATCGATTGCACGCGCGTCGTTTGCTTCGAGGGCAGGGCCACAACCGATTCCCCCGGATGAATCGTTCCTGCGGCGATTTGCCCCGCGAAGCCGCGAAAAACGGAGTCGGGCCGGATTACGGACTGGATGGGAAACCGGAAAGCAGGCAAAGCGGAAGCCGCTCGCACCGGAATGGTCTCGAGATGCTCCAATAGAGTCTGCCCGGAATACCAATCGGTTCTCGAGCTGCGCTCCACAATGTTGTCACCCTCGAGAGCACTTACCGGCACACAGTGTACGAGCGAAAAATTCAGCGGCTCCACGAGCGAGAGAAATTCTTTCCGCAACCGGAGGAATGTCGCTTCCGAATAGCCGACAAGATCCATCTTGTTCACAGCCACCAGGATATTCGGGATCCCCAGCAGCGATGCAATATAGGTGTGTCGCCTCGTTTGCGGCAAAAGGCCCTTGCTTCCATCGAGCAAAATCACAGCAAGGGAGGCGGTGGAGGCGCCCGTCGCCATATTGCGGGTGTACTGCTCGTGGCCGGGCGTGTCCGCGATAATGAATTTGCGCCGTGCTGTCGCGAAATACCGGTACGCAACATCGATCGTGATGCCTTGCTCGCGTTCCACGCGCAGGCCATCGGTCAGCAACGAGAAATCGATTGGTCCGCTGGACCGGTTCACGCGGCTCTTTTTCACCGACGCGAGCTGATCCTCGTACACGCCTTTTGCGTCGTACAAGAGCCTGCCGATCAGCGTGGATTTTCCGTCGTCGACACTTCCAGCCGTTGTAAACCGCAACAATTCTTTTCCCAGATCCGCCTGAAGGAATTGCTCGAAGGATTCGTGAATAACCGGAACGGAGGCCATCAGAAGTAACCCTCGCGTTTCTTGAGCTCCATCGAGCCTTCTTCATCATGATCGATGGCCCGGTTCTCCCGCTCCGACCGGCGAAACGAAACCATTTCTTCAATAACTTTCGGAAGGGTATCCGCGTCAGACCGAATGGCTCCGGTGCAGGGCACGCAGCCGAGCGAGCGCATCCTGCAATTCACAATCTGTGAGGTCTCACCCGGCAGAATTTCGCCTCCGGAGTGGATCAGGACGAGCGAGCTGCCACGGATGACGACCTCGCGCGGCTTGGCAAGATACAACGGTACAATCGGAATGTTCTCGTCGAGGATGTACAGCCAGATGTCGAGTTCTGTCCAATTCGAAAGCGGGAAGACGCGGATACTTTCATTTTTGTCTATGCGCGAATTAAACAGATTCCACAATTCCGGGCGCTGATTCTTTGGATCCCATTGCCCGTGAGCGTCGCGGAACGAGTAGATCCGCTCTTTCGCTCGCGATTTCTCTTCGTCGCGGCGCGCCCCGCCGAAGGCCGCATTGAAGCCGCCGTTCTGCAAAGCGTCTAACAGAGCTTTTGTCTTTAGCAGGCCGCAGCATTTCTGCGTACCAAGTGCGACGGGATTCGCGCCGCGTGCGATCGCCTCTTCATTGCGATGTACGATCAATTCCGCGCCGATCGACTTGGTATACCAGTCGCGAAACGCGATCATTTCGGGAAACTTGTAGCCGGTGTCGACGTGCAAGAGCGGAAAGGGGATCCTGCCGGGAAAAAATGCTTTCTGCGCCAACCGCAACATGACCGACGAGTCTTTGCCGATCGAATAGAGCATGACGGGACTCGAGAACTCCGCCGCGGCTTCTCGCAGGATGTAGATGCTCTCTGCCTCCAGCATCCGCAGATGGCTGAGCCCGCGCCGTGGAAAGCCCGAGGCGTCTCCGCCTACATTCGCGCCTTTCGGGGGCGTCTCGATCATCACTTGTGTGCTGCGCTGCATCGTTTCCCTTCTTGTTCTCGTGTGAAGCACAAAACCTGGCCTAAAAAACAAAAATCCCACCTACCAGGCTCGCTGGCGGTGGGTTTGATACGACTCTTCTAGATTAAAATCCTAGACTAGGAACCCCCGGCGCCAGTGCACACCTGTGGACAACGCGTACAACACGCGCTACATGCGCCGGTGCAAATCTGGCATTGCTTGGAGGCAATTAACATCTCCGAGACTTTACGATGGAAACTCTCAAACTGCAAGGCCATTTTCGCGGCAAAAGCGCTCATCTCCGACCGGGAAAGGATTTCGACAGAAGGCTGCCGTCAAGGACCCTGATGGCGCCACTCAGCATGGGCCGTCATCCTCGGGTCCTACAACTGGCCGCGACAGTACCTAAGACCTGGTGCACTCGTGGAATCCAAATTGGTACTGCACACCCCTAGCGGTGACGACCGGGATATGTCCTAATCCCGGAACCCTTCCCGTGCGGCAATCCCGCTAACTGAAACCTCGTAACGAAATGGAGGAAGTATGGTCGAACGAAAAATATTTCAAGACAGCGTGACCCCTCTGCCCGTTCAGACTGGACTCACGCCCAATGGGCTGATGGTGCAAGCGGTGCAGCCCGATCAACGCAATGACTTGATGACCCTGCTGTTCTCGCTCTCGATTCCCAAAGCAGCTCAGGACGAACTGGAAGCACGAGTAGCGAAAGGCGAAGTCATTTCATTCGATGAAATGAAAAAGAGCTATTCTCCAAACCCAGCCGACGTCGATCAGCTACAGAATTGGCTGAGGGCGCAGGGCTATCAGATCGTGAAAGTTGCGACTGACGGCACGGGTGTCTACGCCAAAGCCAACGTCGCGCAGATCGAGCAGAGTCTGCAAACCAGGATGGTGCGTGTCACCAAAGACGGTCTGACCTACACAGCTTCGCAGAATGCGCCCAGCTTGCCCGCCGACGTGGGAAAGAGCGTGCATGCCATCATCGGATTGCAACCCTTTCGCCAAGCACACAAGAATATCCGGAAGCGCGCGCCAAAGAACGGCAATCGGGAAATCTTGTCGGATGACGGAGCGGCTGCGACTGTATCGCCGAATATCGCCAACCAGCCGCCCTACCTGGTGAATGAGATCCTGAAGGCCTACAACGCCGACGGCCTGACCGTGAGCGGAAAAGGCCAGACCATCGCCATCTTGATTGACTCCTTTCCCGCTAACAGCGACTTGACTGCGTTTTGGACGCGCAACAAGGTGCAGGCGACGCTCGCGCAAATCGAGAAAATCAACGTGAATGGCGGACATATTCCCGCTCCCGAGGGCGAGGAGACACTTGACACCGAATGGTCCAGCGGCGTGGCCCCTGGCGCGACCATCCGGATATACGCCACAGGCTCGCTGAGCTTTGTGGACCTAGATCTCGCGCTGGATCGCATCATCGCGGATCTTCCCACCCAGCCGGGATTGCGACAATTGTCCATAAGTCTTGGTTTGGGTGAGACCTTCATGGGGGGCCCCACAGGAGAAGTCGCGACGCAGCATCAGAAATTCGTGCGTTTGGCTGCAGCCGGAGTGAATGTATTTGTGTCCAGCGGGGACGCAGGATCGAATCCCGATCAGACCGGACACAATCAGGGGACAACCACGCAAGCCGAGTACGAGTCGTCTGATCCGTTCGTCATCGGCGTTGGCGGAACAAGTCTGAAGCTCGCGTCTGATGGTGGCGTGGCGGACGAGACAGCGTGGACCAGCGGCGGTGGGGGAAAGAGTATCTACTTCAGCCGGCCAGGCTGGCAGACCGCGCCGGGGGCGCCGGCGGTTACGCAACGGATGGTGCCGGATGTGAGTCTCGCTGCCGACCCGGACGAGGGCGCCTTCCTGGTGCTGCACGGCAAGGTGACGCAGATCGGAGGTACGAGTTGGAGCGCGCCGGTATGGGCGGGCTTCTGTGCTCTGATCAATGAAGCACGAACTAAGGCCCAGAAACCTCCACTGCCGTTTCTAAATCCACTCATCTACCCGTTAATTAATACCTGCTTCCGGGACATTAACAAGGGGACGAACGGAGCGTTTGACGCCGGCCCTGGTTACGACCTGGTGACCGGACTCGGGGTTCCCAATGTGAAAGCGCTGATTCAAGCTCTGGCCGCCTAATTCCGGAGACAGCTAAGAACGAGCACGCTCGGGCCTCGCCGGCGAGCGCAGCCGGAGTCACAGCGCCGAAAAAGGGCGGGGAGCATAAACTCCCCGCCCTTTCCATTTCTGTGCCGAGCATGTTCGTCAGCTGGATGTGCAAGTCCTCTTCACGGCGCGATGGACGTAAAGTGAGAGCGAAACGCAAGAGCGTCACGGTGAGGTGGGGTCTGAAGGAATCGTGGAGCAAAGGCGCGCGCCGATGTACAAAAACCGGATCTGAGGCATACGCCGCTGGACGAGCAGACAATCGACCGCGAAGTCTGTATCCATAAAGGGCACTTTTAAGTGCTGGTCTTCTTGGAGAAGAGTAGGAGTGAAGCTCCGACGGCCTCTGAGGAAGCAGGGAAACCACACGTCCGGTAACTCGCGCGAGTTCAGAATGGATGTATCCAAGTTATTCGAAAGTTGATATGCAGCTGAAAATCATCAGGCGGATCGCCGGGACTCAAGGTGATCGTGTTACTTTTGCACAACGGCCAATGTAACTTTGTCTTTTGTCATTTGAGCGACCTGCTCAATGGTGGCGGACACAGGAACTGCGTGAAATTCACTGTCGATCTCCTTCTGCCGCGCGTCGATAGTCTTGAAGAAAAGAGCTTTACCACTCATTTGTACGTCGAGAGTCGTCATTTCCCAGCATGCCGGGCCCACCTCCTGTTGCCGTACCAGAAAGGTCCCGCCCTCATCCAGATGACCTAAGAGCCCGTTACCGAACTTTACGGCGCTCTTCAGATGGCCGCTAATCTCAGCGAGTCGTTTTTGATCCAGATCCAAAGTTAACGCGCCTTCCATATGATGAAAAACCTTCGCTTCGTGACCGGAAGGGCGAAAGGTCGGATTTGGCGTGAATTTCAGTTTGATCCTGTTCCCATCCCTTTCCTCCATTTGAAACACAAAAGCATCCGGAATGAGTTCGAGCAAATTAGTAGCTTGTTTTGCGTCTTCGCGTTGTTGCCGCGCTTGTTTTTGGAGTTCTCGCTTGCTCTTAATCAGTTTCTCAATCCTATGATCTTCGGCTTCCCGCTGTTTTTCATCCAACGCCTTGCCGTTCACCGCCAGCAATCTCTCAATCTGCGCACCTTGCCCCTGACAGGTAATAAACAATCGGCGTCGGCCGTCTTTCTCTACCAGCTTTCGATAACACCACAAAGACCTATCCTTCGCTTGCGCGTCAATTTCATGCTCGATGATATCCCGTACCAGATAGGTCCAGTTTTTCTCGGTGTCTAGACCTTTGGCCGCGTTGTGATTACTTTCCTGGGCGGAGACCGGTGCACTGATGCCATTCGCCACGAGTACGCCCACTGACAGTAAGAAGGCAGTCCGGGCCGTCCTCTTTCTTAATTTCTCCAAATGCAATTTCGCCAACTTGGCGCGTGAGAATGAGTTCGACATGTGCGACCGCCTGTCGTGCTGTGGTGGTCAATTAAGGAGTGAGTGTGAAGCATCCGTGAATCTCAAGACTATCAGGCAGATGCTGTACACAAGGTTCTTTCCTAGTAGCGCCGACAGTAATACGCCACAACTCGTCTCCGGCTGCTTTGCATTGAAGTGAAGAGCAGGTGCCTGTGTCCAGGCAAGCACCTGCTTTCGGCGTGCGTCAGGGGTTATATCGCAGCCAGGCTACCGAATGACCCGGGAGACAACCATCAGGTTTTCTCTGTAAGTGGCACGGAAACTTCAGGTAGGAACGAGGGACGCCCGGAATGATCTGTATTTACAGCATTCCACCGATATACGCCCTCGATATAGACGCTCAGATTAGAACCTGCTGCACCTTGAGTGAGGCCCTATGCAAGTTCTGATTGCTGATGATCATGAGATTGTTCGACGAGGAGTTCGCTCGATCCTGGAATCCAGAGAGGGTTTCGTGATTTGCGGCGAGGCAGCCAACGGCCGAGAGGCAGTTAATAAAGCAAGCCAGTTGCATCCCGATTTAATTATCCTTGACCAAGCGATGCCGATTCTAAGCGGCTTAGGCGCAGCAACTGAAATTCGTCAACTTTTGCCAGATGTACCAATTCTCATGCTGTCGATGCACGATGGCAAACCTCTTCTTGATGCTCTGCGATTGATCGGGACACAGGGATTCGTGCCCAAAGCAGAGTGCGCTGGCAAATTGCTTGAGGCCGTGGACGCGGTTCTACGCGGCGAGACTTTCTTCGATGCAGAACCTAGCCCCTGCATCGGCCTGTCTGAATAGGGTTCTGACCGAGCCTGTGCAAGCTTTCTTGGAGGTTAGAATGGTCACGGTAACGGAACAGATGGAAGACAAAATCTGGGATGCTGCGATGGTTATGGCACACAGATATGTAAGCGCTTATCGCGAAACTCTGCTAACTGATCCTGAGATTGTTGCGGCGATGACGGCTGACACCCTCTCCGTTGGCTTTTCTCTGGAAGACTCTTCCGAAATCGCCGGGATCGGTTTCACGTACCTCGAACGAAATCACCATGCTCTGAATCCGTGAAGAGTCTTGCTGTCCGGCCACGGAGCTTGTCGCCGCAGTCAGAAAGGAAACTCCACACCCGGACAACGGGAGCTGAGCATTTTTGTGATCGAGTTGAATCTATGGTACTAATGTAGGGAGCCCTCCCTCCACTCAGCCCAGAAATGAATATAAGGAGAATCGTAATGAAAATCGAAAGAATATTGGGCGGATTGGTGTCCTTGGGCATGGTTGCGGCGCTTGCCGTACCCTTGGCCCTATCCAAATCACAAGATCCACCCGCCCAAGCCTCAGGCAAAGAAATGGGTATGCGAGGTGGGCTGCAGGCCGCAGTGGAGAGCTTGGCACTTACCGATGACCAGAAGGCAAAGGTAAAGGATATCTTTGCGGATGCGAAAGCCAGGCACCAGGCAGTATCAAGCGATACCTCCCTCACAGATGACCAAAAAAAAGCAAAGTGGAAGGAGCTGCACGAAGGCACTCTAGCCAAGGTGAATGCCGTGCTGACTCCTGATCAACAGACCGAGTTGAAGAGCAAGATCGAAGCCGCAAAGTCCAGACCACCGTCGCAGCCGTGATCTAAAGCAGCAGGTCAAGTGGCGATAAACACCGGAAAAAGGCGCCTGGATCGCGAGAACCGGGCGCTTTTGGTGTATGCCGTACCTGTTCTGCGGGTTTTGAAAAATTCTCCATACGGAGAACATTCGCATCGGAGTAGGTTTCCTCGTCGCCGAATCTTAGGCGTACAGGTGGCAATTTAAGCCGATTATGCTTGGTAGGTGAGATCGGTACGTTGATAACTAGCTGTCTGGCCACAATGCGGGCACTGGAACTCGGACCCGCCCGCCGGGAACTCGGGTTTTTCAGGAAAGAAGTAGTCCGACAGGTGCCTTTCTGCAATCGGGGAGTGTATAAAGGGAAGATTGCAATCTGTGCAACGCAACATCCAGGAAGCCATGGCCTACCGTATCGCTGTGGGCCTAATCTGCGCGTAAGGAAACCATAAGGAAACCATAAGGAAAACATAAGGGGATTAGGGCGCTCACGCGACTCGAAGCAAATCCGTAGGACCTGCCCGGGCGAGGGAAACTAGGTCATTTCGACGTCCAGGCGGACAGCAATGGTCTCTTCAAGTTCATTCAGAGAACCGCGCACCCGTGAGAGCATGCTTTCACGCGCAGGTTCGCTCAGAAGCCTTGCTACTCGCAGCATGTTGTGAATAGTTTTGATCTTCACATGAAGATCATTCATAAGATCAAGAACAGAAGGTTTACCGGAAAAGGATACCTGACGTAGCGCTGCGTGCACGCTGTCGACAAGCTTTTCCAAGTTTTGAATGCGAATCTCTAACTCGCCTTCAGAAGCGTCTACATTTCTCCGGAGAGACCTATGCCCAGTGGGCGAATTCCCAGCAATTAAATGGCTTGGACTCATAATCATCCTCCTCGGCCGGCATTAGTTTTAGTCGGCTGAGTCCTACCTCTGAGACGGGGCACCTTTTCCAAGCGCAATAACCTGGCCAACCTGCACACTTCCCGGAAACCCATAAGGGGAAGCGACTTATCGAACAAGGAGAGGAAGACTTTTGAAGTGCGAAGCGTACTAGAACTGGAAAATTGTTTATCCTTAGACCCGTTAATAGGATTTGTTCAGGTAAGTAATTAAAGTTGGCTAGACCGCTAGACCTGAGTGGCTGGACCATTCAAGGCAGGCCGATCGCTTCGGCTTGGATATCTCAGCCCAGGCAGCTTCGTAGGGCATTTACCCGATTACGAATAAATGCTTCCGAAAGTATGCTGTCTTCTGAATGGGAAGTGGCAAATGAAATTTATTTGGCTGCTGTTGGCGCTATTGCTTGTTTGCGCGTGGATAGGCGGCTTTGTTGTCTACCACGTTGCAGGATTCGCGATCCACGCACTCCTAATTCTCGCAGTCATCTCCATCATCATACGGTTGTTTAGTGGAAAACGGACCGTTTAGAAGGTTCGTGAACCGGCTTGGAAATGATTTCGCGCGCCGTGAGCCGTTAGGGCCATCGATGTTGTTCCGCGTTCCAAATTAGAACGGATACGATAAGCCAAGCCAGAACGGCGGTGCTCAAGACGGCAATCGAATTCCAGCCAGGAAGAAGCTTCCAGACCAGTAGCGCAAACAATCCCAGACCAAAAGTCCCCATAGCGGCGCCACGTGCGTCCAGGGCAGCGGCCTTCCTTGCTCTCACAGTTCCATCTATTCCAACCTTTTGCTTCTTTTCCTTTTCATGCTTTGCCACCAGCGTGACGCTCGCAGGGAAAATTGCTGGAAATGCGAGAAAGAGTCCGCCGACTACAGGTCCAAAATGCTTGGCCACAATACCGGTGGCAGCCGTGATTACACCCCCAAACAAGAAACGAATCGCATACTCATACCAACGAGTTTTTCGAAGTGCCGAGAAGTCAAAGTGAACGCGCATCAAATTTCATTTCAAAGCCAGAAACCACAAGCCGAAAGCTCCCAGAAACCACGCCGAAAAGGAAAACATGCTCGCCGCCGTCGCGCCCCATCTGTTTCGGACAAGGAGGCGAATACATAGGCAGGCGTACAGGAGAAAAGCGGCGACGCCGGCAATCATCGAACGCCCTTCCCGGGCGGCATAGAGCTTTCCATCCGTCACAATAGTCAGGCTCAAGGTGGCTAGGGCAACGGAAGGAGCGGCGCTGAATAAGCCCGCGAAACTCCTGGGCTTTAGCAGATCACCTAGAACCGCGAAAAGACACACCACCGTTCCTCCCACGGCAAAGCGAATAATGAGCGGCGTCATTTCGAGAAGGCCTCGGGACTCTGCGCTATGGCAAATTCCCCTTTAATTCGTCAATCGACTCGAATAAGCGTCCATGCAAGGTCTGTTTGGCAAGATAGAGGCCATAGCCAGTGACTTCTTTCAGATCGATCTTCGGGGGCATAGCCAGCGCGTTGGGATCCGTCACGACATCCACAAGGACCGGCCCCTTGTGACCGAAGGCTTCCTCCAGCGAACTCTTTAGATCCCCGGAATTCTCGACATGAATTCCACGTATGCCAACGGCTTCTGCTATTTTCGCGAAATTTGTTTTCTTAAAATCCACCGCGAAATCTTGGTACCCCGCAACCCGCATCTCCAGTTTGACCATACCCAGCGTGCTGTTGTTATAGATGATCAGCTTGACCGGCAATTCGTATTGCGCCAGAGTCAGGAGGTCTCCCATGAGCATTGTGAAACCGCCATCTCCGCTCATCGAAATGACCTGGCGCTGGGGAAACGCCATCTGTGCTCCAATCGCCTGCGGCATCGCATTGGCCATCGATCCGTGGTTAAACGAACCAATGAGCCTTCGTTTTCCGGTCATTTTCACGTAGCGCGCCGCCCACACAGCTGTCATTCCCGTATCAACGGTAAAAACCGCATCATTTTCCGCGACTTGGTTCAAGACGGAAGTTACATATTCCGGATGGAGTGGTTCTCCGTTTTTCCTAGCTTCTGCAAAGCGGCTCAACGATTTTTCCGTTTCGCGATATTTGTCGATGCAAGCTTTCAGATGTTTGTCACCCTTTTTGTTTTTCAGCAGCGGCAAGACGGCCTCAATGGTGGCCTTGATGTCACCCATCAATCCGAGCTCGAGACGGGATCTCCGGCCAAGATGCTCCGGTCGAATATCAATCTGTGCGATCCGAGCGTCTTTCGGATACCACGCCGTATATGGAAAGTCTGTGCCCAGCAGCAATACAGCTTCTGCTTTTTCGAGTGCATAGTGTCCGCTTTCGGTTCCCAACAATCCGGTCATCCCAACAACATAAGGGTTCTCTTGCTCGAGGAATTCCTTTCCTCGAAAGCTATAAGCAATCGGCGCTTGGAGGGTTTTCGCAAGCTGAAGAACTTCTTCCCGCGCTCCGGCGCAACCCGCGCCACCGAACAGAGTCACCCGCTCAGTCTTATTCAGGAATTCGGCCAACTTCCGAAGATCACCGCTCGACGGCTGAATGGACGGCCTGGGGCTAAACACGGAATGTTCCAGCTCTTTGGAGGTCATCTTCGCCGCAGCTACATCTCCCGGCAACACCAGCACACTTACGCCGCCTCTAGAATTTGAGGTTTGCATTGCGATCTGTAACAGTCGGGGCATCTGCTTTTCTGAGCCGACAAGCTGGCAAAAGTGGCTGCAATCGAGGAATAGTCTTTCAGGATGAGTTTCCTGAAAATAATCCGTTCCAATTTCACTCGACGGAATTTGCGCCGCTATCGCCAGTACCGGCGCGAGAGTCTTGTGTGCATCAAAGAGTCCATTGATGAGATGAAGGTTGCCGGGACCGCAACTGCCCGCGCAGACAGCGAGATTGCCTGTCAACTGCGCCTCGGCGCTCGCTGCAAATGCGCCGGCTTCCTCGTGCCGAACGTGGACCCACTCGATCTTCTTATTATAGTGAACGGCGTCCACGATGCTGTTCAAGGAATCGCCAACGACGCCATAGATTCTGCGAACCCCTGCGGCCACTAATGCGTCGACCAGGTGTTCCGCCACTGTTTTCATCGCTTTGCTCGTTTCTTATTCATCGGACTCTTTCCAGGTTTTGCTACTTTCCTCTTTTTGGCCTTCTCCGGATCGCCCGTGGCGGCCCTTTCGATATCTCCATCGTTGTCGCGAGCGATTTCTGCAAGCAGCCGTTTACTCAGCACGGAACGCGGCTGTGAGACAGTTATGTCTTTATCCGATGCGTATTTGTCACGGTGTTTGATCAGTAGCCAGGATTTATCTGGCTTGCTGCCAAAACCACGAGTTCGCACCAACACCCAAGATCCCTGCAGTTTCTTGCCTTGGAGAGTAAACTTCAGATCGCCTTTTTCGAGCGCGGCTTCGACGTTGGCGCTCTCCGGAACCCATTCACCCGCGTCCCATACCATTACCGTCCCGCCACCATATTCGCCTTCCGGAATAACCCCCTCAAAGTTTCCATATTCCAGTGGATGATCCTCCACCTGCATCGCCAATCGTTTGACCGATGGATCGAGTGAAGGGCCTTTGGGAACTGCCCAGGAGAGCAGCACGCCTCTGAACTCCAACCGAAAGTCGTAGTGCAATTGCGATGCGCGATGTTTCTGTATAACGTAAAGCAAATGGCGCTTTGAGCTTGCGCCGGAATGTGGTTTTCCGGAAGGCTCTGGGGAAATCTGAAAATTCCGTTTCTCTTTATATTTGTCGAGCGACATCTATCGCTCCTCCTCGGGAACTCTCGATCAGTGACGAACGACGGATGCAGAGAGATCTCATAGCCGTTTCAAGCGTGCAACCGCAGGTCCCAGCGGCTGACGGCTATTAAAAAAGTCGTCCCAAGGGTCTTTCTTCTTAAGACGAGCGCTAAAATTGCCGATGTTGAAGCTGGACGGATCGAGAGATGGCTTGACCTCCGACCAGGCCAGGGGAGTCGAGACAGGTGCATGTGGCTTTCGGCGAACTGAAAAAGGGCTCACGACTGTTTGCACGGAACCGTTCCTAAAGGCGTCCAGGTATACGCGAGCTCCACGATCTGCAATGGCATGCGCGACGGTTAATTGTTTGGGATAGGACGCGGCAAGGCGCGCCACAAATTCCTCGGCGAACCTCAGTACCTCGTTGGCCTCAGGTCCCACTCGGATGGGAACAAATATATGCAACCCACGACTACCGGACGTCTTTGGAAAAGAAACCAGCTCAAGATCATCCAAGACAGCCTTCGCAAATAGACCGGCCTTTGCGGCATCCGCAAACTTTCCTGACTGAGGATCCAGGTCGAAACAGATCCAATCAGGTTTTGGGAAAGTCTTGGCCCTGCTCCCGCTTACGTGAATAGGAATACAGCCAAGATTGGCCAGGGCAAGCTGCGTGGCGAGCGAGCCGCCTACGACGTAGTCGGTGGCTTTTCGAGAAGAAGAACCTCTGTCATTCACGATTCGCTTCGTAGGTGTTCCCGCCGGCATGCTTTCCGGTTTCTGCTTTTGATAAAAACATGCACCGCTCATGCCGTCTGGGCAGCGTTCCAACGTCAAAATGCGGTCATTAACGTAGGGACGGAGCGCGGGAAAAACATCCCGATAAAACGCAACCAGGTCAAGCTTTGTATACCCTTCTTCGGGCCAAAATACTTTTCCGGGATTTGAAACTTTTATCGGCAAGGTCTTTGATGCAGGCCCCATTTACGCCTCCTTCCGAGTCACTTCCGTAGGTTTTTTGTCGTCGCGCAGCCCCAGATAAACCGGATGACGCAGCTTTCCATCTTTGGTCCACTCAGTAAACGAGAGTTGAGCTACCAGTTTTGGGGCCAGGAACGTCGCATCCCGTTCGCGCACCGCAGAGGCAAAGGGAGACTTCGATCGAACTAACGGCTGAAATTTCCGGTGAAGAGAAGCTAGCATTTCCGTATCGAAGCCCGTGCCAACTTTTCCGGCATAGAGGAGCTTATTGCGTGAATAGACTCCCAAAAGCAAAGCCCCGAAATACTGTCGCGAACCTGTGGGCTCGGTAAAGCCTCCGATAACGAACTCGTCTTCTTCGTGTGCCTTTACTTTGAGCCATTCCCTGGATCTCTTTTCCACATAGATAGATGCGAGGTTTTTGCAAACTACACCTTCAAATCCCCGCTTCGAAGCAATTTGAAACGCCTTGAGGCCGTCGTCGGACAAGAGGGCTGACAGCCGGACACGTGCGGATGGCTTTATGATGCTTTCGAGTACGGCTCGCCTCATAGACAGGGCTTTTTTCCTCAGATCGCCTTCATCGGCGTAGAGACAATCAAAAACTGCGTACTGAGGACGGCCTTTCCCTTGTTGCAATAGTTGGAATCGTGAAACATTCTTAGTGTCGAACACAACCACTTCGCCGTCGATGCAAAGTGTCTTCGGCTTGAGTTTTTGAATTGCCGCTGCGATCTCGGGGTAACGGTCCGTTCGATCAATCGCATTCCTTGATAGTAGGGACACACGCGCACCTTCCTTATACGCAAGCATCCGCACGCCATCATATTTCTCTTCAAATACCCAGCCGGGCCTGGTGAATGGAGCATCCACCAATGTCGCCAGCATGGGAGACACCCGAAAAGGAACTTTACTCATCGCTTTTTCACAAACGCTCTCATCGGTATTAGATATCCTTGGGGGCGCAATTGCTTTACATGAAACCATGTATACGTAAAGGCTCTCGAGGAAGAGACACTCTCGCGACGGGAGTATAACTTGGCTGAAAAGAGAATAACATTCGAAGGACACTCACCGGAGCCAAAGCCGGTGGCCGGGCGGAAGCACGAGAACTCTGAGCCACGCAGGATTTTCCTCCTCTCGCCGGCAAATGCCGGCGGCATACGAGCGAGAATGCTGTTCAGTCCCAATGCGCAGTTCGATCTCGCGCAGCGCCTCCAAAATTCCAGTGTTCCTCTTGGAGAAGTGTTCAGTTTCCTCAGTGGCTTGTATTTTCGGGGAAAATTAACCTATGCGGAAAGATTCAAGAATCCGCCGCCGGGAATCGCGGGAATCCATATCATCACCGCGACCTCGGGACTTCTTCTGCCCGAAGAACCCATGACCTTAGCCAGGCTCAGGTCTATATCCGCATCAACGGTTGATGCGGAAAACCCCCAGTATCGAAGGCCTCTCGATCGCGATGCGTCTCGCTTGCGAGAACTTCTCGATCCCGATACCCAGCTTGTTTTACTCGGGAGCATCGCTACTGAAAAATATGCTGCGCCACTCTTAGAAGTCTTTGGAGAACGATTGCTGTTCCCGCGAGAGTTTGTCGGCCGGGGGGATATGAGCCGTGGAGGTTTGCTATTGCGTTGTTGTTCCGAAGGATCGCCCCTGGAATATGTACAAGTGCTCGGCGCCACTCGCCGCGGGCGACGTCCTCCGAAGCTTAAGCGTTAGCACGGCACACACCTCCAAGCCCCCCGGTCATTTGTTCTTGAATGCCCGCATGCCATCTCTTACTCGGTTCATGGCACTCGCAGGACCCCTCGCCCTCAAGACTCGATATTTCTCCCCGCTCAGCTCGTGATAGTTCACGAAGAAATCTTCCAATTCCCGCAAAAACGTTTTGCCCAAATCTTTGATGTGATGAATGTCCGCAAAGCTGTGATTTTCTTTCTCGACAGCTATAACGCGATCATTTCGTTCCAGTTTCTCTTTCTTACCCTGCTCACCCTCGATGATTCCGACGATCCTGCACTGCAACACACAGCCAGGAAATGCAGGCTCGTCCATCAATACCAGTACATCCGTAGGATCACCGTCGTCAGCGAGTGTCGACGGCACGAAGCCGAAGTCGTACGGAAATTCCATCCCCGCAGGAAGAACTTTCTTCAGCCCGAACACCCTCTGCTTTTCGTCAAATGCATATTTGTTCCGGCTACCCTTCGGAGTCTCAATCACGACCTGGAGGTTCGCTTCGTCTGGGTCAAGGGATTCAAGCAAAGAGGGATTCCCCACCGATGCCTTTGTCTTTTTCTTTTTGCCCGACATCTATTCTCCCCGGTCCCAATTCCCAGTCACGCAGGACCGACAAGTCCACAGACTATACCAAGCCCGACGGCCAATCATTCCCAACCCTGTCGACAACAAAGCCGCTAACTTGCCTTACGCTCCGTCTGCCCCGTTTTCCTGGCCCGCACGTTACTTTTCTTCTTTTCTCTTGGGTTTGAAGACGAAGTTGCGAGACTCTTTCTCAGCGCGCTCCCAATATCGATAACCATGGACCGCCCGGTTTCTTTCCCGATTTCGACAGTCTTGCCATGCCGCTTGGCCTCAATCCATTTGCGCAACTTCGCTTGGAATTCATCGTGATATTTATTGGCTTAAGTGTCTCTGTCATTGTCTTGACGAGCTGCAGGGAACTCCTTTTACGCATTGTTAGCTAAAGGCTCTTCCAATCACATCAGGTAAGCGCTGTAGGAGCGCGGCTAGAGTCCGGTTCGATAGACCGGAATGAATTGAGGAAAATAGGCAGACCCCGTAGAAAGCGCGAAGTAAAAACTGCGGCCCACGGTCAGTCAGCGCTGTTTCTGATTGGAATCTGATGAGCCCTCTATTTATGCCCACTCGATGAACCCAGCGCCTATCGTACCGGATTCACCCGATAGCTCATTGCAAACGCATTGGTATGTTGTAGGAGTACTCCGGACTTCTCAAACCACCGGGAGGAAGAATGGAAGCAGCGGAAGAAAGGTATAAAGTTTTTGTAACCAAGGGGACTCAGCGTAAGGATCTCGGCGAGAAGTCTGAAACCGAGTTGTACACCTACTTGAATACGCGACCCTTGGGGTGCTCTGCGGCCGGCGATGTTTTAGCCCGTCTGGTACTGCGAGAGTCAATGACGGTATCGCTCAAGAGAGCAGGAATAACTGAGCAGGTGGAAATTTCCCGCGTCGATCAATTGTAAATCTATCATCGGAAAATATCCGAAAAGACCTGAGCTCTGAGCACGGAAAGTCAGCCGTCAGTGTCAGAATTCTCGCAACCCACAATCTACAGCAGATGTTTTCCACCCCTACAGTATTCCCTGTATAGTAGAAATCATATCCCCTAGTATTATGCCGCGATTACGTTAATTCATTAGAAGTAGATAAGCTACGGCTATGCGTGTGTTTTGTTCGGATTCGTCTCGCCTTGAGCTCTGTGTTAGGCCCCACTCCGGCGCCAATCGGACGCATTTAATTTGTAGTGTCGAGGTCAATGTGACATGCCCAGTCGTGCCAACCGAAGAACCCCCGGACTCTTACCTTTAGAGAAGACCCCCACGGGCATTCCAGGATTTGATGAGATTAGCGAAGGCGGCCTCCCCAAGGGGCGCACGACGATCATTTGCGGCGGGGCTGGCTGCGGAAAGACGATGTTAGGGATTGAGTTTCTAGTTCGCGGGGCACAGGAATATAACGAGCCGGGCGTGCTCATGGCTTTCGAGGAAACGCCGGAAGACATCGCTAGAAACGTTGCGTCATTGGGTTTTGATATCGAGGACCTTGCGAACAAGAAAAAGCTGTTTCTTGACTATGTAAGCGTCGAGCCCCATGAGATTCAGGAAAGCGGAGACTACGACTTGGAAGGTCTATTCATCCGCTTGCAGAGCGCCGTGGACGCCGTAGGCGCCAAGCGCGTGATGTTCGATACGCTCGAGGCTCTTTTCTCAGGTTTCTCGAACCCCGGGATTCTGCGAGCCGAGTTTCGCCGGTTGTTCCGTTGGCTTAAGGACCGCGGACTGACAACTGTCATCACGGCCGAGAGGGGCGAAGGTACCCTCACGCGTCACGGTTTGGAAGAGTACGTCTCCGATTGCGTGGTTCTCCTTGACCATCGAATAAGGGATCAGATTTCGGCGCGCCGCCTGCGCATTGTAAAGTACAGGGGCACAAAGCACGGGGCCGATGAGTATCCGTTCCTGATTGACGAGCGCGGAATCTCGATTTTGCCGCTCACCTCTCTGCAATTGCAGCATACCGCGTCCAGCGAGCGCATTTCCTCGGGAGTACCCGATTTGGACGAAATGCTGGAAGGGAAGGGGTATTTCCGCGGCTCGAGCATACTTGTCACAGGGACCGCCGGCAGCGGCAAAACCACTCTCGCCGCCTCGTTTGTCGATGCTGCCTGTCGAAGAGGTGAGCGCTGCCTCTATATCGACTTTGAAGAATCCAGGGATCAGGTGGCACGAAACATGAATTCTGTTGGCATTGATCTCGATCCATGGTCCAAGAAAGGGCTTTTGACGCATGAAGCTTGGCGTCCCACTCAATTTGGCATAGAGATGCATCTCCTTCGCATCCACAAACTCATCGAGAAGGTGCAACCGCATTGCGTAGTCATTGACCCCATCACGAATCTCATGAGTGGAAGTAGCGATAAGGAAGTCTACTCCATGCTCATGCGGTTACTGGACTTCTTGAAGGTCGCCGGAATTACAGCGGTTTTTGTTAGCCTCACAAGCGGCGGCACCGAGTTGGAGCAGACTACAGTCGGAATCTCTTCCTTAACCGACACGTGGATCCTGCTGCGAGATTTGGAGTTAAATGGAGAGCGTAACCGCTGTCTCTATGTCCTTAAATCGCGCGGAATGGCCCATTCGAATCAGCTTCGCGAGTTTGTAATCACGGGCCACGGCTTAAGACTCTTGCCAGTTTACATCGGCCCGGGCGGCGTCCTGACGGGATCGTCGAGGGTTACACAGGAGTCCGCGGAACGTGCCGAGGCCGTTCAAAAACAGCAGGAGATCGAGCGCAAGCAGCAGGATGCCGCGCGCAAGCGGCTTGCGATACAGGCGCAAGTGACCGCCCTGCAGGCGGAACTCGATGCCGTCGAAAAAGAAGAAAAGACCCTCAACCGGGAAGAGAAGGATAGGGAAAAGCAAGACAGAGCAGATCTTGACAGATTGGCAAAGAGTCGCGGTTCCCGATAGTCTGGAGCAAATTGGCGACACGGGTTTGAAAATGAATCTGAGACTTAGAAACCGGAAGCGGGCGCCACTTGAAAACTAAGGAAAAAGTGAAGAGTTCCAAAAAGCTGATTGAATTGCGATTGTATGTTGCGGGACAAACTCCGAGGTCCTTGGCGGCCATCACCAATCTGAAAAAGATTTGTGCCGGAGACTTCGAGGAAAATTATCACATTGAAGTGATTGATCTGTTAAAGAACCCGGCCTTGGCGCGAGATCATCAAATTCTAGCCATCCCCACACTTGTCAGAAGCCTACCTGTTCCTATTTGCAAGATAATAGGCGACCTGTCAGATACTGAACGCGTGGTGGTGGGTTTGGACATCCGCAAAGCAAAAGGGAAGAAAGCGACGGTCAAAGCACACGCCGTAACGGGGGCTCGGTAGGAAGCTCGGTTTTATACATGATTCTCCTGATGTCAAAAGAAAGCTCCGAAGAGGATCATCCCGAGGCACTTAGGCAAACCATTGAAAAACAACATGGATATCCGGAAGAAGAAGAACTCTCGGCGCTTATCGCCAAGGACTCCTTCCTCTGTCCTTAAACCCCGCCCGAACGCCGCCGAAGCGCAAGAAATCGTGCTTGCCATTCGCCGTGGAGGAATCGATGCCCTGGTAATGCAGGGTGCGCAAGGCGAGAAAGTCGTCACGCTGCAGGGTACGGAGCATCCATACCGCGTGCTCGTCGAGTCCATAAACGATGGCGCTGCCACTCTGGACGCGGACGGCATAGTCCTCTATGCCAACAGTCGGTTTGCTCAAATCTTGAATATTCCCGTGGGAAAACTGACCGGGAGCTCGCTGCATAACAATTTATCGGCTGGGCAGAGCGACAAGCTAAAAAAACTCATACGGCAGGCGCTTCATCGCAGCTCAGCGGCAGAGCTTACTTTGGATGCCACGGAGGGAAGACCCAAGCTTGTCCGATTTACTCTCCGTCCGCTAAAAGACTCGGATATTCATAAAGTAGGCGTGGTTGCCACCGAACTGACCGAGTTGGTGGAAGCCAATGAAGCCTTGAAGTCCAATGAGGAATCGCTAAGGCAGCTTTCCGCTCGGTTGCTGCAACTTCAGGATGAAGAGCGGCGCCACATCGCGCGCGATCTGCACGATGTCACGGGGCAAAAGCTTGCCGTCTTATCCATGGCCTTGTCCCGCGTTCTCAACCGGCCCAATAGCAACATGGACGCGGACTCACAGCGTGCGCTTACCGAGTCCCTGGCTTGGAGCAAGGAGGTCGCCGCCGAAATTCGCACACTTTCTTATTTGTTGCATCCGCCTTTGCTGGACGAATTGGGGCTGTCTTCAGCCGTCAAATGGTACTTGGCTGGATTCACAAGCAGAACGGGCATCCTGATGGAAACCGAGATTCCCTCCGATATTCAGAGATTGTCGCCTGACGCCGAAGTTGCCATTTTCCGCGTCCTCCAGGAGAGCCTCACAAACGTGCATCGGTACTCTGAAAGCCCGAACGCAGTCGTCCGGATGGATGTAACCGCCGACGAGATCAAACTCGAAATTCAAGATTTTGGGAAAGGCGTGCAATCTTCCAGGGCTAGTTCGCCAAATGGATCGGTCGCACGTCTTGGCGTGGGCATTCAAGGCATGACGGAACGCATGCGCCAACTGGGAGGCAAGCTAGAAATTACATCGAGCCCCAATAAAGGAACCTTAGTCGCAGCCACGATTCCCCTTTCCAGCTTGGCGGCAATTCCCCCGCAGTCTTCCGCAGTCTTGGTCTCTACATCTTCAAATCTCGCTTCCGAGCTTGCGGGACCGGTCCAAAACACTTTGCGGAAGCGAATACTCATCGCGGACGACCACGAAATGCTTCGTCGTGGCGTGAGAAACACCTTGCAAACAGAGCTGGATCTTGAAATTTGCGGCGAGGCTGTGGATGGACAGGACGCTGTCGAGAAAGTGAAGGCCCTCCAGCCCGACTTGGTTATTCTTGACATCAACATGCCGGCTCTTAACGGCCTCGTTGCTCTAAGACAAATACTAAGGCTTCGCCCGCAGACAAAGGTTTTGGTTTTCTCCGTCCACGATTCCGATCAAACGGTCAAAGAGGTTCACGCGGCGGGCGCTCACGGCTTTATATCCAAAGGCAAGGACTCCCAGGATCTGCTGAGAGTTGTACGAGAGATTCTGAACGTAAAAAGTCTAACCGCATCCGCCTCTCCCGTGCCGAATTGATGACTCTGCAATAGCCCTTGGGGTTTGTAAGGCTTTGGTCTTCCATCGCCTACGCAACCCTGTCCAAGCTGGAAGAAACTGTGTGGCCAAGTATGCAGAGCCGGAGGCGCTTAGTCGTTCTTGATTGTGTGACCTTTGAAAAATGCCGGTAATCGTGGCCGGTGGCTTACAGAATGAGCGTCGCGGACGATAATTTCAATTGAACAGTCGTTGTGACAGGAAAAAGATCAGCACCGTTGTCGCGGGGAAAATCACACTCGCAAGTGACAGAAACACTTCATAAGCTATCGTCTTTGGGCTCCTCGAAAGGATGTGGAACATACTCTCGAAAAGCCCAAAGACAAGTTGAGCTGCATCAGTGAGCCACTTTCACAAGCTAGGGCGTTACGTGGACGCTGATGGCGATGTTCGAGCCATTGTCCTGACGATAAGTGACGTCAGCAGTCGAACCCACTTTGAGGCTGCCCTCGATGGTGGTGTTCTTATCAACCGTAAATGACATTGTGCTGGAAGCCGCCGCGGGCTTTTGTGCATCTTGAGAGACGGAAGTCCCAGAGCCGACGGTTAGAGTGAAAGAGTTCTGATCAACGGAAGCGATCTTTCCAGATACGGATTGCGTCTGGGCAGCAGCCTGCTGACCTTGCGGAGTTTGATGCGTGTTCGCCGGTGGCAGTGCCAAAGCTACCGCTACGAGAACCGTGCCTGCCAACGTAAAAAATCCAAATCGCCATGCGTTCTTCATTTCCCAAGCCCTCCTCGAGATATGTTTGGCCAGGCACCATCGAGGTTGCAGGAGCTCTGCCAATCTTCAGCTGGAGAGCGGAATATGAAAACTTCAATTGGGTGAATGAGTTAGCGGCAGTAAAAAAATGCGCAGCACTGTGTTTACTAGTACCAGAACCGGAAATCTCTTCCTGTCGAGTAAATAATCTGGCTAGGTAATTTATTGCGCTGGATTTACAGCAATCCTGGTATTGCCGGAAACATTCGCCTTAGGCAATTCTTTCATTTCTGCCTTGGTGGCTGTAGGCGCGTGAGATCCGCAATCAAAAATGGAGGTATCGAGAGAAGCGGTTAGGGGATAGGATTTTCCGCCTTCTGTCAGTTGCGTGAGCAAAAGTTCATAGCGAAACCCTTCGGGATGGTTTCGGCTTCGCAGCAATACGAGGAGACCGCGCACCTCTGAATCAGAACGAATCACGACACTGTATCCGGTCGCGAGGTCCGACACAACCGTGCCTCGAAACTCACTGCCATCGCGATCGATGCTCGAATCGATGGCGCTGAGAATCTTAACGTGCACAATAGTTCCCTGAGGTAGGACGTCAAGGGGATCGGCATCCGTATGCCGGAGACGTGTCTGCAAGTGAAAAGTCAGAGTCGTTCCTGCGGGAACGCGTATGGGCTCGATTCCCGAGCCCGAAACCTGGGCGGAGGTGTCGGCCGCAAATATGCCAGCAGCGCACAAGACAACAGCAAGGAAACGAGACATGGTCTGCCTATCCTGGGTGGAGAAAAGTGCCGGAACTACAGTGTAAGTTGCCGCCAGAAAAGAGTCAAAGGAAAAGGGGAAAAGGGCAGGTCGCCATCTCTCGCTACAGCAAATCGACCCCTGTTTTACAGGCTCTCTGGTATGGGCAGTTCAGGTTTCTTCGAGCAAAGGTGGGTATGCAAGAGCTACTGCGATGTTAGGCGTAAGCTGGTCCGCCTCTGCTCTTTTGTACCGGCCGGCAGGCACAATCCAGATAAACAGATTGGTAGGACCGGATGACGCAACCTGGTTTTTCTTACGCACTCAATGCAATGCTGGAGCCTCTTTGTCCGCGTGATAACACCGTCATGCGATATGAAGCGAGCGGACTTCCCTCGGGCACCGACAATCGACCTTCCTATCACTGCGGTCACGAAGGATGCAGCGTTCGCTATGATCTGGGGAACGGATATTTCACTCTTATAGGAATGCCGGACCGCATAAATTCTGTTGAAGAGCCCGGCGTGAACACGATGAAATGCGAAAATCACGGGACGTGGATGTATCGCAGGAGAGACCTCGAAACGGAATCAGGCGCTGCATGGTGTTGCGGGGTAGAAGGATGCGGCTACTGTACTCAGACCGGGACGAAGGGAAGTTGGGTCAGGACATAGAGCAAGCGGCGGCAAACGGAAAGTCCGCGGCCAGATGTTTATCCGGAATAGAAAGGCAACCCGCAATTCTGGCGTCCCAGCCGGCCCCCAACAAGTCTATTCGCCGTGTTTTGCATATTTTTCTGCAATAACTTGTCGCTGATCGGCACTATGTAGTTCGGCTCTTGCAGCCCGGATAGCCGCATTTGCAATCAATATCGGGAGTTTTTTCCATCGCTTCACGCTGAGGACTGCAATACTTGCTTTTGGGGCCCGCCATACAGCTACAGCTCGGAACGCAGGGATATCATCGGAACTTCGCCTGCTAATCCAATTTTTATCGCGGATCGTTACTTCGTCCTTCCAATCGCAACCGGCATTGCGAATATCATCTTGGATCGTGTGACAGCTCGTAAGCTGACGTCCTTTGGCTAAACCCGCTGAAGTCCTCGTAGTCATTTGCACAGTTCGCTAGCGCATACCCGGCGGCAGCACCTTCCAGTTCTTGAGGAACTCAATGATGGAAACCCGGTCATACCTATTTAGCATGTCAAAAGCTTGTCGCGACGCAACTGTTCCTTTTACCGCCAATTAAGATCGCCTCCCCATGACCGGGAATAACGCGATCTGCGATTTCCTTGGATATGAACGGTGGAAAGTCCCCTGGAGCTGACCAAAAGAGGTCCGATCAGCGGTATAGAAACTCCCGCTTCTCATGAACCAGCAAATCGCGAACCTCGCAATCGCTACGATGCAGGATTTTCGCATCCAGTTGCCAATCCTTCCGCAATGAACGAGGAAATTTGAAACTACAGGATTTAACCGAGAGACACAGACAGCAAGTTTTGGTGGAATTGTTTTGCGGCTGGACGAAAAGTTTAGCGGTTCGCGTTGCAGTCGCAATCAATCCTCGAGTTGTTGTGCCGAACTAGCGAGCAGTAATTGGCCCGAAGAGCGTATGAGGCAAGCATCCAGAGCTTGCGAATCCGTCATGCGGCGAATTCAAGATCTTCGGGCTCTCGTTATTGTGGCCTTTCAGAACCCAACTGATCGGCAACTTTTCGATATTGGCTAAGCGCTGGACCCCAGTAGGGAAATGCGGGTTCCGTTAGTCATAAGGCGAAGCTACGTGCAAGTTATCACAAGCAAGGAAAACAACATCGAGTCTGGTTGGTTTGCGCTCCGCACACGCCACCAGCATGAAAACAGGGTTGCGACGGCCCTTCAAAGCAAAGGGATCGAAGCCTTTCTTCCCACCTACAAGTGTGCCAGGCGCTGGAACGACCGCATGAAGGTGTTGTGCGCCCCGCTCTTTCCCGGTTATGTCTTCGCGGCCAATTTCGAGGGCAGAAAACTGGACGTCCTGAACACACCTGGTGTCGCGGCAATTGTCAGCGTTGGCGGGGTTCCGGCGGAGATTCCGGGTGGCGAAATTGACGCCATTCGGCTCACTATCAAATCTCAATCAAACATCCAACCTCATGAATATCTGCGAAGTGGGGACGCCGTTCGCGTAACGCAGGGGCCGCTTGCGGGACTCGAAGGAATCCTGGTTCGCAAGCGGAATTCGTTGCGCTTGGTCGTATGCATTGAATTGCTTGGCAGAGCCGCCGCCGTCGAAATTGACGGTATAAGCCTTGAACGCGTTAGGGGTTCGCGGTCCCCGTCTCTACTTGTATAAAGCGAAAGCCCGATCACAAAACCATGTTTCTTCAATTTTACGGACTAAGAGAGCATCCATTCGGCGTGACGCCGGACCCGCGGTTTTTGTACTTGAGCCCCTCGCACCGAGAAGCCATCGCCTCGCTGTACTGCTCGATAGAGAACGGCCGAGGATTTTCCTCACTGATCGCAAAGCCAGGAATGGGAAAGACATCAATCCTTTTCCGGCTCCTGGAGTCGTTGAAGTCGCGGGCGCGGACGGCGTTTCTCTTCCAATCTGATTGCAACTCGCAGCAGTTGTTTCAGAGCTTGTTGCTGGACCTTGGACTCGAGGTGACAGACGACCTCATTCGAATGCGAGAGTCACTGAACCGCTTGCTTTTGGAAGAGCGGCTGGCCGGACGGCATTTTGTCGTTGTCGTCGATGAAGCGCAAAATCTCAGCGCAGAAGCTTTGGAGTCAATACGGCTGCTATCGAATTTTGAAACACCCACGGAAAAGCTGATTCACATTGTCTTGGCCGGGCAGCCGCAATTAGCCACAACCCTGGCGAGACCGGACATGGTGCAGCTTAGCCAGCGGGTTTCTTCCGCAATCAGGCTTGAGCCGCTCTCGTTTGAGGAAACCAAGGCTTATGTTCATCATCGGCTCAGCGTTGCCGGTCGCAGAGGTTCCGACATCTTCACAGACGACGCCTATGCTCTAATTACCCAGCTTAGCGAAGGCATTCCGCGAAACATCAGTAGTATCTGCTTTCAGGCTATGTCGATCGGCTGTGCGCTGCGGAGCGCTAAAATCCATCCGGGCATAATTGCCGAAGTGGCAAACGATCTTCGCGCTCCACGCGAGGTGGGTTCCGCACCGCCGGTCCCGTTGGGGGGGCCTCTGACCGATCCACCTTGGAGAATTCCGGAATTGCCACTAAATTCGCTGGCTCCGCAGCAGATGCCTCTGCCCAGGCGCAGGCTTTGGAAGTTTGGGTTTGCGATGAGCGCTTTGGCACTGGTTTTGCTTTTCCTGTGGCCGGGGCCGTTTTCTCGTTGGAGACTGGAATTGTCGCCAAAGTCTAAATTGATCGAGCCAGTGTCCGAGAGCAAGATTCCACCGGCAGAGGCAACGGCGAAATCGGTGGAGACGGCCTCTCCGATTGCGCCGACGGATGAAACGTCGTCTCGTCCGACGGCGTCTGTTGCGCCGAATGGGTATGCCCAGCCAAGCGAAACGCTTGCATCTTCAACGAGTCTGACCGCGGCCCATGCGACGACTGCGACTCGGCCCCACACCACAGCGGCCTTTCCCGCTATACGAAGCAAAGAACTGCGAGAGCGCCCGACAGTGCTAAATATTGCTCGAAAACAAGATTTCCCGCGCGTTATCTACCTCGAAAGATCAGAGTCGCTTTTCCAGGTGGCTCTGGAAAACTATGGGAAGTCGAATCGGGAACTTGTATACCGGATTCAAGTCGAGAACCCTTCCTTGACGGATCCTTTTATGACCTTATACAAAGGCCAGCGTTTAGTTTTGCCGGAGCTTCCGGCCTCTGATAGAGGCGGAAAACAGAACTGATGCTGACCAATCCAGTTGGGTTTGAAGCGGCTCTCGCGGATGGCCCATTTCTCAATAAGTGGCAGAAGTTTAAGTCAATCCTGTCTCTCAATCAAAAATAGTACAGGTAGTTCTTTCAATCCAACGGTTAAGGGCCAGTTCAACTTCAAGTGTCTGACCAGCCCTCGCTGAAACCAGTGCCCGTGATGCCTTTCTGAGTTTGCATTTGGTGTTGCCGCGAACAAAATGGAGCAAAAAATGAGCACCCTAAGTAAAGTTCTGAGTGGCAGTGTACCTTTCATCCTTCTGTGTGGAACGCTTTACGGTCAAGTCCCGCAAGATGCGAAACCGGAGGCGGTTCCCGGAACGGACAGGCAGAGCCTCATTGCGAGAGACAGAGACGGCGTCGATCATCCACAGCCTGCAGAACGGAACCCACGTTACCGCATTAATCGCAGCGATGTTCTCGTAATCACGTTTCCGTTGTCTCCCGAGTTCAACCAAAAGGTGACCGTCCAGCCCGATGGGTACATTACCCTGCAAGGCGCCGGGAGCACTAATATTTTGGGTTTGACTGTGCCGCAGACAGTCGACGCGATCAAGAAGGCGTATTCAACGACTCTTCACGATCCGATGATCGACGTCGACCTCACAGACTTCCAAAAAGCCTATTTCATCGTAACGGGGCAAGTGACAAAACCCGGGCAGTACGATCTGCGATATGACCTCACTGTCTCCGAAGCAATAGCGCTCGCTGGCGGCTTCATGCCTACGGCCAAAACCAAAGTGTATCTCTATCACCGTTCTCAATCAGGCTGGGTAGAAGCGAAGGAGCTGAAGCTTTCGGATTTTCTCCACGGGAAAAACGTGGAGGAAGACGTTGGCGTGCGCAGCGGCGACATGATCTTTGTCCCCGAAAAGTCGATCACCAAGATTCGCAAGTATGTCCCCTACGGCGTTGGCCTACCCGTTTATTTCTAGATCGAGAAAGCGAGGCGAGGGAAGAGAAATGAACAGACCAAGTCGCACTATTAAGTCCGCCGAAGCCAAACAAGTGAAAACCATGAGGGATCTGTTGGCCCCGCTGTTTCGCCACAAGCGGCTGGTGATTTTGACCTTCTCCGCAGTATTTGCATTCTCGGTGTTTGTGGCGTGGTATATCGCCTCCCGCTACTACGTCTCCGAGATGCAGATTGTGCTAAGCCAGACCCGAACCGACCCGGCGATCACGGCCGCCCAGAATGCGGCGGTGATGAGCAACAAAATCATCACGCCCGATCAGATTAGTTCCGAAATCGCGCTTCTCAAAGGGCAAGACATGCTCCGCACTGTTGCGGAAGAGTGCGGATTGGCAGAGAAGTGGTCCACGTCGGAACTGCTGCTGCCGAAAGATCCGGCGCGGGTCAAGGCGGCTCGAATCGAGAAGGCTGCACACGCGCTCGAAAAGGGTGTGAAGGCGGAAGCCGAGAAAGTCTCGGATGTGATTAACGTGAAATATGGCGCCATCGGATCACCGGAGACTCCCGCTTGCGTATTGCAGAACCTCGGCAAGCTATACGTAGATAAGCATCTTGAACTCAGGCGCCCCGGCGGATCCTCAAACTTCTTCGCCGAGCAGACGGATAAGTACAGCCAGCAGTTGGCGCAAGTGGAGCAGAAACTCGCAAATTTCAGCAGGGACGAAGGTGTGACGGCTCCCGATGTTCTCCGTACGGATCTGGCGCAGCAACTGACGACGTCGATGTCCATTCTGCACCAGGCAAGAGAGCAGATTGCCGCCGATCAAGAGCGAATCCGGGCCGTCCAGGACAAATTGCAAAGCACTCCGGAGAGGATTACGACGCAGCAAACCTCCAATGCTGCAAATCTCCTGCTGCAACAACTCGAAGGAGATCTGCTGACGGCCGAGCTGAAGCGGACTCAGTTGCTCGTCAAGTACGACCCGTCCTTCCCACTTGTCAAGGAGGCGGAAGACGAGATCGTCAAGACGAAAGCCGCGATTCAAAAGGCGCAGGACCTTAACTACGCGAATCAGACGACCGACCGCGACCCAACACACGAATTGCTGCGCCAGGATTTTGCCAAGACGCAACTGGATCTGGCATCCCAAACGGCAAACGCTGCCGCCATTCAGAAAAGCATTCAGACCATGCGGGCCCAAATGGCTGAGCTTGACGCTAAAGCTGTGAAACAGGCGGCACTGCTCCGCGAGGATAAAGCGGACGAGGCTAACTACCTTCTTTACCAGACGAAGCGCGAACAGGAATACACGTCGGATGCTTTGGACAAGAGGCGAATCGCGGACGTGGCAATCGCTGTACCTGCGGTCGTTCCGGCCCTCCCGGCATTCAATCCATTCCTGGTTGGCCTCGGCGGTCTGATTTTCGCGGGGCTCGCTGGGATTGCGACGGGCTTCATCGCCGAGTGGCTCGACCCTTCTTTCCGGACACCAAATGAGGTTGCCGAAGTCTTGAATATGCCCGTTCTCGCTTCAGTTCCACGCCAAGCGGCTTGACGCAGTATCCCGACGTTCTCAGTCAGACTGCCGGGCGAACAGATTCTCAATCAAAGGACTCGAGGGCCAAACCGATGAGCAGAAATTTCGAACTACTGCAACGCGCCGCAGCCAACGTCAGTGGTGTCTCCGACAGTGAAATTCAGCAGCTTTTGACGGTCGAACCGCGGGTTGCTGAGAAGGAGGAAGGTCAAGTTCAGCCCGTTCTTGGCCTGGACGAGATAGCGAGAGAAGAAACAACGAAGCTGGTTCAGACCGTGTTTCATTCCCCGGAGAACCCGCGCCGCACAGTTCTTTTCGCGGCGATCAATTCCGGAAGTGGCTGCACTTGGATTAGCACGCGAAGCGCTGAAATATTGTCGAGCATTGTCTCCGAACCAGTTTGCCTAGTCGACGCGAACTTCAAAACACCGTCCAGGCGCGGTGTGCTCGGCCCCACAAACCAGTACGGCCTGGCGGATGCCCTGCGAACGCAGCGACCCATCCGTGAATTTGTTAGGCAAATCAACACGCGGAATCTATGGCTGCTTCCTTCCGGGACCGGGATGGACGCTACCGCAAGCGCACTAAACTCCGAAAAAATGAAGACACTTCTTGGGGGGCTACGCAAGGAATTCGGCTATGTTGTGATCGACGGCCCGCCCTTGAACGCCTATGCGGACGGCATCGGGTTAGGCCATCTGGCCGACGGCATCGTCCTCGTGCTGGAAGCGAACACGACACGCCGGGAAGTGGCTTTGCAGGTTACCGAGCGCCTGCGCAGTATGAATCTGAACGTGCTGGGTGCGGTCCTCAACAAGAGAAGATTCCCGATTCCAGACTCTCTCTATCATCGGATCTAGCTATCTAGGGTCGCGCTGTGCGATCAACGTGCCCCGGATCCCGGCGGCTCAAATAGCACAATCAACATGAACGTCACCAATCGCCATATTCTGCTGGCTTGCCTCAAGGTCTTTGACCTTTTGTTACTGACAATTTCGTACGGCCTGGCGACTCGGCTGTCGCTCGAGGGGAATCACAGCGTCTCGTTCGCTGAATTCATGTCCATGAGAATCAAGCTGTCAAATTTCCTGATTTTCTTGGTTGCGCTGCTTGCCTGGCACGTCATCTTTGCAATGTGCGGGCTATACAAATCGAAGCGGCTCTCGACTCAGAAAGAAGAAATGATCTTGGAGTGGAAGGCGACGACTCTTGCCACGGTCTGTCTCCTGGTTGTTGCTGTTGCGTTCCGCATTCGCATGGTGACGCCGTCTTTTCTTGTGCTCTTCTGGGGTATTACCTCGACCGGAATGGTCGTGAGCCGCCTCTCGCTTCAGCGCTTTTTGGGCCACGTGCGCCTGCGCGGGCGCAACTTGCGGTACATCCTGATTCTGGGGACCAACCGTCGGGCCCTGGAGTTCGCGAGGCGAATTGAAGTTACGCCGGAGTGGGGATACCGGAACCTCGGCTTTGTCGACCACGAGTGGACAGGATCGGGCGAGTTTCGCAAGACTGGCTCCCGCATTGTTTCCGGACTCAGGGAATTGCCGGAATTCCTGCGCAAGAATGTCGTGGACGAAGTAGCGGTTTATCTGCCTCTGAGATCGTTTTATGAGGATGCTTCGAAGATCGCGGCTTTGTGCGAGAAGCACGGAATTATCGTTCGGTTCGACTCAGACATTTTTGGACTCCGGGCAGAGCGGGCTGACGAGACAGAAACATCACACGCTGTAGCCACACGCGCAACCATGCGCGAGGGCTGGCCGTTGATGGTCAAGCGAACTTTCGATATCGCGGGTTCTCTTGTACTTCTGACCTTGCTATTCCCCCTACTCGCGGCTGTCGCGATTTTGATCCGGATGACGTCGCAAGGCCCGGTGTTCTTCCGTCAGGAACGTGTGGGCCTCAACAAGCGCCGTTTCCTGATCTTCAAGTTCCGCACGATGGTTCCTGAAGCAGAAAAAATGATGGAGCAGTTGGAGAAATTGAACGAAGTCCCAGGCCCGGTGTTCAAGATCAGAAACGATCCTCGTACGACGCCGCTGGGAAAGTGGTTGCGGCGAACCAGCATCGACGAGCTTCCGCAACTCTTGAACGTGCTCAAAGGCGATATGAGCCTAGTCGGACCAAGACCCCTTCCGGTGCGCGACTATGAAGGATTTGGCGAGGATTGGCAAAGGCGAAGGTTTTGCGTGAGACCGGGTATTACTTGTCTCTGGCAGATCCAGGGCCGCAGTTCGGTTGGATTCGACCAGTGGATGAGGCTGGACATGCAATACCTCGACGAGTGGTCGTTATGGCTGGATCTAAAAATCCTGGCGATGACAATTCCCGCAGTCCTGAAAGGCTCCGGAGCAGCATGAGCCCAGGCCGCCGTCGGCTTGCGATTCTTTTGTAGCGACAAACACGACACGTTAAGAAGAGGGGCATATGCGCATAGCGGTCATCGGTTCTGGTTATGTTGGACTCGTTTCGGCCACGTGTTTTGCGGAGATCGGCCATGAAGTCATTTCCGTTGACAACAATGCTGCCAAGATCGCCATGTTGGAGCGGGGCGAGGTGCCCATTCATGAGCAGTTTCTCCCCGGCCTCCTCGACAGGCACCGCGGGCGCCGGCTCAAGTTCTCGCAATCGGTTGCAGAAGCGGTTGAGAAAGCGGACGCCGTCTTTATTTGCGTAGGCACACCGCCATCGGCCACGGGCGAAGCTGATTTGTCGTTCGTCGAAGCTGTCGCCAGCGAGATTGCCTCGGCGCTTCGAGGAGGCAAAGTAATCGTTGAAAAGAGTACGGTGCCGGTGCGTACGTGTGAATGGCTGCGGAAATCGCTCCTGCTGAATGGGGCCCCGCTTGGGTCGTTTTCGGTGGCTTCAAACCCTGAGTTTCTGCGCGAAGGAACCGCGGTGACCGATTTTCTCTACCCGGACCGCATCGTTGTGGGAGCCGACGACGAACTCAGCCGCACAACTTTGCAAAAGATCTACGAACCACTTACGACCGGTAGCTATTATCAGCGCGAAAGCTTCATTCCCGCGCCAGAGGCAGCACCTCTGAAGGCTCGAATCATCATCACCAATGCCAGGAGCGCAGAGCTGATCAAGCACGCCGCCAACGCGTTCTTGGCCATGAAGATTTCGTTTGTAAATACGGTGGCCAACATCGCGGAGTGCGTTGGCGCCGATATCACGGAGGTCTGCGCGGGAGTTGGTTCGGATTCGCGCATCGGTCCAAGGTTCCTGAACGCCGGGATTGGTTATGGCGGTTCTTGCTTCCCTAAGGACGTACAGGCATTCCAGGCAGTGGCGAATCACTGCGGGTACGACTTTGGCCTGCTGACCGAGGTAATGCGAATCAATGCGGAACAGCGTCGAGTGTTTCTGAAAAAGGTGCGAAGCGCTCTTTGGACGTTGCGCGGTAAGAAGCTTGCGGCCTTAGGGCTGGCCTTCAAGGGAGATACGGACGATGTGCGCGAATCTCCCGCCATTGAAATCATCGAAGCGCTCCTGGCCGAAGGAGCCAAGGTTAGAGCGTATGATCCCGCGGCGATTGGTAAGACCAGGGAGATCTCCGAACTGAACGGACTTGAATATGCCGCGGATGCCTACGATGCGATGACGGGAGCGGATGCACTGCTGATTCTGACGGAATGGAAAGAATTCGCGTCGCTCGATCTGAATCGGGTCCAAAAGCTTCTGAAGTATCCGATTGTGATTGACGGCAGAAACTTGTACGAACGGAACCAAATGACCGATGTCGGCTTGATATATTACAGCATTGGACGTTCCGTCGCCGCGCCGAAACACCTGACTGCCGCTGCGCAGGAGCCAGAGACGGAGGTTGTGCTGCCAATCGGTGGTCTGGAATTGCCGAGTGGGGCGCGGTCTGCAGCGTAGACCCGTCTGGGTCCGTCGCGGCGGGTAAAACCGAGCCATGCGCGTTCTAGTGGTTCACAACAGTTACCAGCAGCCCGGCGGAGAAGACGTCGTGGTAGCCCAGGAGTCCCGACTGCTTGAGAGCCAGGGACACAATATAATTTCCTACGCACGCAGCAATCATGAACTGAAGAGCCTGTCAGCGACGCAACGCTTGCTTTTCGTGAAGGACCTTGTGTATTCGTCGAAGAGCAAGTGCGAAATTGAAGAAGTTCTTCGCAAAGAGAAGCCGGACGTAGTTCATGTTCACAACACATTCATGATGATCTCGCCTTCTGTTTTCGAGGCCTGCCAGCAGGCCAGAGTCCCAGTCGTGCAGACACTCCACAATTACCGGCTGCTTTGTCCCGGGTGGACCCTGTCGCGGAACGGAAAGGTCTGCGAGGACTGCGTCGAAGGCGGATTGTGGCACGGCATCTGGCACGGGTGCTATCGAGAGTCACACGCAATGACGGCTGCCGTGGCGGCCATGCTGAAGTTTCACCGCATATCAGGCACGTGGAGAGACTCGGTGGATGGTTATGTGGCACTGAGCGAATTTGCCCGGCGAAAGTTCATTGAAGGCGGTCTGCCCGCAAACAGAATTCACGTCAAACCAAACTTTGTACAATCCGATCCCGGAGAAAAGCGAAACCCCGGAAGCTATGCGCTTTTTGTCGGAAGACTCTCACCCGAGAAGGGTGTCGAAACGCTCCTTTCGGCGTGGGCCCAGATGAGCCGTTCGTATCCGCTTGTTGTGATTGGGGACGGACCCCTGCGCGAGAGTCTCGCGGCGGAGGTCGCGAAAAAGAACATTTCCTCGGTGATATTTAAAGGCTGGTTGCCTCGTGCGCAGACGCTAGAAGCCATGAAGCAATCCGCGTTCCTCGTTGTGCCTAGCCTTTGGTACGAGGGATTTCCCATGACAATTGCCGAGGCGTTTGCGTGCGGCACACCGGTACTTTGTTCCAAGCTGGGCGGAATGCAGGAAATTGTTGACGATGGCAGAACCGGTTTGCACCACGAGCCAGGCAATATAGAAGACCTCGCGTCAAAACTGACAGCACTTCTGGCACAGCCAGAGAAGATCGCGCAGATGGGGATAGCAGCCCGCTCGGAATACGAGAGCCGCTACACGGCGGCTTCAAACTACTCCTCGCTCATGCGAATCTACGAACAGTCCATCCATACGCATTCGAAGAATTGAGCGGTCTTGTGTCCATAGGTTCGGTCGGCCTGCCGGGGCGTACTCCGAATCGGATGCCTGTCAAAACATCTCAGTCTCCAAAGCCAGGTCAGGGCAATCCCGTCGACCTTCGATCACGGAACAAAGATCACTCATTCTTTCAGAGAGGAAATCCATGAGCGTTGCCATTATCACCGGTTCCGCCGGCCTTGTTGGTTCCGAGGCCGTTACGTATTTTGCCAAACGAGGGCTGGACATTGTCGGGATTGACAATGACATGCGCGCGGAATTCTTCGGCCACGAAGCTTCTACGCGTTGGGTGCGGGACTCCCTCCACAGGAAAGTCCGGAATTACCGCCACCACGAAGTCGACATTCGGGATACAGAACAGATTGAGAATATCTTCGCGCGTTTTGGCACCAATATCTCGCTGGTCATACATGCCGCCGCACAGCCTTCTCACGATTGGGCCGCGAGCAATCCGACGATGGATTTCACGGTTAATGCCAATGGAACCTCCGTAATGCTCGAAGCGACGCGGCGTTTTTCTCCGGAAGCCGCTTTCATTTTCATGTCCACAAATAAGGTGTATGGCGATCGGCCGAACCAGTTACCTCTAGTCGAGCTGACGACGCGCTGGGAGCCTGCCCCGAGTCATCCATATGCCACGCTGGGAATTCCGGAAACGATGTCGACTGACGGAACGCTGCATAGCCTGTTCGGCGCTTCAAAAGTTGCCGCCGACGTACTTGTGCAGGAGTACGGCCGCTATTTCGGTATGAAGACGGCGTGCTTCCGCGGCGGCTGTCTTACAGGGCCGAATCATACCGGAACGCAGTTACACGGATTTCTAGCCTACTTGATGAAGTGCGCTGTCACGGAACTGCCCTATCGGATTTTCGGCTATAAGAAGAAGCAGGTACGCGACAACATTCACAGCGCGGACCTTATCCGCGCATTTGACGAATTCTACAAGGCTCCCCGGTCGGGGGAGGTCTACAACATGGGTGGCGGCCGACACAGCAATTGCTCGATGCTCGAAGCGATTGCGTTCTGCGAAGAAATCACCGGGACAAAATTCCAGTCCACGTATGTCGATGAGAACCGGCGCGGCGACCACATCTGGTGGATCAGCGACGTTTCCAAGTTTCAGCGCCATTATCCTCATTGGAAGCTCGAATACGATGTTCCTCACATTTTGCGCGAAATCTATGAACTAAGTGTCGATCGTTGGAGGGGCACATGCTCAACCGCGGCAAGGGCAACGTCCTCGGTGTCTTAATCGACGCCGTCGACTATGAAGGGGCGGTCGAAATAATCGTTCGGGCCGCCAGGGAGAAGAAGCCGGCGGCTGTTTCAGCGCTGGCGGTTCACGGTCTGATGACCGGTGCGCTGGACCGCGAGCAGCGGTTTCGGCTAAATCATTTCGATTTATTGGTGCCGGATGGTCAGCCAGTTCGCTGGGTGCTGAACGCTCTCTACGGCAAGAAGCTCCCGGATCGCGTGTACGGACCAAATCTGACGCTAAAGGTCTGCGCGCGCGCTGCCAAGGAAGGGCTTCCGGTTTACTTCTACGGAAGCACGCCGATGATTGTGGCGGCCTTGCAGCCTGCGCTGGAGCGGAAATTTCCCGGACTTGTCATTGCCGGCATTGAACCGTCGAAGTTTCGCCGCCTTACCCCTGAAGAAAAAATCGAACTTACGTCGCGCATTCGCAACTCCCGAGCGGCGCTGGTATTCGTCGGGCTGGGGTGCCCGAGGCAGGAAATCTTCGCGTATGAGTTTCGCGATCTCCTCGGTGTCCCCATTCTAGCGGTGGGTGCTGCGTTTCCGTTCCTTGCCGGAGCTTTGCCGCAGGCCCCTGAGTGGATGCAAAATGCGGGTCTCGAGTGGCTCTACCGGTTACTAACCGAGCCGCGAAGACTGTGGCGCCGATATCTGTTTCTAAACCCGGCCTACCTGCTTCTCGTAGCTCTGCAGGCAATGGGCCTCTCAAAGTTCTCCAACGCGGGACGTCCACCCACTCGCGAAATTCTTTATGGATAGCCCATGGCTCGCTTCGGCGAGCATGAGTTTCTATGAGCCGCCTTAGTTTTCCAACAATTTCTTTCCTACACAGATGCTGAACTCACGCCCTAGAACGCAGCTTGCGCGAAACACCGCGTGGATGATCACCGGCCAAGGAATGCGTCTGGTCATTCAGGCGGCATACTTCATTGAGATCGCAAGGTCGCTTGGAGTGTCGAACTATGGCGCTTTTGTAGGCGTCGTAGCACTGGTCGGCGTGGTTTATCCCTTCGCGTCGCTGGGCGGCGGAAACTTGCTGGTCAAAAATGTTGCGCGCGACCCCAGCCTGTTTGCCGCCTGCTGGGGCAGAGCCCTCACACTGACGGCGTGTTTCGGCGCCATACTTTTCCTTGCCGTTTGTACGCTTTCTCATTTCGTGCTACCGCCGGCAATCCCACGACTCCTCGTGGCCATGGTCGCAGCAGCGGATATTTTCGGCCTGAGTGTTATTACGCTGTCATCTCAGGCATTCCAGGCTTTCGAACGGCTCCGCTGGACAGCGACCCTGCATGTGATGATGAGCGGCGGCCGGCTGGCCGGGGCGCTCATCCTCATCGCCATCCAGCCGCACCCCTCCGCTCTGCTTTGGAGTTATCTCTACTTTGGCAGCACAGCCGTCGTTGCCGTTGTTTCTTGCATCTTCGTGTCTAAACAGCTTGGACTGCCGAAATTTTCCTGGCCCCAATCTGCTGCGGAAATGCGCGAAGGCTTTTATTTTTCCGCGAGTCAAACCTCGCAGACGGTTTATAACGACATCGACAAAACGATGCTCGCGCGCCTCAGCACACTGGAAGCCACAGGCATCTATGGGGCCGCTTACCGCATCATCGACGTCAGCTTTGTACCCGTATCAGCTCTCCTCTGGTCTTCCTACCCGAGCTTCTTTCGCGCCGGCTCGCGGGGAATTTCCGCCAGTTTGAGCTATGCGAAGCCGCTTCTGCTGCGTGCGCTGATCTACGCTGGCGTGGTCTGCCTCGCCCTTCTGCTTGCCGCGGGAATTGTCCCCCGCATCCTTGGCCCGGAATATCGATCGACCGCGGAAGCCTTGCGCTGGCTTTCCGTGCTTCCAGTGCTCAAGGCGACGCACTACTTCCTGTCCGACACGCTGACTGGCGCAGGCCACCAGGGTTTGCGTACTTGTCTGCAGGCCGGCGTTGCCGTCTTCAATGTGTTGCTGAATATGTGGATCATTCCCGCTTATTCGTGGCGTGGCGCAGCTTGGTCTAGTATCGCCTCTGACGGCGCCCTGGCGCTCAGTGTTGCTGTTGCCGTGTGGTTGCTCAATCGGCGGTCTCACGCAACGGCGATCGATTCCGCCCCCACGGTTGTCGGCCCCGGTTTGCCTGATGCTCTTCAGCTATCCAGTGTGATTTCCGTTGGTGAAGAATGAAGGCGCGAGCTGCAATCGAAAAGGGCATTTTTGCGCTTGCGGCGCTCATTCTCAGCGGCGCGCTCTGGCGACTGTTTTCAACCGGTGGCCAGAGTCAGAGCTCCACGGACGGAGATCCTCGAACGCAGATCCTCTTGGCGATCGTCTACTTTGTCATCGCCATTCTTGCGGCGCTCCGATGGCGGGATACAGTGGAGAGTCTTTCGCACAACCTGGCGCTCGCCTGCTTACTGCTCTTGGCTTGTCTTTCGCCGCTCTGGGCAGAATCTCCAGATCTGGTCCTCAGGCGCGCACTCGGACTTGTGGGTGCATCGCTATTCGGGATCGCCCTGGCCGCCTACTATCCATTCAAGGAGCAGCTCGAAATCTTGCGATGGGCTTTCCGGCTCGGCGCAACGGCGACTCTGCTGCTTTTCATCGCTTCTCCCAGCCGGGCCCTCTCCGCTCCCGGTGGCGGAGGCGGAATTCGCGGTGTTTATCCTCACAAAAACATCCTGGGCGCCGCGATGGCACTCGCGTTCCTTGTCGAGTGGTATCTGCGAGAGCATCAAAGTTGGGCGAAAATTCTCCGGCTCCTCTCTCTTTGCGCCTATGGCGCTCTTCTCATCGCTTCAGATTCCATGACATCGATCGTTACTGCTGTTGCGGCACTCGGCACAGTATGGACAGTTCGCACCATCTACACGCGTTTTCAGATTCCCGCGTGGGCGCTTGGCTTGTTCCTGGTGATCGGGGTTGGCGCCGCAGCCCTCATGGGAATCGGTGCGGCAGACGTGATGGGGCTCCTGGGGCGCTCGTCAGATTTGACGGGACGCACCGAGCTGTGGCGAACAGTATTTGAATCCATTCTCGACAAGCCGCTGCTTGGCTTCGGTTTCTCTGGATTCTGGAAAGGCGCGTCCTCCAGCTCCGACAACGTGCAAGGCCAGATCGGTTGGGCGCCGACCTACTCTCATAACGGCTATTTGGAGATTTCGCTGAGTCTCGGCCTTGTCGGATTGCTTCTCGTCATTTGGCTTCTCGTGATTTTATTCAAGCGGTCCTGGCGCCAGGCAGAAGAAGGCGACTCGGTGCTGGACTCCTGGCCCTTGGCAGTGTTTTTCTTTGTCGTCATCCACAACATCACAGAGTGCACGATTGCTTGGCAGAATTGCCTCGAATGGTCGGTTTGCGTCGCCACTGTAATCGGTTGTGACCCAAGGCGGCGCTCAGTTCTTGCGGAAGACCAGGAAGAGCCACACGAGAGCCTCGAGGAAGGCGCTTCGCTGCCAGAGCCGGAATGTGTCTAAGAACAGCGAATCGCCAATGCTTCACGAACCCTTGACAAGCTTGAGTCTCAGGATCATTTCGAGATGCGCGTAGCCGTCTGTCTTACTACCTACCGTCGCACGAACCTCCTGGAGAGGGCGCTCGAAGGCGTGTCTCGCCTGAAATTCTGCAAGGTGGCAGCTCCCGAGATGGAAGTGATCGTTGTGGACAATGATCCGTCGCGAAGCGCAAGCGGCGTTTGCAAGAGCCCCATGCTGTCAGTACTGGTTCGCTACGTGGCGGAACCCCGCCGCGGCATCGTGCGCGTCCGCAACCGGGCAATCGCCGAAGCATCCGGCTCGGAGTTCCTGGCATTTCTCGACGACGATGAATTTCCCTGCGAGACGTGGCTGGACGAGCTGCTTGCCACGCAGGCAAAATTCGCTGCTGACGTTGTTGCTGGCCCTACGCGGCCGGTCTACGAGCAAGGCTTGCCGGAATGGATCAAACGCGGAAACTTTTTCGAGCGTCCGCGATACGACACGGGCGCCTCGCTCGAGTTTTGCGCATCCGGCAACGTGCTGCTCCGCACCGCGATCTTTGCTAGCGTGGGCAAGTTCGATGACAACTTTCAACTCACCGGCGGCGAAGACACGCAGTTCTTTCTTCGGGTCGGGCGCGCTGGATACAAGATCGTTTGGTCGAACGAGGCTGTCGTCTGGGAAACCGTTCCGCGCGACCGCGCGACGTTGAACTGGATCGTATCCCGAGGCTATCAGGCCGGAAATACCTGGTCATTGGCTGAAATGTCGATCGAAACGAGCGCGAAATATCGCGCGCTCCGTTTCTTCAAGGGATCAGCCCACGTCCTCGCAGGTCTGGCTGGCGCCGCCAGCGGACTGTTTTTGGGGAGAATCGTGTTTGCCAGAAATCTTCGCAGAGCTTTTCTCGGAGCGGGAATGCTCGCTGGTTTGGCTGGCAAGAAGTATCTCGCCTATCAATCCGCGGGAAGCACCTCGCCGAGTGGAGTTCCAGAAGCCAGCGGGCGTTCGTCCGTCTAACTCCGCGCTTGGCTCAAGCAAGAAAAAATATCCCCTGGAGTCATCGTGATTCGGCATCTCTGCACAATTTCACTCCTGGTATTGGGCATGTGGACTGTTCTGGCGGTTTGCGCCGAGCATGCCCCGGCATCTATGCCGCCGTCGCAACCCGTTCCAGCGACTCTCTTTGCCTTGCACATCCACCACGCCGCCACGACAACTCCTTGGCCCGAGGTACCGTTTGCAGAGTGGCGTCTCTGGGACGCTTACGTCGCTTGGCCGAACCTTGAACCCCACCGAGGCCAGTGGCATTTCGAGATGCTTGATCGCTATGTGAATCTGGCGGAACAGGACCGCGTAACCATCCTCCTACCTCTCGGACTATCGCCCACCTGGGCATCAGCCCGCCCCGGCGAAAAGTCCACATACCAACCGGGAAATGCAGCGCAGCCACAAGACATCGAGGACTGGCGCAACTACGTGAGGACCGTTGCCAACCGCTACAAGGGGCGAATTCATGAGTACGAGATCTGGAATGAACCGAATCAAAAAGGGTTTTGGACCGGCAATATCACTGAAATGGTGAAACTTACACGGGAGGCCGCCGGGATCATTAGGGAAATTGATCCGCACGCGACGGTGGTTTCCCCGTCTGCCACGACCGAAAATGGCGTCGGTTGGCTCTCAGAATTCCTGCGCCAAGGTGGGGGGCAGTGGGTGGACGTTATCGGGTATCACTTTTATGTCATGCCTCAGTCTCCCGAGGCAGTCGTACCCTTGATTCAAAAAGTACGCCGCATCATGGAGGATAACGCAGTCGACCACAAGCCGCTTTGGAACACTGAGATCGGCTGGGCTTTTCCCAAACCATTTCCATCTCAAGACCTCGCCGCCGCCTACGTTGTTCGAACCTATGTGCTCAACTGGGCCGGAGGCGTTCAGAGGCTCTATTGGTACGCCTGGGATAATCACAACTGGGTCACGATACAGCTGACGGAGGCCAGCAGCAAAACTCTGACCCCAGCCGGGCGAGCCTACCAAACGGCCGAAGAGTGGCTGGTTGGTGCGACTTTAAAGCAATGCGATGAAGATCAAAGCCATACATGGATCTGCGAACTTGACCGCGAGGGGGCACCCGAGCGGCTTGTTTGGAACACCGATCATACTCCAGAGTTTGCAGTTCCAGCGGACTGGCACGCGCGATACGCAACATCCATAGAAGGGGAGAGCCAAGCCCTGTCGAAATCGAGCTTCATGCTTGGACAAGCCCCCGTCTTGTTTTCTCCGACCGAGCCGAAAATCGCTCTGAAGACATCGCGTTAGCTCATACCTTCCCGATTTCCCATTTTTCATGACTATGAATGAAAGCACGAGTCAAGGCGGCGTACGCCGAAAACAAAAGCTGGCCATTTTGGTCAATATGATTTCGCCCGCGCGCATCTCTCTCTATTCCGCTCTGGCAGAGCGATTCGATCTGCTTCTTCTGCACGGCGGAACCGAATCAAATCGCGATACTTGGGGCAGCGTAGGGCGGCAATTGCCGGGGGCGCGTGTCGTCAAAGTCTGGGGCTGGCAAATACCACTCACGCGCAGGGTCCGCGGCCGGGCTTTCGATCGGCGTTACCTGCACCTAACGCCGGGCTATCTCTGGCAGCTTTATCGATTTCGGCCGGATGTCATCATTACGAATGAAATGGGGCTGCGCACTCTGATCGCGCTCACTTACGCCACAGTGGCACGCAAGCCGGTCTGGGTTTGGTGGGGGGGAACGCCCCATACCGAGCGCAGCATCGGGGCGATCAAACGCCACGTGCGCCGTCTGATCGTGTATTGGTCGAAGCGTTGGATCAGCTACGGTAAATCCTCAACCGAATACCTCTTGACTCTGGGAGTTGACCGGAATTCAGTGCTCGAAATTCAGAACTCCGTTGACGAGCGGCAATTTCTAGGTAGTGCGAGAGCCGAATACAAGCTTGAACCTCGGCCAGTTTTGCTGCACGTCGGCCAGTTCACAGCGCGAAAGGGCATTGAACCGCTGCTGCGCGCTGCGGCCGACCTGCAAAAGAGGGGACAAGTGTTTTCGCTGGTCCTTGTTGGCAGCGGGCCGGATCGGGCGGCAGACGAGCAATTGTCCCGTGAACTCGAATTGAGAAATATTCACTTCATGTCTTCAGAGGAACCGGGCAGGATGCCGTCCATCTACAAAAGCGCGGATGCCCTGATATTTCCGACTTTGGAAGATGTTTGGGGCCTCGTCGCAAATGAAGCCATCTTATCCGGATTGCCGGTCCTTTGCTCGAAGTACGCAGGCTGCGCAAACGAATTGTTTGACGCTGAGAGTATTTTCAACCCGCAAGATCCGGAGGAGTTCTCCCGGAAATTGGGAGACGCGATTGCCCAGCGACTCCCAAGCCCCGACCCTTCCAGGCTTCGCTCGACGCCAGAACTCGCGTGCGACATCGTTGCCGCGCTCGAACACTCCATGGGGAGGTCCCTGGCGGTTCTTCAGAGGCCGGCGCGAGAGCTCGACACGCGAGGCGCTTGAGTTCCCGCCGTGCTCCGACGGGAGGAAGCGAGTTGTGGCAGGGAATAAGAGATGAGTGTTAGCCCATCCGGCAAATCAGCTGACAAGTACCGGGCTGATATCGACGGCCTGCGCGCCATTGCTGTCCTTTTGGTGCTTGCCTACCACCTCGGAATCCACAGGTTCCGCGGCGGGTTTGTGGGCGTTGATGTCTTTTTCGTGATTTCTGGATTTCTGATTGGCTCTATTATTCTTTCGGAGCTCGACGCGTCGCGCTTCTCGATCGTTTCGTTCTACGAGCGGCGCATTCGCCGCATTTTCCCGGCTCTTGCCGTCCTGTTTCTCGGCACGTCTGTATTGGCCTGCAAGTTCCTTCTGCCCTCGGAGCTCGTGGAGTACGGTAAGTCGCTGCTGGCGGCCACGTTTTCCTTTTCAAACGTTCTCTTCCTGCATCAGGCGGGATATTTCAACGCATCAGCAGCTTCGAATCCCCTTCTGCACACTTGGTCCCTCGCGGTCGAGGAACAGTTCTACGTTTTTCTTCCGCTGTTCCTCATTTGCGTCCGAAAATACTTTCCGACCAGGCAGCGCCTGCTCATTGTGGTTGTGGCGCTGCTGTCTTTCGCCGTGAGTGCCGTCGGCGCTTTCCGAGCCCACGACGCGACGTTTTACCTTGCTCACACAAGAGCGTGGGAATTGCTTCTTGGAACCATGCTCGTGCTCGATATTTTTCCCACGATGTCCACAGCGTTACTTCGCAACCTCGCTTCGCTTGCAGGAGTTATTCTGATTCTCATCGCTGGCTTGCTATTCACTCCTCTAACGCCGTTTCCCGGTGCTGCTGCGTTGCTGCCATGTGCGGGGGCTGCTCTAATCATTGCCGCAGGAAGGTCGGGAGCGTCCGTTGTTGGCAGAGTTCTATCTCTCCGTCCCATGGTATTCATCGGCATGATTTCCTATTCTTTGTATCTCTGGCATTGGCCGCTGATTGTATTCCAAGGGACTGACGGTCTGCTCATCAGGGGGTTTTCTCCAAGGGTAACGAAACTTGCCCTGATCTTCGCCTCTTTCGCGCTCGCCACGCTCTCCTGGAGATTTATCGAGCAGCCCTTCCGGGATCGCCGGCAGCTGTCGCGCACGGTGATCTTTCGCATGGCCTCCGCTGCCGCCGCCATCCTGCTCGTCGCCGGGACAATCATTGTCGTATCTAACGGGCTTCCTTCGCGCTATCCAGCCGCGGCTGTAAACGTAGCATCCTTCCTGGACAATACCGATGCGAAAACGGACGCTCAGTACCGTGTTGGGACCTGCTTTCTCACATCCAAAGACAGCTACACGGACTTCAATCCCTCGATTTGCCTTCAGCAAGATGCCCACAAGCGCAACGATTTATTACTGGGCGACAGCCACGCCGCGCAACTCTGGTACGGCCTTTCCGCAACCTTCAAGGATGTAACCCTGCTGCAGGCAACAGCGTCCGGGTGCAAGCCTACTCTCGACCAGAGCCGCAGCGTCGAGGCTAAGTGCAGTCGCTTGATGGAATATATCTTCCAGGACTTTCTCCCACGCCATCATGTCGATACGCTCATCATCGCCGCGCGCTGGGATGCCGGTGACCTAGAGGCCTTGCACGAAACCCTTACGTGGGTGCATCAGCGCGGGATGGAAGTTGTTCTCCTTGGGCCTATCGTCCAGTATGATTCCGCGCTGCCCCGCTTGTTGGCACTATCCATTAAAACGAACGATCCATCCATTCCCTCGCTGCATCGCGTGGCCTACTACGAACATCTCGACGCCGAAATGGCCCGCCTCGCAGAGACGACTCCAGGGGTGCGCTATGTCTCCTACTTCAAAATGCTATGCCGCCAAAGTTCGTGTCTCGAATACGCCGCCGCGGGTGTGCCGTTGCAGTCCGACTATGGCCATCTAACCGGCAGCGGTTCTCTTCTGGTAGCCGCAAAACTCCGCGACACCGGGGCTCTCAACTAATCCCGCTGGCAATCCCCAAGCCGCCCTACATTCCGCACGAATAGCGCTCCACCCGTTTACCCCCTAGGGCGATTGATCATCCTCTAGAAAGAGACTTGATGGCATGGCGAACGTGTCGAAAGAGCCCGTTGTGACTTGACGGAAGGCCTTGGTATGACCGGCGACGTGAAGACGCTGTCATGGAGGAAGCTCGAAGCGCATTCAAAACGGAAGAAATTGCAATTCGGGCTGACTCGCCTTTGAGGCGCGGCTTTTTGACCGGAGAACCGAGCCACTAACGTGGACGTGCCGGAGGCGCCTCTCGGTCTTCATGGATCTCAAAGTTAGCGGGCGGGGCCACGCCCAGCAGGTATTTTACGAAGTAATCCCACCGCCGGCGCACCAGATACAGGTTCCCGCCCTCACCGTGATACATATTCGGAACGATCAGCATGTCGAAGTCTTTGTTTGCCTTCATCAAGGCGTCGGCAAATCGCATTGTCTCCACTACGTGAACGTTGTCATCGATATCGCCATGGATGATTAACAGGTGTCCTTCGAGTTTGTCCGCCAGGGTGACGTTCGACTGTTCCGCATAGTCGGAGCCCACGGGATAGCCTTGATACAGCTCGTTCCACCAAGCCTTATCCAATCTGGCGTCGTGATCGCCAGAGATGGAAACGCAAACCTTGTAAAAATCCGGAAACATGAGAATGGCATGAGCAGCCCCGTAACCTCCGGCTGAGGTCCCAAAGATCCCAACGCGCGTAATGTCCATGTAAGGATTCTGTGCGGCCATCTGCTGAATCATGGCGACATGATCCTCAAAGGACCCACCCAGATTGTGGTAGGAGAATTCATGGAACGCGCGAGACCGTCCTGTCGTCCCTCGGCCATCAACCATAACCACAACGAAACCCAGCTCTGCCACCGATTGCAAACTGCGTATCGCTGCTCCGAAAGTTTTCGGAACAAAGAACGCCTGCGGGCCGGTATAAACCATTTCGATGATCGGGTATTTTTTCGAAGCATCGAAATTAGAAGGCCGCCAAATCAATCCATAGAGATCGGTTGTGCCGTCTTTGGCCTTGCCGTGAAACGGCGACGGGAACTTCCAGCCCAGCTGGAGCATTTCGCTCGCGTCGGTCTGCTCGAGCAGGCGAACCTGCGAACCGTCCTTCGCATTCCGAAGAGCGGATTGTCCCGGCAAATCCGGCCTCGAAGCATTGTCCACAAAGTACAAATGGTCGGGAGACATGCTGATCGAATGGTTGGCGTTCTCCGGGGTCAGAAGCGTTAAGCCTTTGCCGTCGAACCCGGCGCTGTACAGATGAGTCTGATAGGGGTCTTCATCCTTCTCGCGTCCGTTGGCCAGAAAATAGATGCGGCGCGATTTCTCATCGACGTCGACGATCTGACGCACGACCCACTGCCCCTGCGTTATCTGATTTTTCAGTTCGCCGGTCTTCTGGTTGTAGAGATACAAATGATTCCACCCGTCGCGTTCCGAAGACCAGAGCACTTCGCCGGAGTCGTGAAGAAATCGAGAGAAAGTCTCGCCGGGATCGACGTAGTGATCAGATTTTTCCCGGATGACAACCTTCTGCTCTCCTGTCTCCGCATCCACAGTACGCAGTTCGATGGTTTTCTCGCCTCGCTCGCTGTGGTCGTAGTAGAAGCCTTTGCTGTCCGGAAACCAGTGGAAGTCTGGTCCGCCCTGGAACTGCATTTCCAGAGGTTCGGTTTTTACATCAATTCGTTTGCCACTTCGAATCTCGAAGATAAGCGGCTCAGCCTTTGGCAATGCTTCTCCCGGCAATGGATAGACGACACTAAACGCTCTGGGTCGAAGTTGATCGGGAGGCACAAACTGCAGGTTTGTGAATCGGCCGGCGTTGCGCGTGTCCATACGATAGGTGACCAGTTTCGAAGAATCCGGTGACCAGAACACCGCGGGCCGCTGCTTAGGGTTCTGGGTTTCCTGCGCCACCATAGGACGGAGCGAGGTAATCTCCGTGGCATACTCCCAGCCAGATTCGCCATCGCGGGTGAGCTGCACGATCGCGCCTGTGGGCACATAGCGAACGTACAGATTGAAATCTTTCACATAGGCGATCCATTCTTTGCTTGGCGATGCTTCTTCATACGGCCCGACGGCCAGCTCGCGCGGCTCTTTGCATTCGTAGGTCTCGATGTTGCAGCTCCAGAAGGTACTTTCGATATGGAAGCGAATGGACTTGCCGTCCTCGGAAAACTCCAAAGTGTCGAAAGGAAGTTCCGTGGGCTTGTAATCGCGCTTTGAAACCTTGGAAAGAGCGGTTGCCAGTCGCTCCTGGTCGAACGCGGGACGGGTCGTGGTTTGGGACAGGTCAACGAGGAGGAACTCAACACCCTTTGGACTGGCCTTCCGGTACCAGAAACGATTCGTCTTGGCGATCCAGTGAGGCGCCACGTCCGCAACATACAGTCGGTGGCGCAAATTACCCGCGAGGAATTGCTCTGCCCGCTTGTAGTCCTCCCGAGTGCCCTGGGCGCGCCCTGCTGACACGAGTATTCCCAAAACAAGGATAGAGAGAGCAGTACGCCACGCGTAGCGCTTCATAATGGTACAGACCTCCCCTGGGAGTTTGAACGGGTCGCCGAACCTCTTCCCCACGCCGGGGAAGCTCACTGAACTCGGCACCAGCATCGGGATAAAGCTGAGCCAAGCAGAAAAAGGATTGCCCCCGGGACGGATGATGTATATTGTATGCAAGAAGGGATGTCAACCTGAAATCCCTCTTCTAGCGGCTCGCGAATCCTGTCTTTCCGGTCCTTGGTGGCTTGCCAAGTCATTGGACCTTCTGGGCTTTGTCACGGGCTTCCCGGTCGCAAGTTTGCTAGGTTCGGGCGAGTGCTTTTGCGAGAATCCGATATCACAGAAAAAATCACTGGCGCCGTCAGCCTTTCGAGGGACAATCGCGCTGCAATCCGGATCCTAGGAGGGACGGTGAATCCCCATTAGCATGCTTGACCGACTGGAGCGCGTTCACGTAGTGGACTCACACACCGGGGGCGAGCCGACGCGGATAATCGTGTCCGGAGGCCCTGCCTTACCATGCGACAGCATGGATTTGCGCCTGGAGGAGTTTCATCGGAACCATGATTTCTTGCGGCGCGCGTTGGTGAATGAACCTCGCGGCTCAGAAGTTGTAGTGGGGGCGCTCCTTTGCGAGCCCGTGAAACCTGGAAGCGCCGCTGGAGTGATCTTCTTTAATAATGTTGGCTACCTTGGGATGTGCGTGCATGGCACTATCGGGCTGATCGCAACTCTTTCCTACCTGGGACGGATTGGCGGAGGAGAACACAAGATTGACACGCCGGTCGGCACGGTTTCGGCGACGCTGCTGGAGACGGGCGAGATTTCCGTAGCAAACGTTCCCAGCCAGCGGACGGCCAAGTGCGTTGCCGTCCACGTCCCCGGCTATGGCACTGTGCGCGGTGATGTGGCCTGGGGAGGGAATTGGTTCTTCCTCGTCAACGAGCACTCTTTCGATCTTTTGATCGGCAACATTGATGAACTGACGCAATTTACATGGGCGATTCGTCAGGCGCTTGAGAGAAAGGGAATTAAGGGCACCGACGGAAAAGAAATCGATCACATCGAACTTTTCAGCCCCTCGCAAATTCACGGCGTCAACAGCAAGAATTTCGTGCTCTGCCCGGGAAAGGCTTACGATCGTTCGCCGTGTGGCACAGGAACAAGCGCCAAGCTCGCATGCCTCTATGCGGATGGCAAACTCAGACCGGGAGAAGTGTGGCGGCAAGAGAGCATTGTTGGCAGCGTGTTTGAAGGGCAGGTCCGCATCGAGAACGGCGAGATCATTCCCGTGATTAAGGGCTCTGCGTACATTACTTCCGACGCGGAATTCATCTTTGATCCGTCCGATCCATTTCGATATGGGATTCAAGAATGACCCGGGCGGCCGATGTTTTGATTGTGGGCGCAGGAATTGTCGGCGCAGCGTGCGCGCTGGAACTCGCCAAAGCCGGGGTGCGCGTCACGATCCTGGAAGAGAGGTTCGTCTCAGCCGGGGCAACAGGCGCGTCGATGGGCCACATCGTGGTGATGGATGACTCCGAAGCACAATTCTCTTTGACCCGCTACTCTCAGGTCCTCTGGGAAGAACTCCACGAAGAGTTGCCGCCTGATGTTGAGTACGAAAGATGCGGAACCATCTGGATCGCCGCCGATGAAGAAGAAATGGCGGAAGTCCGCCGAAAGTGTTCGTACTACGCCGACCGCGGAGTCCCTGCCGAGATCCTTGATCCTCGATCGTTGCACGATGCTGAGCCGCATCTTCGCGTGCCCCTTGCAGGCGGACTCTTTGTGGCGGGAGATTCCGTCATCTATCCTCCGGCAGCGGCCTCTTTTTTGCTGCAAAGAGCTGTCGAATTAGGCGCTACGCTGCACCTTGGAAAAGCAGTTGTGTCGCTAGGGAAGGGAAACGCTGGTCTGGCGGATGGTACGACTCTCAGCGCGGGCCGGTTGATCAATGCCGCTGGCCAGTTCGCTCCGAAATTGACCTGCGGCATTCAAATCAAGCCGCGCAAGGGGCATCTGGTCATCACCGATCGCTACCCAGGCACGGTTCGTCATCAACTGGTTGAACTGGGTTACCTCAAATCCGCTCATTCGCTCACCAGCGATTCCGTGGCCTTCAACATTCAGCCTCGAAAGACCGGCCAGCTACTGATTGGTTCTTCACGTCAGTACAACGCAGAACACGACGAGGTCGACTCCGCAATTCTCTCGCGCATGCTGGAGCGCGCCTTTGAATACCTGCCTGCCGTGGCTTCCTTCGCGGGCATCCGCATCTGGACCGGCTTTCGGCCTGCCACTCCGGACAAACTGCCGTTGATCGGTCCGTGGCTCGACGATCCAACTCTCTACATCGCTTCGGGGCATGAAGGTCTGGGGATCACGACTTCTTTGGCCACCGGCAAACTGATTTGTGCTCAGATCCTCGGTCAGAGTCCTGCGATTCCCGCTGAGCCTTATTTGCCGTCAAGACAAACGGTTAGCGAAACAAATGTAGAAGCCCATGTCTGAAACTCTAATGGTTCGCGTGAATGGGACGCCGGTAATCGTCCCCGCGGGGTCTACCGTGGCTGTGGCCGTGCTGCTTTCGACCGGAGCATGCCGGACGTCGGTCTCTGGCCAGCCGCGCGCTCCGTTTTGTGGCATGGGTACGTGTTTCGAGTGTCGCGTGGAAATCGATGGCCAATCGCACCAACGGAGTTGTCAGGTGATGTGCGAAGCAAATATGGAAATCACGGCCCATGGATAGCATCATCCAGCGCATCTTCGATGTTGCTGTCATCGGCGCAGGCCCGGCGGGAATTGCAGCTGCGCTCGCCGCGGCCGAGACTGGTGCTAGCGTCGCGCTGATAGATGATAATCCTGCGCCCGGTGGACAAATCTGGCGTGGCGGTCGGAATGCCTCGCATCACCTGGAGGCACGGCGCTGGCTGGAGCGCCTGTCGAAATCCCGCGTCACTTTAATTGGCGGCACGCGTGTTTTCTACGCCCACTCTGGCGCGTTGGAGGCAGAGTCTGACCATTCGCTCTGGCAACTTCTCTACGGCAAGTTGATTCTTGCGACGGGCGCACGCGAACTCTTTCTTCCTTTTCCCGGCTGGACTATGCCGAACGTTTTCGGTGCTGGAGGTCTCCAAGCCCTGGTGAAATCCGGTTTGCCAGTGAAAGGGAAACATGTTGTCATCGCCGGAACGGGACCTCTCCTCCTCGCAGTGGCGGCGTACTTGTGCGAACGCGGAGCTGATGTCCTGTGCATCTGCGAGCAAGCACCCTTCGCAAGGCTCCGCGCTTTCACGCTTGGGATGGCCTCCTACCCCGGCAAACTGGTGGAAACAGCGCAGCTCCGATTCCGCAGTAGGCGCGCGCCCTACCTGACAAGCGCTTGGCCGGTCGCTGCGCTTGGGCAAGACCGCTTGCAAGCAGTCCGCATCTCTGACAACGGGCGCCTTCGCGAAATCGAATGCGAGTACCTGGCCTGCGGATTTCATCTCGTTCCGAATCTCGAGCTGGCCCGCGCGCTGGACTGCCGTGTTGTAGATGGGTTCGTCGGCGTGAACGAGCTTCAGGAGACTTCACAGCCCGGGGTCTACTGCGCCGGCGAACCGACCGGGATAGGTGGAGTAGAGCTTTCTATCGTGGAAGGTCAGATCGCTGGCCACGCCGCCGCCGGTCGCGTCAGCTCCGCGAAACGGCTTCTCACAACCCGCGCCCGCTCCAGGAGAGCCGTCAAAGCGATGAAGAAAGCTTTCGCGCTCCGGCCAGAGCTCGCGGCACTGGCAACACCTGACACGCTGCTCTGTCGCTGCGAAGATGTCTCCTTTGAAGCCGCTCAAAAACACGCCACCTGGCGCGCCGCTAAATTGCACTCCCGCTGCGGCATGGGACCTTGCCAGGGCCGCGTCTGCGGCGCGGCTGCCGAATTTCTGTTCGGATGGACCATGGACTCCTCGCGTCCACCGATATTTCCCGCGCGTTGCTCGAGTCTTGCAGCAATCTCGACGCCAGCAAGTCCGGCGCAAGGCCATGGAGGTTCACAATGAAGTGGCAGGGGGTTATTCCCGCAATCACAACCTGTTTCGCGAATGGTTCCCAGATAGACCACGCGTTCATCACGAACCACTGCCAGTGGCTCGTGGAAAACGGCTGTACCGGAGTTGTCGCCCTGGGTTCGTTGGGCGAAGGTGCGACGCTCTCGTTCGACGAAAAGATTGCCGTCCTGAGTACCTGCGTCAAAGCCTTGAAGGGGCGAGGTTCGGTTGTGGCGGCTATTTCCTCGCTCACCACAGCCGAATCCGTGAGCCTCGCCAAGCAAGCCCAGGCTGTCGGTTGCGACGGGCTGATGATCCTGCCGCCCTACGTCTACCGTGGCGATTGGCGAGAGATGAAGGCGCACGTTTCTGCAGTCTTCGAAGCCACACCACTCCCAGGGATGCTCTACAACAATCCTATCGCTTACGGCACGGACTTTTTGCCCGAACAGATCCGTGAACTTGCCGCTGAGCGCGCCAATTTCCAAGCGGTGAAAGAATCGAGCGCCGACGTTCGCCGGGTCTCGGCAATCCGCGCGTTGCTCGATGATCGGCTCGCCATACTCGTTGGCGTGGACGACGCTATTCTCGAAAGCATTGGTGTGGGAGCCGTCGGCTGGATTGCCGGCTTGGCCAACGCGTTGCCGCGCGAATCCGTGGATCTTTTCGAGTACGGCATCCGGGGGAAATCCTCAGAGGCGTTCGAGCTGTATCGCTGGTTCCTGCCTTTGCTGCGTCTAGATACGGTCCCGAAGTTTGTTCAGCTCATCAAACTCGTACAGGAAGAATTCGGCGTCGGGAATGCCGACGTCAGGCCGCCAAAGCTTCGGCTTACCGGCGAAGAACTGCAAGCGACGAGGGAACTCATCCACCGGGCGCTCCGCACGCGCCCACGAAAAGCCAGTACGGAGCTCCATCTCCGTCAAGCGGCGAAATAAGAGGACGCCCTCAATGGAAATCCTTGGAAAGTCTCTCATTGGTTTTCACGACTCCCGATCGACCACGGGTCCTTTCAGCGCGTGGAATCCCGCCAGCGGCGAGAAAATCGACGCCACCTTTTATTCGGCGAGCCATGAAGACGTTGAGGGCGCCGCCAAGGCCGCCAGCGATGCTTTTTCGAGTTATGCCCGCTTAGCAGGCCGTGAGAGAGCGTCCTTTCTCAATCGCATCGCTGCGCGCCTCGAGTCGATGGTCGATTTGCTTGTGGCGCGCGCCCATGCGGAGACCGCGCTTCCCGAACCCCGCCTGAAATCCGAGACGGCACGCACGTGCAGTCAGCTGAGGCTGTTTGCGTCCGTTATCGAGGAAGGTTCCTGGGTTTCCGCACGCATCGACCACGGGGACTCGGAACGCAAGCCATTGCCGAAACCGGATATCCGCTCAATGTTGCATCCCCTCGGACCCGTCGTGGTTTTCGGAGCCAGCAATTTTCCACTCGCATTTTCGGTCGCGGGCGGTGATACGGCTTCCGCGCTTGCTGCCGGAAACCCGGTGATCGTCAAAGCACATCCGGCACATCCGGGTACGAGCGAACTTGTCGGACGCGCTATTCGAGAATGCGTTCGCGAAGAAGGACTGGCCGAAGGCGTATTCGGTCTTCTATTCGATTCCGGAAACGAGGTTGGCGCGAAACTGGTGCAACATCCTCTGGTCAAAGCCGTCGGTTTCACTGGCTCCATTAAGGCAGGAAGAGCCCTGATGGACTTGGCGGTCAGCCGTCCGGAGCCCATCCCCTTCTACGGCGAAATGGGCAGCACGAATCCAGTATTTATCCTTCCCGGCGCCATGGCTCTGAGAGGCAAAGAGATCGCCTCGCAGCTTCACGCTTCTTTCACGCTCGGAGGCGGGCAGTTCTGCACCAAACCGGGCCTGGTTTTTCTGCCTCCACAGCACTCTTCGGCGGATTTCTTGCCCGAGTTTCAAGCCAAGGTGGCCCGTTCCCCGAAATTCACGCTTTTGACTTCTGGCATTCGAGACTCATACCAGCGCGAGATCCAAAGTCGAAAGGGTCGTAGTGATCTCGCTCTGGTCGCTGAAGGCGAACAACCGGCTTCTGGCAATGCTTTCCTCGCAGGGGTCGCGGCATTCCAAACGGACGTTCCCGGCTTGTTGAGAAGTCCGGATTTGAGTTCCGAAGTATTTGGTCCTTCGAGCGTATTGGTCCATTTCTCCAACAAACGAGAGCTTCTCGATGCCGCTCGAAGTCTCAGCGGCCATCTCACAGCGACGATTCACGGCACCGAGGAAGACCTGCGGGAATTTTCCGATCTGGTCTATCTGTTGCAAAACAAGGTCGGCCGCATCGTTTTCAATGGATACCCAACCGGAGTTGAAGTCTCTCACGCCATGATTCACGGCGGACCCTATCCCGCGAGCACTGACAGCCGCACAACTTCCGTGGGCTCGCAGGCAATATTTCGCTTTGCCCGTCCCGTCTGCTACCAGGATTTTCCGGACTCCGCCCTGCCGGCCGAACTGAAAGACGCCAACCCGCTGGGAATCTGGAGAATGGTGGACGGCAAGTTCGCCCGCTGAGAGTTGTAAATTCAACATTTATTTTATAGTCTCAACGAGGTACACAGAGCGGTCTATTGCGCTTGGTCTGCTCCGGGCCACCATCAGCCTTTGTGGGATCCGGTAGCCTTTAGCGTTACTTCTTGACTCGCTTGCTAGTCGGATAGCTGTTTGGTGAATCCAGAACTATGAAGGTAACGAATCCTCGCGCACCGATTGAGAAAATCCCCCCGAGAAAGTCAGATCCCATCCGGCGTCAGTCTCTGTCTGCTGCTGTCGTCGAGCGCCTCCGGGATAAAATTCTCAGCGGCGAGCTGCGGGAAGGCGAGCAGCTTCGCCAAGATGCAATTGCCACTGAATTTCAGATTAGCCGTATCCCCGTGCGTGAAGCTCTCAGCCATTTGGCGGCCGAAGGCCTTATCACGATTGTCGCCAATCGCGGCGCGGTTGTTTCAGCTCTTTCACCCGACGAGATCATGCAGATGTTCGAAACGCGCGCGGTGCTGGAATGCTACATGCTTCGCTGCGCCATTCCGAATATGAAGGAAGAAGATTTCCAGAGCGCGGAAGATATTCTTGGGCATTACGAGGAATCTCTCGAGAAAGACTCGGAAGTGAAGTCGTGGGGCCAGTGGAACTGGAGTTTTCATTCCGCCCTCTATGCCCCCGCCAATCGTCCATTCATGCTCTCTTTTCTGAAGACCCTGAACATTAACTGTGACCGTTACACCCGTCTTCACCTCGTCTTTACCCGTGACCTCCACCGGGCCGGCCGGGCGCATCGCGAGCTTTTTGCTGCCTGCAAGACGAAAGATCCCGAGGTGGCCTCCAAGGCTCTGTGGAAACACATAACCGAAGCTGGCGAGTATCTGAAAGAATTCATCACACGCCATCGCGAGCAGCATTCCTGAAATCCTGGAGCGCCGAAAAGTGACGGCGTTTCCTGTCTCTTAACGGGCCAGGTCTGCGCGGACTGTGCGAATGCCAAACACGCCAGGAATATCACTGCCGCTCGAAGCCTCGAAGCGCACCGTGACCTTCTGTCTGCCCTCGATCAACTCGGCGGGGATCGCGTACTCCACGTCAACGAACTGTACGTCTTGTTCCGGACTGCGTCTTTCCGTTGTGTGCTCTCCCACCTTTTTTCCATCCACCAAAATATCGAATGAGCCCTTCCGCCGCGCATCGTTGCTGAAGGTAACCACCAAACCAATCGGGTGGCCTGCGTCGACCGGGAGATCAAAGGAGAACCACTTGCTTCCCCGCCGTCCATAGCGCTCCATCAATTGAACAGGTGAAGTGTCCTCTCCCTGCTGGTTAAAGTCTCGTTCCGTCTGCATTTGCCCCGGTTGCGCAAACGCTACCGTCGCCGCCTCAAGCTTCTTTTGTTTTTCCTGCCGAGCGGCAAAAGCCTCCGACTTTTGTTTCCACTCTTCAGGCGTGAACATGTCCCAATAGATCGCGTATCGCCGCCGTGGCAGTTGGTAAAAAGGGACAAATGTAATGTCCGGCGTCAGGCCGACACCGGAAGTCACAAACGTTCCGGGCTTGCCTGCCACAGGTTTCAGAAAATTCTCGACGGGCTCGGCAGCCGCCACAAGTACCGGCGCGAAGTCTTCTTCGCTTGCATTTCGCCGCGCTCGTCGTTCCTGTTCCTGACGTTCTGGGCCGAGATCTCCAGCCAGCACCAGCGGCCCCCACATCAGCGCAAATCGCTCCGGGTTGTCGGCTAGAGGCTCCTTGCGCAGCGTCTTCGGCAAAACCAACTCCAGCGTGTCTCCTTTTTTCCAGGTCCGGGTGATCTCGACGTACGAATCCGGCTTCGGCAAATCCTTCAACGCGTGGCCATTCACCTTCACGCTGAATCCCGCCCCTGCCCAATACGGCCGACGCAAAGCCATGGTGAATTTCTTCGCTGATTTCGGTGTGATCTTTAGAGACGCGGTTTCTCCCATAGGAAAATCCGTGTTCGTCTCGATTTGCACGCCTGCTTTCTCCCAAGTCGCGCGCGACGGCGCATAGAGGCTCACCCAAAGTTTGTCCGCGGATTCGTAGTAAATCCCGTATCCGTGCAGCGCATGGCTCTCCATCCCGCTACCCACGCAGCAAGTGAAGTCCTCGAACTTGTCCTGGTATTCGTGCTGTACCCCACGGCCGACGGGAACCATATAGCAAACGCGCCCATCGTCGGGATCTTGCGACGCCAGAATGTGGTTGAAGAGTGCTCGCTCGTGGAAGTCGGCATAGCGAATCTCCGGGTCAACGGAGAAAAGCGTGCGTGACATTTTGATCATATTGTATACGTCACAGGTCTCGGCCGTGCGTCCGTCGATCATGTTGTTCAACTTATCCGGCTGGCTGAGATACTCATTCTTGCCGTGCCCGCCGGTGGCGAAGCTGTGATGCAGCGCTATCTCGTCCCAAAAAAATGTCGCGGCTTTGTGATCGGTTTCATCGCCCGTATAGATATACCGCGATAGCGATCCAATCATTTTCGGCACCTGCGTGTTGCCATGTTTGCCGCCGAGAATGTCCTGCCCCGCTGCAAGCGGATCGATGATGGCGCGGTGCTCAAATTTTCCAGAGAGCGCCAGCCAGCGCGGATCGCCTGTGTCGGCGTAGAGATCGGCCGTCACCTCGTTCATTCCGCCAAATTCAGTCGCCAGCATCTTCTGGGTTTGCTCGTCGTCCAGCTTGGAGACGATGCTCTCCACCCAGCCGGCAAACTTAATTTCCACGTCCAACGCCGTGCGGTTGCCCGTAAATCGGTAGGCGTCGCGCAACCCCGCAAAGATCTTGTGCTCGACGTACCACGGCGACCACAAGCCATTCAAATCGAAGCCGCCCGACCGGATAACGCCTTTGCATAATTCCTGAAAATGAATCTTCCCGTCGGCGCCCTGATTGTCCATCAGGGCGCCGAGGTAGCCGTCTCCCTGCGCATCCTGAATGGTTTTCAATTCGCCCACAATGTAGTCAGCGCGCTCCTTGAACCGCTCATCCCCGGTAGCCGCCCACATGAGACTCACTGCGGATAAATAGTGCCCGGCAATGTGACCGGTGAGTTGTCTCCCCGCGCCATCCCATCCCCCATACGGTTTGCCCTTTGGTTCCAGTCCCGCGCGCTGCCGCAAATAGGCCAACATCCGATCTGGCTCGAGTTCGAGCAGATATTTAGCGTCCAGCTCCTGTGCGTTTTTCAGCGGCCCCCCGGTAAGCCTCACGCTATTCAGTGGCAAAGGCCGGACTTTGAGAATTCTTTCTTCGGAGGCTTGTGCAGCGTTGGGGGTCTGCGCCTGCGCATACCCCGCCAAAGACAACACCATCAGCGCTTGAACCAAAAAAATCTTCCTCACAAGAGCCTCCTAGAAGGCACCCGGACAGTTCAGGGGTGCTGTTCGCGATGACGCGTAATGAATTCCTTCAAGTACTCGCCCGCTTCCGTAATGTGCTTCCACAACTCCACGGCGGCTATCCCCGGATTCTTCGTCTTGCAGGCGTCGAGAAGATCGCGATGCGCCTTGCCGGCGCGATGCAAATCTCGCGTAAAAACCAGATGAAGTCGAGTGTACCGGTCGCAATTGATGTTCAGCGTCTTCAGAAATGACAGCATTACCGGGCGATTCGCGGGAGCATACAGCGCGGAATGAAAACTCCAGTTCCACTGGCCCCACGACTTCACTTCCGAGTCTTTCTCGAGAGATTCCTCGTAATGCCCAAGAATATCTTCCGCGCTCTGGAAATCTTCTTCCTTCATATTCGGAATGGCGCAGCGAAGCATGTAGCATTCCAGCACCGCGCGCGTCTCGAACATCTGCATGATTTCGTCCGGCGAAAGGGCGGAAACAACCGCGCCACGGTTGGCAACGATGGTGATGAGTCCTTCGGCCGCCAAATGGCTGAGAGCTTCACGCACGGGGATACGGCTAATCTGAAATTCAGCGGCAATCGCGTCCTGGCGAAGCTGCTCGCCTTCGCGCAGCTCGCCGCTGAGAATCTTGTCCCGGAGGCGCTCGGTAACCGCTGCGGAAAGAGACTGCCGCGGAATAGGCGTTGATTTTGTGCAGGTGACGGTCGCCATGTCAGCTAAACGCCTCGCTATGGATTCGCGCTGAGATCCACCCACGTTATCCCCTTGCCGAGCGGAATTACATATGCCCCGCGCTCCTGCTGCATGGATTTCGCTGGCCGATATTTCGCCGCCCCGCCCATGCTTGCCGGTTGTTCGATTCGCAGCCGCGCAGAATGCAGAAATTCCGTGGCGGCCGAAAATCCCAGCCGCATCGCGCCCGTCTTCGCATTCACTTCGATCTCCTGGAATTGTCCCGCCTCGAGCGTCAGCCAAACTCCCGCCGATGCGACATAAACGCGCATGCGGAACGAATCCAGAGGTCTGACCTTTACGATATCCCCATCAAGGTGTGTGTTTCCTCCGAATGCCACCCACCCGAATTCCGGGTGATGCACAATATAAGTCGCCGTATTCCATGCATGTCCAAAGAGGTTCGGCCCGTCGTCTCCCGTAATCCCGTCCGGTTTCAACGCGTCCGGAAACGCATGAAACGCCGGCGCAAGAAATCCTTCCTGATCAATGTCCGAAATAGTCCCCATCGTGCCGGCATACCCCACGCGAAGCAAATAAAAGTCATCCGGATGTTCGCGGTATTCTGCCAGCAAAGGGATCGCGTTCAGGCTCGATCCATAGTGATGCAACTGCCGTTCGAGGCGCCGAAACTTGCCAGCGAAAATAAAGTCCCAATACCGCCTTGCGCTTCCGTTGTATCCCCAGTGCGGAATCGCCGGATCGTAGCCAAGGATGGCGTCCAAAGTCACATCCGCCTTTTCCTGGTAGCCAAAATATTTCATCCAAGCGTAAACCTCTTCTTGCCCCGTCGAGTCCCAAGGCATTTCGCTACCGAACGGGTACGCTTCGGCCTTCCATCGATCAGCCCGCACACGCATCTTCGCTTCCAGGTCGTCCGCCTGTACGTGCATGCCTTCCTGCCGCAGATCTGCCAGCAGTTGAAGAAAGATGTCTCCTTCCATTTGCCCAAACACCGCGTATTCCGGCGCAAAATTCAACATCGCAACCGACGTTTCATATGCATTGGTCAGATACCAATCCCACGGATGATTCCTAACTAAACCATCGTAATTGCGCGCGAGCCGGTAGAGGACCCAGTCGGCGGCAACCACGTGGGGATAATCGAAGGACCGGTCCACTCGCTCCGAATGCGCCTTGTCCCAGCTCGTCCACGAACTCCAATCGAAATCCTTTCGATAGAAACCCGCGGGCATCTGATCCGGCTGGTAGTAGAAGAGACTCTTCCGCACCCCGAATTTCTTCGGGCCGTCCTTGTACTGCAAGCCGCCCCACAGCACGCCATCCACAAATTCCTGAAACTTGCCCAGTTCCTCCTTATTTGGTTCGCCGAGCTCTTTCATGATCGTCGCTATCCATGCGCCTCCGCCTCCTTCGTCCCCAAGCCCCGCAATCCACGCGCGGCTGTCTTGCATCACGATTTCGTTTGCCTCCCGGTCGTAGGTCATGATCGAGGGTGCGCGATGAAACGGATCGTTGGTATCTGTGAACCACTGTTTCGTCGTGAGAAAACGGCCCACGTCGGCGAGCGCCTGCACTTCCGGCCTGGTCACAAAATAGTGAATGGTTTCCACCAAACCGTCCCTGTAGGTAACAGTTAATCGCGCGCGTCCCCACAGCTTTCCTTGTACCGAATAGTTCTTCCATGCTCCCGCTGTCCTCGCAATCTTTTGGATCGTCATCGCTCCAGGAGGTTCGACCGTCATCGATTTCACCGCTTGCGGATACTTTAAAAACAGCCTGGCATCGAGGTCCATCGGCAAAACATAACCGGGGATTCCGACCGCTACCGGACGAGCATTCTCTGCGAGGGTCTTTTCAATGTTTCGAATCGAATCCGCCGTAACAAACTTCACTCCGTATGTCTTCGATTCGCCGGGCGCCAGAGTCGTCTGTGTTGGCGGGTTCCACGGCAGCGCCTTTTTCCATTCGTTCTCCGCGTAGGCAGCGGAATGCACCATCCACTCATAGAATCCTTCAAACGTTATCCCTCGCGGCGTCGGGTCGCGAAAAATCTGAGCGGCCGTTGAGCGCCGCTCATCGAGAATCGGGTTGTACGCCTCAAACGGAGTCTTGCCAACCGGAAGGACCAGCAACGCCGGCCCATGCCCGTTCAAACGCGTCACTTGTAGATAACCGGCGTCTTCACCTATGTAAGGGTCGTAAAACGAGCAAATCGAATGTGCCTGCTCGAGCGATCGATCGTTCAACACATTGTTAAAAATCATGGGGATGCCCAGCGCCCCAATCTCCACGGGTTGCGCCGTTTTGTTCTTCAAGGTAAACCGCAAAACGAGAGTGCTTCCTGCCAGCCCCCAGGTCCGAATAATTTGTAGGGGAATGTCGGACGGAAGCGTCGGCGCCAGATCAGCCGCAGCGAGTATCTCGGTCGGCGTTGGAAGCGCGGTGACCGGAGTCCGTGCCAGGGCGGTCGAATAATTTCTCCATTCGACTGAATTGCCCGTCCGCAATCGCAGGTCGATGTCTCCCAGATGGTAGTACCCGTCTTTGGACCGCTCGATCAGCATATCGCCTGGGGTGAAATCGAAGTCTCCAGCCCCCTTAGGCTTGAGGGCCGCTATGGTCTGCGAAGATCGCACCAGCCGCAGCGAGAAGCGAGGCGTGTCAATGTTCATGTACCCCTGCTCAAGCATCGGCCCTGGAGTCGGCGGCGCTTTCTTCCCCTGACCTTGTGCTAGCCCAACCCATACCAGTCCGGAAGCCATCCACAGAATGGCAAGACCAGCTAGCCTTCTGGCTCTTGAATGAGCGATGCACCCGCTTGGAATCATCTCGACATCCTCGTCCTTGCCATGGTTGCGCTGCAGTTTCTAAAAACGGGGCGGTCAGGCCGGGTAAGTGTCCAGCAGACGCCCAGGTTTGCGGAGCATAAAACAAGCATCATTTCATTTGCATAATATATACACCGTGCTACATTGCAAGCGCTTACTTCTGTCGTCTCATCTTCCGGAGGACCTTCGTTGCGTCTCGTCCCCGCCCTCGCCCTCTCCACTGTCTTCTTGTTCGCCGGAGAGGCTCGTGCACAATCCCTCAGCGACTCGCAGTTTCAACTTAACTACTCTTCCTATGGCGTCACGAGCCTCAAACATGTTCAGGACAAGTACGATACGGACTATATCGCCCGGGGGCGCACGCTCGGTGATCTTGTCATCCGTTATCGCGGGGCGGGCGAAAAGGAATGGAAGAAGGCAGGTGCGACCTTCTCCGCTTCCCAGAATCTTTCGCCCCGCCACGGCGCAACCTTCACGATCGGCGAACTTGAGCCGACGCTCGTTTCCCTGGCCCGGCCTTCGGCCTCCGTGCGTTCGCAGGGGCTTTCGACCATCATCGATCAACCCCTGCCCGAAAATTCTCATGACGAGGGTATTCCGCGTTTTGTGTGGTACGGCCGAAAAGGAACCTCCGAATGGGCGCAGTACGATTTTCCCGAGCCTAAACAAATCCATTCCGTTCAAATCTATTGGGCCCTCCACGACGATGACACCAACCCCGGCAAGTTGCCGAAGAGCTGGCGCCTCCTCTACCGGGATGGCGACAACTGGAGGGAAGTAACTCCTCGGGCCGGGTATTCGCTAGCCGCCGACCAGATCAATGAAGCTGAATTCGAACCGGTCACAACCTTGGCCGTGCGCCTGGAAGTTCAGCTCGAAGACGGTGCGACGGCTGGCATCTTCAAGTGGGGCCTCAATCGCGAGGGTCGAAAGGTCAACCCAATCAGCGACTTCCGAGCCACCGAGAGATTCCTCCTCGAAGACAACGTGCTGCTGTGGACCATTTCGCTTAAAAACGTCTCCACGCGCGATCTCGAAATTGGCGACCTCGCTCTCCCAATCCCGTTCAACACGCAGTACGTTTGGGACAAGACCGAGACCTACACCAAGCGTCTCATTCCACATACTTTAATTGCAGGGAACGGTTCCTTTCTTTTCTGGATGCGCACAAACACGGAAGGCCCTTACCTGGTGATGACCCCGGCCGCAGGCAGCGGCCTTGAATACTTTGAGCCGCAGGGTCTTGGACGGGGTGTTGCTTACTATCTCCACTCAGCGGCAGCTGGCGAAGAGCTTGGCGCGAAAGCCGGCACTTGGCGTTTGCCGCATACGAAACTACTGCTCAAGCCCGGCGGCCAATCGGGCGACTCCGCGACGTACCAATTCCGTTTCCGCTGGGCCGAAGACTACAACGCAGTCAGGAATGTCCTTTACGATGCCGGAATCTTCGACATCAACGTCGTCCCCGGAATGACGGTTCCCGCCGATTTGACCGCTATGTTCTCCCTTCGCACGCACAACAAGATTAGCGAAATTGTGCCTGAGCATCCCGAAGCCACCCAGATTCAATATGTTGGAGAGCGAGGCAAGGATATACACGTCTACAAAGTCCACTTCAGGCGCCTGGGCGAAAATCTTTTGAAAGTAGAGTTCGGCGACGCGCAGTATCTCTCGCTCGAATTTTTCGTCACCGAGCCCCTCGAAACACTTTTCAAAAAGCGCGCATCCTTCCTCGTCTCCCATGAACAGGTCAAAGACCCTTCCAAGTGGTACAACGCTGTTTTTTCTCAGTGGGATATGAAACACGAGATTTTGCGTAGTCCCGACGATCTAGACGGCTTGCAGTCATATGCCGTTGCCTCCGATGACCCCGCGTTGGGCAAGGCACCCTATATTGCAGGAAAGAACATCTTCTATCCGTCGCAGCCTGAGATTGACGCCGTCGAAAGTTATCTTAAAAACTTCGTTTGGGGCGGCTTGCAACAAACGGACAAAGAGCCGTATCCCTATGCTATCTACGGCATCCCAAACTGGAAAGTAAATCGCGACAATCCCAAAGACGATCCCGACGGTAAGAAGCACCTCTGGAGAATCTATGACTACCCTCACGTAATCCTTCTCTACTACAACATGTACCAGGTCGCGAAGCTTTACCCGTCGATGACGAAATACCTCGACAAAGACGGTTATCTCGAGCGCGCCTTCGGCACCGCAAAAGCATTCTTCACCGTTCCACTGGAGATTGTGAAGTGGTCGGCGTATGAGACAGGAACCTATAACGAGGTCGCGATTCCCGACCTGATCGGCGCCCTGTACGAAAATGGTCACAAGGAAGAGGCTGACTGGCTCAAAACCGCCTGGGAAAAAAAGGTCAAGCATTTCGTCAACGATCATCCGTATCTCTTCGGTTCGGAGTATCCCTTTGATTCCACCGGATTTGAGTCCACGCATGCTCTTGCCAAGTATGCGATGGCTCACGTCCTGGCTCCCGGGGAGATGCCGGCCTCAGGAGAATCGGCCGATGAATTCAACCGAACGGTAAAATACGAGGACGCTGTTTCTTTCCTCAACGAGCAAATGAAGCTCAATCTCGCCTGCCGGGGCTGGCTCGAAACCGCCTACTACTACCTCGGCAGCGACTATCGCGGCGGAGGTCCATCCAACTACACCCTCAGCTACATGGCGCAGATGGGCGGCTGGGCTGTCTCCGATTACGGCCTATATTTCGCTCGAGATCCCATCCCATACCTGCGGCTCGGCTATGCCTCCTTCCTAAGTTCCTGGGCGCTCCTGAATTCCGGCACGCCGGAATCGAACTTCGGCTATTGGTATTCCGGCAAGAACAACGATGGAGGCGCGGGCGGCGGGTTCGAGCCAAGACCCTGGGGACGCGCTTGGCTCGGCAATAAGGAAATGGGACGCGGTTCGTGGTGGTATTCGGGCGAAATCGATCTTGGTTATAGCGGAGCCTTGCGCTCTGCAGCAACGACTGTCGTCGATGATCCGATTTTTGGATTATTTGCCTATGGTGGCGACATTTCCCACGAGAAAAATCTAACGCATATTATTCCCAAGGACGGCTTGCGCGCGCGCTTTCATATCGTGCGCGGAACGCAGCGCTTGCATATTCTTCTGGATCGCGACGGCTTCGCAGTGGGCAAGCAGGTTTCGTTCGACGACGCGCTGACGACAATCCGATTCACGCTCGAGAATCGCGCCGCTGCAAGCCACGACACCGTGGTTCGGGTTTCAGGTTTGCCTCCGGGGATCTATGAGGCGACAACGCAACAGCATCCGCCTCACAGACTGACAGTTCACAACGGGGAAGAGTGGCAACTCCGCGTGCCCGTTGGTGTTTCCGGCACCGCAGTGGTCATCCAGCGGATCTCTGCCTCGAATCACCTGCATTGAACCACTAGAATCGACAAATCTCTGGACCTGGCGTGCCGATAAGAAGTTGCCGGCGATTTCAACTTCGGGCAAGAATCCGCTGCTGGCCCCCCGATTTGGCAAGGAGAAGGAAAATGCAAGCGATTGCAGAAAAGCGTTGACACTGTCTATTGTATATATTATATCCAATCCAGCTTTGGGGTGTTTTACATCCGAATCGCCAGTCTTCACGCTTTGCCTCGCGGCAAAGGAGGGGTTTATGGCTCTTTGCAAAATCCTATCTGTTCGTTGTCTCTGTTTTCTGGTGGTCTTCGCTTGCCTGTTCACCGTGGGAGCCCGCACTTCACTGGCACAAATGAGCTCGCAGGGAACTGTCTCGGTATTGGTGCTAGATCCCAGTGAAGGCACTGTCCAGGCAGCGCATCTGGAACTTATGGACATTGCCACAAACGAAGCTCGCACTGCGGAAACACAGCAGGTAGGAAGCTATGAATTCGTAGCTCTGCCGCTGGGGACCTACAGGCTAACGGTTTCAAAGACTGGCTTTCAGACAGCCGTTCTGGACTCCATCATAGTGCAAGGAAACCGAGTGACGGACGTCAGAGTTAAGCTCAAGGTCGGAGTGGCGACGGAGAAAGTCATAGTGTCGGAGAGCAGCTCTCCACTGGCCGAAACGACCTCGAATGCCATCTCGTCGACACTGGATATGAAGGAAATTGAGGACCTGCCGCTGCAGGGCCGGGACATCAGCGCGCTGGCTTTTCTGTCGCCTGGCTTCACAGGAACTCCGGGCAGTGGCACATGGAATGGGCTCCCGTTGATCGCCCAAGGCAATAACATTGATGGCGTCATGGCTTCCTCGAGCCGTATGAAATTCTCAGGGAACACCCAGCCGGGATTGGAAGCTCGCCTGGAAGACTTGCAGGAAATGACCGTCCAGACCGGCCAGACGGATCTAAATCAAGGCATGGGCACTGCTTCCATGCAGGTGAATTTTGTGACTCGCCGCGGGACCAACGAACTCCACGGAAGAGTCTTCGATGATTTTCGCAACACCGCTCTCAATGCCAACAGCTGGTTCAACAATGCGACCGGTCAGCCCAGGAACCCGATCATCTTGAATGATTTTGGCGGCAGCGCTGGCGGCCACATTATCAAGGACAAGCTCTTTTTCTTCGGGTCCTTCGCTATGGCCAAGCAACCCGGTGGATACACGACCAGCAATGAATTCCTCTCTACTGCGGCACAGCAGGGAATCTTTACATACACGCAGGGCGCGCAAGCAGGTCAGACCGTAAATCTATTCTCGCAAGTTGCGTCGCCCAACAGTCTTCCCGCCGCGGTGAATTCGCAGATTGCCGCCGAACAGGCTTTGATCAACAAGGCCGTCGCCATGGGAACGGTGAGCGTCGGCCCGAATGGCTCTGGCGATCCCAACCTCGAAACACTCTCTTGGCTGGTGCCTTCTCCTATCACCCGCTATTATCCGGCCGTGCGCATCGACTACAACATTAACCAGAAACTGCGCCTGGATTTCTCTCTCGAGGAGACCAAAGTCAGCCAGCCGGGCTACTCCGCTCCAATTTTTCCCGGCCCTGATTTCTCAAATCAGGCCGGCTCTTTCAAATCCAATAACTACATAACCTCTCTCGGATTGAACTGGACGATTACTCCTAATCTCATCAATCAACTCCGCGGCGGCTATTATTACAACGCCTTCTGGTACGCCCAGGGCGTACAGGCTACCTGGGACACACTCCCCCAGGTGAGCTGGCCCATTTGCACCTCCGCTCACGGAAACTGTTCCGGGCAGGCCTTCAATCTCCCTGTCTCCACCTATTATCCGATTATCAACGTCGCCGACAACGCCGCGTGGGTCCACGGGGTCCACACCATCACCTTCGGCTTCGACTTTTATCGCGAGCAGGATCACTATTGGAATCCTCCCGACGGTATTCCCAACATCACATTAGGGCTCGCGAACGGCGATCCTGCTCTGAACGATTTCAACAGCTACTTTGCCAGCGCGGCTTCGGCGGATAGAAGCGAAGCCGAAAATCTCTACGCGAGTCTTGTCGGCCGGATCTCCGCGGTCACGCCTATTGGCAGCGGATTTCCATATAGCGCACAATCCGGCCAATATGCCACCAAGCCGGGATCGGCTTATAACCTCGACGAACTTCAAAAGGGCTGGGGCCTTTATCTCCAGGACTCGTACCGCATCACTCCCCATCTAACCGCCAACTACGGCCTGCGTTGGGACTTCATCGGCGATGATCACGATCTGACCAGCGCCTATCATGGTGCCTCTTTGGCCGACATCTACGGTCCTTCGGGCATCGGAAACATCTTTAAACCAGGAACTCTAAGCGGCGATATGGATCCGGCCTACGTAGCTACCAGCCACCAGTACGCTCCTTGGAACGTAACTCCCCAACCTACGATTGGCTTAGCTTGGAATCCAAGTTATTCCGAAGGCATCCTTTCGAAGCTTTTCGGAGGAAGCAACACCGTAATTCGCGCCGGGTTTGACATCAAGCGTTTCACAGAGCCTTATCAATATTTTTGGAATAACGCTTCAAACCACGGCATGGCTTTCTTCCAATACTTTTCCCTAGAACCGGCCAATGGTGGAGGGACGGGCACGTTTGCGCCCGGTAGCCTCACCCTCGGAGATACCATCAGCCCATCGCAATATGCATACTCGCCTGCGGCATATGCCGCAAGCATTCCGCAGTCTACCTTCACTTGGAACTACGGCTGGGGCGGCGCTGGTTTCGATCCGCACATCAATCAGCCGTACGTTCAGGAGTGGAACCTCGGCATCCAGCGTCAACTCGGTCACAGTAACGTCCTCGAAGTCCGTTACCTCGGCCATCGCAGCGTCCATCAATGGATCCAGGTCAATCCTAATGAGGTAAACATTTTCGAAAACGGCTTCCTAAAGCAGTTCACAGCCGCCCAACAAAACCTGAAAAGCTGCATGGCCAACGCCGCCTGCGCCGCCAATCCCAGCTTCCAGAATCAGGGATTGCCCGGCCAGGTGTCTCTCCCGATCTTTGATGCCGCGTTCGCCTGTCCGCCAGGCGCCTCCGGATGCACTCCGGGTGCTGACTACACAAACGGGCAATTCCTTCTCGATCTGAATCAAGGTGCTGCCGGTAGCCTGGCCGCGACTCTCGCCAATCCTTTCGGCACTGTGCCCTATATCTGCAACTTGGTGGGCTCCTCTCTCTCTCCGTGCGCCTCGCAATACGGCTACTCATCGCCAGGAGCCTACCCGTTGAACTTCTTCCAAGCCAATCCTTTGGCCGATGGTGGTCCCGGGTCAACGGTCAGCTGGATGCAAGCCGGCGGCTACGGCAACTACCAAGCACTACAAGTCGACTTCCGCCAGCGCCAGTGGCATGGCATGCAGTTCGACGTCAACTACACTTGGAGCCACACCCTGGGTCTTCAGCCCGACAATCAATGGCTCGGCACCGTCACCGAATTCACCATTCGCAACCTGCGCGACAGTTATGGTCCCACCGCCTTTGACCTTCGCCACGTCGTCCACGCCAGCGGCACTTATGATCTGCCTTTCGGCCACGGCAAGGCATTGTTCGGCACAAGCCAGGGAGTGGCCGACAAACTCGTCAGCGGATGGAGCCTGGGAACAATCGTAACTTTCCAAACCGGACTACCGTTCCAGTTGTTCGGGGGTTACGGCACCTTCAATGACTACGGGGATGGCGGGTTGGTTCTGGACGGGATTACAAAAGCCCAGCTGCAGAACGCAGTAGGCATTTATCACACTTCTGGTCCATACATCGACGTGATTAACCCGAAGCTGCTGGCGGGTGTTCCCTCTGGAAACTGCAACAGCGTCCTCGTCGGTGTCTGCCAGAACACAACTCCTGGCACGCTCGGCATTAACCCTTGGCTTTATGGGGTCCATGTATGGAACGACGATACGTCTCTCACGAAAGCCATTTCTATCAACGAACGATTCAAATTCACTCTTCAAGCTGAGTTCTTGAATCTCTTCAACCACCCCAACTATACGACGCCTGGACAGGGCCCCTTTTATTTCGGCAGTACTAACGTACAAAGCTCGGGATTCGGCCAGGCTGGATTGCTGAACTTCACCAACGTTGCCACCAACAACAATAACAGCGCGCGCGTGATTGAATTGCGCGCCAACATTTCGTTCTAAATCCAGGCGAGGTTGTTTTATCCGACTGGTGGAGGCATTCACCCAGCAACCTTTCCCCCACACCCCGGGGATTGCGGTGAATGCCTTCTTTTCTTTTTGCATCAGTGACCTCGTGGCCTTCCTGCCCATCAGCTTTCAGCGTTCGGCGACGGAGGTCTTCCGATGGCGTTATACTGCATTCGATGGAGTCTTTCTCTCTCTTCTCTAATCATGTCTAAATTCCTTCAGAGCGCGTTTGTGATTTCTGTCGGTGTCATGGTTGCGGCAACAATTGCTACTGGCCAGACTCGGCCGGTGGGAGCCCCTGGCGCTGGTTCGACTGTCGAGCAGGCGATCGACCTCGCCGCCAAAGGCCGGTGCCAGGAGGCTTTGCCGGTTCTAAAGAGGTCTGCGGGACACATTCCGGACAAAGACCTGAAGTACCGGGCCGCGATGGCCACAGCCCGCTGTGCCATGAGCCTCGGACAAGCGGAGACCGCGGTCGCAACTCTTTTTCTTCTGAATCGCGAATTCCCCCACGATCCGGAAGTCCTCTATATCACCACGCACTACTATGGAGAGCTCGCCTCGCGCGCTTCGCAGGAGCTCGCTGCGACTGCGCCTTCTTCCTATCAGGCGCTCGAACTGGAAGCCGAAGCGATGGAATCGCAGAACAGGTGGGAGGACGCGACCGCCGAGTACAAGAAGATCCTTGAGCAAAATCCCAACGTCCCCGGAATTCATTTCCGGCTTGGCCGCGTCGCGCTGTCCAAATCGGAGTCCCCCGCTAATACGGAAGAGGCAAGGACGGAGTTTGAAGAAGAACTCAAACTCGATCCGGCCAATGCCGCCGCGGAGTTCTCGTTGGGGGAAATCGCCCGCCGCGCGGGACAGTGGGACGAAGCCATCCCGCGTTTCACGAGTGCTAGCAAATTGGATCCTGCGTTTGCCGAGGCGTTCCTGGCTCTGGGTATGTCGCTGAACTCCGCCGAACGTTATTCTGAAGCCGTTATCCCACTCGAACGCTACGCGAAGATGCTGCCTGCCGATCCTGCCGGGCATTACCAGCTTTCCATTGCCTACGCGCGTACGGGCCGGAAAGAGGATGCTACCCGAGAGATGGCGATCCAGCGACAGATTGTGGAGAAGACGCCAAGCGGGAGCCGGCCTTAAGTGGATCTGTCCTCTCGCCGGTTTGAGAATCCGAACGCATACGACTGAACTAGATGCTCTCTCGACGGCGCATACTTCAACTTTTGGGTTGGTCAGGGCTGGAGGCCTCTCACGGTCGAATGGCGCCCGGCTTTGCTGCGTTCACTTTGAACGATGGCGCACCTGCGTTTGAAGAAGTCCCGCCTTCTGTCAGCGGCATTTCCTGGGCACATGTGAGCGGCCAGTCGCCTGAAATGTATATGCCCGAGACCGTGGGGCCGGGCTGCGCTTTCTTCGATTACGACAGTGATGGATGGATGGACATTTATCTTGTAAACAGCGGAGCTTGCGATTTTTATCAGCCCGCCGCGCCACTGCGCAATGCGCTTTACCGCAACAATCACGACGGAACGTTTACGGACGTGACGCTGAAGGCCGGAGTTGCCGGGAATGCCTACGGGATGGGCGCAGCTGTTGGCGATTACGATCGTGACGGGTTGCCAGACCTCTATGTGACGCAGTATCCGCGGAGCATCCTCTATCACAACAATGGCGACGGAACGTTTACCGATGTCACCGCGAAAGCCGGTGTCGCTGCGCCAGGATGGGCTACGAGCGCGGTTTGGTTCGACTACGATAACGATGGGCTTCTGGATTTGTTTGTATGCCGCTTCGTGGAGTTCGACAAGTCGAAGAATATTTATTGCGGGTATGGAGCTTCGAACCGGCGCTGGTATTGCAAGCCGAACGTCTATCTTCCCGCTCCTTGCTGGCTGTTCCACAACAATGGCGACGGGACTTTTACGGATGTGAGCAAAGAATCCGGGATTGTCAAATCTTTAGCCAAAGCCTGGGGCGTCGTGGCGGCGGATATCAATAACGATGGTTGGATGGATCTCTTCGTCGGGAACGACACCGTGCCAAATTTTCTGTTTGCCAACCGGGGCAAAGGAAAATTTGAGGAGATCGGGACTCTGGCAGGCGTGGGATACGGTTCCTTTGGACTAGCACGATCGGGTATGGGAGTCGATGCTGGGGATTACGATCAGGATGGCTGGCTTGATCTGTTTGTCGCCAACGTGGATCACGAATCTTTCGCGCTGTACCGCAATGCGAAGGACGAGAGTTTCACCGACGCGACAGTAGCGAGTGGGATTGGTTCCTCGACGCGACTGTTGAGTGGGTGGGGACTGAAATTCTTTGACTATGACAATGATGGGAATCTGGATCTTCTCCTTGGGAATGGGCATCCTGACCTGATGGTGGAAAATCGAATGCAGGACGTGACCTATCGCGAGCCGATGTTGCTGTTCCGGAATCTTGGCGGGAGCTTCAGGAATGTGAGCCCGGAGAGTGGTCTCGCTTTTTCGAAGAACTTTGCCGCGCGCGGGCTGGCTCTGGGAGATTTTGACAACGATGGTGCGGTGGACGTTTTGGTGGCGCAGAATGACGGGGCGCCCGTGCTTCTGCGCAACAATGCGGGAAGGCGAAGCCATTGGCTTGGTGTGAAGTTGATAGGGCGCAAAGCGAATATAGATGGTGTTGGCGCAAAGCTGAGTTATCAGTCTGGCGATCTTGTGCGGCACCAGTGGAAAGTAGGCGGGGGCAGCTACCTCTCCTCGCATGACCCGCGGATGGTACTGGGATTGGGGCCACGAACGAAGATCGATTGGCTGGAAGTAAAGTGGCCGAATCCAAGCGGGAAAACGGAGCGATTCACGGAGCTTCCTATCGATCGCTACATTACGATTGAGGAAGGCCAGGGTCGCTGGAGATAAGGATTGCACGTGCACGGGTACCGGTGGAACGCGCGCGGTTTTCGAATAGGACAGCTGGCAACGATCTTGCTCGTTGTAGGGTCGTGGCTGCCCGTTCAATCGCAAACGCCGGAAGCGACAGGGCAAGCGGAGAACGAACTGCAGCTGGGGATCACCTTAACTCGAAGCGCCTCTTTTGCCGAAGCGATCCCGCATTTTCTCGCCGCAAGAGGCCGCGTCTCCGATGAATACGCGGTGGATTTCAATCTTGCGCTCTGCTATATCGGGACCGGCGAGTTCGAGAAAGCCATTCCAGTTTTGACGGCGCTGCAGGTTAGTTCGCATGACGGCGCTGGGGTCGAAAACCTGCTTGCGCAAGCGTATGCGGGGAAGGGTAAGGCGGACAAGGCCTTTGAAGCGCTGCAACGAGCGGCAGCCTTCGCGCCGAAGGATGAAAAACTCTATTTGTTTGTTGCAGATGCTTTCCTGAAACGCCAAGAAGACGTGCAAAGTCTTCGCGTGATCGAACTTGGCCTCCAGCATCTCCCCGGTTCCGCCCGGCTGCATTACGAGCGCGGCTATTTGCTCTCGGTGCTCGATGATCTTGACGGCGCGAAACCGGATTTCGTGCGGGCGGTGCAGCTGGCTCCCCACTCCGAAATCGCGTATCTCGCCGAAGCGCAAGAGAATCTGCTTGCAGGAAACCTTGCCGAAGCGGTTCGGGTTTCGCGAAGTGCCATCGCCGCGGGCAAGCAGGACTATCAATTGCTAGCGATTTTGGGCGAAGCGCTCATCCGTGGTGGCGCTAGCCCTGGACAACCGGAATTTGCGGAAGCGCAGAACGCGCTTGAAAAATCGGTTATGGCGCGGCCGGACTACGCAAGCTCACAAATAGCACTCGGTCATGTGGAACTTTTGGATGGCCGGTTGAACGCTGCGATCGAACATCTGGAAACTGGACGACGGCTCAGTCCAGAGAACACCGGGGTGTACTCACTTCTCGCGGCATCGTACCGGAAGGCTGGGAGGCAGGATCAAGCAGAAGCAATGCTGACGATCCTTGCCAGGCTGAATCAGGAGCAGGCCCAAAAAATCCGGATGGCTCCTGGCGACAACAAGGCGATTCCAGGCGCATCGGGAGAGAGCCGAGCTGCCCAAAAACCGTGAGCAGGGGATTGCTAGAAGACCTCTCGATTAGGATATTCCGCTCAAGCCTTCCTGGCAGGAACACGAGGGAACGGGCGTTGAACCAAGCCTTTGCCTTCTTCGATGGCAAGAATCTGATCGGCCTTCAGGTTCGCGAGTTTGGTCAGCTCGCCGCTGGGCCACTTGATTTCGATTTGATCGACGAGGGAACGGTGGCCGAGCCCGAAATGAAGGCGCGGATCCTGCGCGGATTGGTAGCTCATGCCTCCTTTTCTTTGCTCGTAGAGGACTAAGTCTCCCGCAGTCACCTTCACGCGGGCGCCGACGGCATCGCGATTCGAACGCGTGCCGATAAGTAAAAGTTGTAACCAGTGATTCGAATTCCCGCCGTCGTTACGCAGGAGTTGCGGCGGCTGGCCATTGTTGCTGACAAGAATGTCCAGATCGCCGTCATTGTCAAAATCACAGATGGCGGCGCCGCGGCTGACGCGTGGCTGTAGAAAGTCTGGTCCAAGCTGATCGCTGACGTTTTCGAGGATTCCCGCACCGGCGTTGCGGAACATAAGCTTGGGTTCAGCGTAGCGAGTTTCCGCGTGATACAGCTGGATGTTGTCGAGAACGTGCCCGTTAGCCATGAAGAGATCGCGCTGGCCATCGTTGTCGTAATCCATGAAACGCGCGCCGAAGCCGCTCATGTGAAACGTGGCATAGGAAAGTTTCGAGCGATAGGTAGCATCTTCAAACACACCCTCACCGAGGTTGCGGTATAGCCGCGATAATTGTTGATCGAGATGCGTCACTACCAGGTCGAGGCGCCCGCTACCGGTTGTATCGGCGGCATCCGTGCCCATGCCGGCTTCGAATTGGCCGTCGATGCCCACGGCTACTCCCGCCGAATAAGCGACCTCGCGAAAAGTGCCGTCGCGATTGTTGCGGAACAAGAAGTTCGGCATGGAGTCGTTGGCGATGAAAATGTCCTGCCAGCCGTCGTCATCGTAGTCGAAGGTGACTACGCCGAGGCCGTTGCCCGGTTTCTGCCCGAGTCCGGAGCTGTCGCTAGCGTCGGTGAAGGTGCCATCGCCGTTGTTATGGTACAGGGTTGGCGGCTGGCCATGATAAACGTCCGGATGGCAATAACTCCTCAGTCCGGGACCTTTGCCGCCGCAGTAGAAATTGTTTTCAGGCGACCAGTCGACGTAGTTGGCAATCACCAAGTCCAATTTGCCGTCGTTGTCGTAATCGAACCACGCGGCGCTGGAACCCCACTTGCCGACGTTTCCTACTCCAGCCTTCGATGTCACGTCGGAAAATGTGCCATCCCCGTTGTTGTGATAGAGGATGCATCTTCCGTAGCCGAGCACGAAGAGGTCCGGGAATCCGTCGTTGTCGTAGTCGCCGACCGCAACGCCCATACCAAACAAGCCTTCAGCACCAACCCCGGCGCGTTCCGTAACATCGCTAAAGGAACCGTCGCCGTTGTTCTTATACAAGGCGCTCCGCAATGGCCGCCTCGGGGTATACAGGCGCGTTGCGGCCCCATTCGCAAGATAGATATCCGGCAAACCATTCTGGTCGTAATCGATCCACCCACAACCAGAACCCATCGTTTCAATCAGATACTTTTCAACCGAAGCCGCATCGTCATGAACAAAAGAAAGGCCCGCCGTACGTGCGACATCGGTGAATCTAACCAGGGGCGCGCGTGGGACGCCCGAGAAACCGCGGGCGCTGGTCGCCAGGCCTACGCCAAGATATTTCAACAGTTCTCGTCTGGAGATGTCCGATGGCATTTTCAGCCGGGCGCGCACAAGCAGAGAGCGCTTGGCCAGGAATGAGAATCATCGTTGATGTGGGAAACGCAGCGCACGCTAAGAGTTCGCCGATCGTCCAGCGAGACTTTTTTCCTTGCCGCCAGCCGAGTTTTGGGTTTTCCGCGCGAGCCCCGTGGATTCGCGAACTACGAGCTCGGGGTCGATGAGAATTTCGCGCCCTGACATCTGATCCCGTTTTGAGTCGGGAAGCAGGTTCTCAAAAATGGTCTGGCCAATCTGCTCGCGCGGAATGTGGACAGTTGTAAGGGCGGGAGAGCAGAACTCCGCAAGCTTGATGTTATCGAAGCCCGTCACGGAAATATCGTTTGGCACGCGTATCCCCTGATCGCGAAGCTCCCTCAGAACGCCTACGGCCATGAAGTCATTTACACAGAGGATGGCCGTCGGATGGAAATTTGACGCCAGCAATTCGCGTGCAGCCTGACGGCCCCCTTCCAAACCATCGGCCCCGGCAACGATTTGGCCTTCCGTCCCGGGAGTGAAGCGAGCAATGGTTTCCAGAAACGTCTTTCGCCGTTCGCTGATCGGGCCGAGAGTGGAATGATGTCCGACAAAGGCCATGCGCGTGTGGCCAAGAGAGTGAAGATACCCGGCGATTTTCTTCATCCCTTTCCTGTAGTCCACTCTGACATTGGTGATGTTTTTTCGTGGCGTTCCGACGTCGTAAAAGACAATGGGGATTCTGCTGTCGTTGAGAGCTTGCATTAGATTCGCATCCATCTCGGAGACGATTGCCGCGAGACCGGCGACCCTCCAGCCGATCATCAGGCGCACGCTGGAGACAAGCTGCTCGGAACGGTAATCCGTGTTCGCAACGACCACTTCGTAACCGCGGGCGTGCGCCGCTGATTCGAGCGCGCGGTAAATGTCGAAGAAAAAAGGATTCTCCATATTGGAAACAAGAATTCCCAATGTGCGGCTCTTGCCTCTTGCTAGCGAACGCGCATGCAAGTTGGGATGATAGTTGAGCTCTCCGGCAGCCTTTAGCACTCTGGCGCGCGTGGAACTCCTTACGACCTTTAGATCATTGAGCACACGCGACACGGTGGCGGTCGAAACACCCGCCCTTTTCGCCACCGCGTCCAAATTCATGGGTTCGGAACGTTTCGATTTCATCAGCTTTCGTTATAAATGCGGGAGCAATGTAAGAATTCTGTAACCGTTTACACTATCACAGCTTGCCCGCACACTCCGTTCGCGTCGCCGTTCTTGAAGAGCGCGCAACTTGGGAAGTCCGGGAGAACCGGCAAAAGGAATCTCAGGTGCCAGGCCTCAGTCGGGATTTGCGGTCATGGAAGCGCGGCGCCCGGTTGTGACTGAGAAATAGTCAATCCACTGCCTGCGAATCCCCGTTGCTCGTTCGACCAGTTCGCTACTCGGTTTGTTGCCATGTTGAACGACGATGACCATTCCGGTGTTGAATTGCCGCTGGGATTTATCAACGCCGGGCGAACGCTCGCCTTCGGCGGCAATGACATCCTGAATGGTCACCTTTGTCCTGTCCGCCTTGAAGATAGCGTGCCCATTCGCATCTTTGCCGGCGGGGACCAAATTGCGAAGAATGAAAAAGTCGGGCACTTCGGCCTGAGAAATCAGGCCCATGAGGTAGAGGTCGAGATAGGACCACCCGGTGGCGGGCACGTAGTAGTCGTCGTCGAGTTGTGTGTAGGTCCCGTCAAAGTTGTCCTGCCAAACGCCGCCGCCCATGATGGATGCTTCGGTCGGTCGCCGATAAGGGAACGCTACGCGGGCCTCTAAACCTCGGGCCCAGTGGGTGGGACCGAGCGGAATTGTCTCGCCGTCGACCTTTGCCGAAACGAAGGCCGCCCAGCGGTGTCCCATTTCGTGCGCGATTTGAGAGATCGCGTACATATACGGAGGCATTCTGTCGTCTTGCGAAATCTCAGCGAGCTGCTTCTGATAAAAAGTGATGTCGCGATCTGGGCCGACGGGCGCGTCCCGAGGAGGCCGCTCCTGCATCTGGTTGGAGCCGGCATACACCGGTTGGATGAATTGCCACTGAAACCTCCCTGGCGTGCAGTAGGAGTCGAGACCGTTCTCTATGGCGCCGATTCCGGTGACGGCGCCACCCACTGCTCCCAACGGACCGTCACTCGGCGTGCCCGCTTCCTGATTGTCCACGCGGAAGTCCGAGTAGTAGGCGAGGAAGTCGAACTTGTCACCGAGACTCTTGAGCACCGTGCAGGTCAGGTCGCGAGGATTCGGCAGGGCGTAGTAATGGAAAGCTTCGTAGACGACCGGGAACGGACCGTATTGCGGTTTGAGGGAAGACAGGTGGACTTCTGGATCCCGAATCCCGCTCAGGGTGACCGGTCCGGCGGAGATCCGCGCGACTGGTTCGTCCGAGCCGGAAGCAGAGGCGTCCGCAGAAACGGAAATCTGTTTCGCGCCGCGGAGCGCCCGCGGCAGAATTCCTTGAATCGAAATGGTGTTGCCGCTCGCCTCGACACGGCGCGAAACGCCGGGGCCAGAGGCAAAGTATCGTGATTTGCTGGTCGTTGCGCGGTTCCGGGGCGCGAAGCCGCGAATGGTCCATACAGTGCCGACCCTCGCAGCATCGTCAGGTTTGGCAGAAGTCTTGTAAGCGTTAAAGTAAACGCGATAGGCAATTCCCGAGAGCCCCGCGTCTCCTTCGAGCAACACGGGTCCGGCAGTTTCGAACTCGATCTTCAGGAGTAACCCGTCAACAACCGAGAGCCTAAGGTTTTGGATGTCGAGATGCGCAGGGACGGATGCGGTTTTCTTGCCAGCGAGGGTGGCAAGGGGTTTCTCCGCTCCCCCGGAAACGAGCGGATAGATTCCGATGATTGCGTCCTTCGCCGCTAGCCGTTGGTACGACATTTCAATCGCACCGTCCTTGTGGAGGACTGCCTGAAATCGGTTCGCCGTCTTCGTCCAGGTAAAGTCTTGTATGTTGCCCCACGGTTCGGTCACATCCCACGTCACGACCACGCGATCCTGGAGCTCTTTTACGTAAAGATTGCCAGACATGCGCGGCTTGAAAAAGACGCAAATCGCTGGAACCGTATTGACCAACGCCGCGGCTCCTTCGGTTAACGGATCGAAACGCCCAATGGAAACTCCGCCTTCATCGCCCCGAGGGCCAAAGCGAGGGCCTGCGTCATCGGCAGGCGCACTGTCTTCTGGGGTGAACCGAATCGATCCAGTAACGCCCACTGAAAATGTACTCCATGCTTTGCTCGAAAAAGGGAAAGAGAAATTGTGCAGAGCGACGCGGTGACCACTTAGCTGCTGGCCGAAGTCAGCGTCCCAGCGCAGCGGAAGATTTTCGACCCGATAGCCCGCCCCTCCGGGAGTAAAGCGAAGAGTATGCTGGCCGAGGTCGAAGAGGTTCTGCTCGCCGAGGGCGCCTTCTTCCAGCTCGAGCAGGATCAAACTTCCCAGGACCGAGACTTTGCCAATGGGTTTGCCAGGAACCTCACGTCCTTGAGCGTGCGCGGCAGTTCGCGCCAAGAACGTGGCGCAAACCATCACTATCATTTGGAAGATAACCCACCTGGTTCTAGTCACGTTCCCTCCCCGAGTACAGCGATCAGCGTCCGCCTTTGCAGTTCGGCAAACGGAACGAACCGATCCTGGTTCGGTAAGCTGAATCGCCTTCTTTCAGGTAATCCCCGACGTACCAGAATGTGCAGTCATCGCTCGGGTCCATCGTAGTCGTGGCGTAGTCTTCCCAACGCAGCGTGTTCGTCTGCGATGCTTCCCCTTTCGCGAGCACGGTTTCCTGGAACGTCAGTCGGCCCTTTGGATCGCCGATCAGGCGCGCTGCGAAGCGTTGCCCCACAAAAGCCGGTAACCCACCGAACGAGTAACCGATGCCAATGTCGCCTTTCTTGTCCATCGCGATGCTGGGCATCCAACGGTAGAACCCTTCCGGCGCATAAGTACCCTGCTGATACAACGCGGGGTCGCGCTTCTTATCGAGGCGGAACTCATACCAGCGCACGCCCCCGCCGCCCCGCGTAGCGACCGAGTGCGCGGCGACGATCGACTCGTGCTCCCGGACGTTGCGGTAGACGAGCCGCTGCATGATCTTGTCGCCCTGCACATCGAGCCGGCGCTCCGTTCCGGGCTGCGGGACGCAGCTCGACAACTGCCCGTCACACAGGTAGTGGTATGGCGCGACACCGATCTTCACGGGCCCTTCCGCCTTCGTATTCGCCGGGTTATTCCAGTCGACATGGACCTTCCAGAAGTAGATGCCATCGTCATCGAAGATCTTTTTGAGTTGCGTGCCTCCAGCTGCCATCATGATGTTCGGCGCTCCCGGGGGCGGTAGTTTCCGGCCATCGATGTCGGAGTTGTTCAGGAAATTCACGCCGTCGATGATGATGCACTGTTCCGTAGCGGGCTGGCCCGCAAGCATCTTCGTGCGATCTGCAATGCATGCGTGCTTCTGTATCACGTCGTCACCCGTGCTGGTTGGCACATAGTACCCATCGATCCAGATTGCGGGCCGCGGGTAGTCCGGAAACAAAGTCCGCTCGAATGCGTAACGGTAGTAGGTGCCTAGCGGATCGGGCCCCGTGCTGACGGCGTAGCACATGGCCCACACTCCCTCTTTCTTCTCGGGTGGCCTTTGACCGCGCTCCGGCGGAGGGAGCGGAGGCGCTGGATTCGCGGGAAGTGCTGTGGCGGCGCCCGGTGAAGACGCCTCGCCGGTCTTCGCAAGCTGTCCCGGTGGAACTGGTTCGTCGCGAACTGGACCCGTTTCCCCGGGAAATTCGCCGGGGCCGATTCGCGAGAATATCGGCATCACGATCAACCATCGTCCCGCAAGCTGGTCGTAGCGGACCACTGCGTCGCCGTTATTGCGCGCCTCGCACACGCCGCCGAAGCCCGTCCACACGGATTTCGTAGCCACTGCCCCATACAAAACCGTTCCGCTCTTGTCGTATTTCCTGGACCGCTTCGTGTAAATTGCGATTCTGGAGTTGACGATCTGCACGATGTGATCGGGGCCGACGGCAAGGCTGTTATCGGAGGGATTGCGAAAGTTTGTCGTTCCCTGCGGCCCCTCAAACCCGGCCCCTAGTCCGTCGAAGCCCTCCATCAGCGGGACCGCTGGCCGGGTACCCTGAGCTGTTTGTTCGATGGCAATACCGGCGGGGGGCAAAGTTGGCGGGGGCGTCGGCGGGGGTATGGCCTCGTCGGGCCTTCGCTCCTGCGCATCATCTGGATCCTCGGTCGACTCGCTGGGGGAAGTGCCGCAGGCAAGTCCTTCGCAATCAGCCGCCGCAGCTCCATCATCCGACTCCCGCATCAACGCGAGCGGCCGTGAGACGTCGTATTTGATTGCGCGATGTACAAGTACCGCACCTAGCGATAGACTCGGCCGCTCGTTATGTCCCAAGCGCGGCGACAGCTCTGCCGCACCAACCAAGATAAAAATGGCGCCCACAAATGGAAGTGCCGTGAGGAGAGACGAGTTCAGCCTGCGCGCCATCGAGACACTCTCCGATCGTCAACGAAGACCGAACATTATAAAGTATACAAAATGAGATGACAAACGAGTTTCCGTCGTTTCCCGAGGATCGAAGAGCGCAGCCAATTCCGTGAATGCCCGTGAGTCGACGCACCCGTCAGGCGCAGAAACAGTAGAAAAACAAGCTTGCTATCGATAGCGTGTGATATCAGGGTACCCATCTGGAGAACCTCGGCATCCGCGACGAGACGTTCGCGTTCGCTGATCAACTTCTCCAGCAATTGCTGTCCGCCGGCCTTGCGGCGATGCGGTGCGCCTACCAGGTACATCGGGAAGTTCGAATCCAAAAAAATTACGAGCGTGGTCCGCCGATGTAACCGCTTTCTTGCAGGATAGCGAGTTTCAGCTGCTCCGCCGGTGCGGCTGTGTTACCTTGCCAGTCGAATCCGGTATCCATTCCGCGAGGTTGACCATGCTGCGGCGAATTTCATCAGGGCGCGTGATTCGCATTCTTGCCTTCATAGGTGGCATAGCGTCCGGAGTCACCGCACAAACTGCCCCTCCGGTTCCCGCTAGGAATGGTCAACAAACAGCGCAGCCGCAAACGCCTCAAACTCCATCCGCGCCGACGCGCGCCGACATTCTGCGCGGAGCTTACGGTCCCTATCGCGCCAACAACGACCTGCTCTTCTACCATCTGGATGTCCGCGTGGACCCTGAAAAGAAATTCATCAGCGGGAAAAACACCATTCGCTTCAAGATGCTCAAGGACGACACGCGCATCCAGCTCGATCTCCATACTGCGCTCCACGTTGACAAGATTCTGCTCGGCACGACCGGACTCAAATATGAGCGCGAGTTTGGCGCCGTCTTCGTGGACTTTCCGCAGACGCTTCGCGCAGGCCGCGTTTACTCGATCGATTTCTACTACTCCGGCAACCCGCTTGAGACGGGCCGTTTTGGCGGCATCGCTTTTCGCAAGGACCCGTCAGGCCATCCGTGGATCAACACTGCCTGCGAAGGAATCGGCGCGAGCATCTGGTGGCCGAACAAGGACCAGTGGCGCGATGAAGTCGAGAGCATGCAGATCAGCGTCTCGATTCCGAACGACCTTGTCGATGTCTCCAACGGAAAATTCATGGGCAAGACCGATCTTGGCGACGGATACACTCGCTGGGATTGGCTCGTCCATTACCCGATCAACAATTACGACGTCTCGCTCAACATCGGAAACTATCAGCACTTCTCCGACAAACTCGGGGACCTGCCCCTCGACTTCTACGCTCTTCCCGAAGATCTCGACAAAGCTAAGAAGCAGTTCGTCCAAGCCAAAGGCATGCTCCAGGCCTTTCAACACTATTTCGGTGAATATCCTTTCAAAAAGGACGGCTACAAGCTGATTGAAGTGCCGTACTCCGGAATGGAGCACCAAAGCGCCGTCACCTACGGAAACCACTTCGCGAACGGCTACCTCGAGCGCGACTGGACCGGCGTCGGCATCAGCCTGAGATTTGATTTCATCATCATCCACGAAAGCGGGCACGAATGGTTCGGCAACTCCATCACCGCTGCCGACCCTTCCGATATGTGGATTCACGAAGGCTGGACGACCTATCTCGAATGCCTCTACGTGGAATACATGTACGGCCACGACGATTATCTGAAGTACGTCAATGCCTACAAATCTAAAGTGAAGAACGCCAAGCCCGTCATCGCGGAGCGCGGCATCAACGCTGAGCCTCCACAGGACCAGTACTTCAAGGGCGCACTATTCCTGAACACGCTGCGCAGCGTGGTGAACGACGATCCCCGTTGGTTCAAACTCATCCACGATCTCTACCAGCACTTCAAATACAAAAACATCATGACCGAAGATATTGTGCTATTTTTCAATCAGAAGACGGGCGAGGATATGACGCCGATCTTCAATCAGTACCTGCGTCACTCGGCCATTCCCACCCTCGAATTGAAATTCAACGAAAGGGAGGGAACTATCGCTTACCGCTGGAAGGTCGATGAGCCGGGGTTCAGGATGCCGGTGCGCGTTGGAACGAAAGATAGTTGGCAGGTCATCCAGGCCACCACGGACTGGCAAACCATGAAGTCGCCGTTAGCGAGAGACGAGTTCGGCGTGGCGACCGATCTTTACTACATCACCGTCGACAAGCAGTAGCTGAGCGGGCAACGAGTTTCCAAGCAAGTTCTGCTAGGTCTTCCGCGGTCGAACATTCTGATTCAGCCGGAAAAAGTTATTCGGGTCGTAGTGCGTCTTGACATCGACCAACCGGTCCCACCGTTCTCGATACGCTTCCGGCACGCGATCCTGCTCGTCGCCGCTCATAAAATTGACGTACACGCCCGGCGTCATCGACGGCCGCAACTCGGCAAACAGCCCGCGTATCCATGCGATATTCGCGGCATCTTCAGCGGGGTCGGCCCAATTTCCAAGCAAGTTCACGATGAACGGAGAACTGCGATCGCCGAACGCCGTCTCGCCCGCGTGCACTCGCCCGGCGGCACCCCCCAGATAGGAAAGTTCAATCTGGCTTGCGGGGGAGGGAATCGTCGCCAGCGCTTCCGCCATGCGCCGAATATCCTGGTCCCCCAATTTCTTAAAGTAGCCAGACTTGGTGTAGTAGCGCCTCCCGTGTGGAAATTCGTGGTCCGCCATCGTCTGTAGGTTCACAAACGAGAGCTCGCTCTTCGTCACAGCCAGGGCGTGGCAAAGAGAAAGTCCTTGGTCCACGTAGCGCCGCCCTTCCTCAAGATTGCCAACCCAAAGCAAACCCTGGCTCGCCACCGGCTGCCCAGCTAGCTGCTTAGGAATATTTCCTGTGTGCGGAGCAATAGTCAGCGATATTCCCCATCGCAGATTGTCCGGAGCATCCGGCATGAAATCCCGCCAGTGCTGCACGATCGCGGGAATATCATCGCCGAAGCACATGCCCGCGCCGAACAGAACGGAACTAACCGGGTGGAGATTGACTTCGAACTCCGTTACGACGCCAAAATTTCCGCCGCCTCCGCGCAAGGCCCAAAACAGATCCGCATTTTCTTTGGGATCTGCGCGGACCAGAGAACCATCCGCAATGACGACTGTAAAGCCCGCGACGTTGTCGCAAGAAAGCCCGTGCAAACGGTTCAGCCAACCAGTCCCGCCTCCCAAGACCAGCCCTGCTGCCCCAGTGTGCGACACCACCCCTGCCGGAAAGGCGAGTCCCACTTTTTGCGTAGCCGTGTCGATGTTGCCCAGAAGACACCCACCCTCAAAACGCGCCCGTCGAGCCTGCGCGTCAACGCTCACTCCCCGCATCCTGGAAAGATCGATCACCAGGCCATCCTCACAGGTGCTGAACCCCGCAAGGCTATGGCCGCCGCAGCGAATCGCCGTCAGTGTTTCCGCTGCGGCTGCCGTCCGCACCGCGAGTTGCACGTCCGCGACATCCCGGCAACGCGCAATCAGTCCCGGCCTGCGGGCCACCATTCCGTTCCAGGTGCCGCATGCTCCCTCATATTCGCTGTTGCCGGGACGCAGCAAATCGCCTCGGAATTGCCGGTGGAGCGCGGAGTGGATCTCTCGAACCGCTTTGGTCATGCAGATGGCTCTTCCTTTTCGCCCAATCAAACGCGGCATATTCTAGCCTGCCAACGTGCGTGTCACCCGCAAAATAAGCTCCCTGCTTGACACGCCCTGCAACCGGGGTATAGCGTTCGCATTGCTCATCGCAGAAGCCTTCCATCGCCGTATTTTTCGAATTCATTCGGGAGCAAGAGATTGCAGGCCAAATCGCAAGAGACTCCGCAGGCAGATATTCTTCCTCAGCCGATTCTGAATTTCCCGATCGAGACAATTCGCTCCTTCTTTCCCGCGTTGCATCGGCCCCCGGCTTTCACTTTTTTCGACAATGCCGCCGGAGCACAGATACCGCAGGCCGTCTTCGACGCCGTCAACCGCCATCTGCTCGAATGCAATGTTCAGCGTGGCGGCCGGTACGCGAAAAGCCAGGAAGTGGACGCCACGATTGCTCGCGCCCGTCAGAGTGTCGCCGATTTCCTGAACGCGCGCGATCCGAGCGAAATCGCGTTTGGGATGAACGCCACTTCGTTCATTCGCCTGGCAAGCCTCGCGATAGGACAGACGCTCGAGAAACGCAATGAAATCATCGTCACGGACATGGATCATGAAGCCAACGTCGCCACCTGGCTTGCGCTCGAGAAAGATGGCGCCAAATTGCTTTGGTGGAAGATGGCCGAAGACGGCAATCTTCACGTCGACGACCTAAAACCTCTCGTTTCCTCCAAGACTCGTCTGGTCGCCTGCGCCGTCGCCGCGAATTCTCTGGGCTCCATCGTGGACGTAGCGGGAGCCGCGAAAGTCGCTCACGAAGCCGGCGCGGAAATCTTCCTCGATTGCGTTCACTTTGGCCCTCACGGCCAGATGGATGTGCAAGCTTTCGACTGCGACTATCTCGTCTGTTCTGGCTACAAGATTTTCGGACCGCACATGGGCTTTCTCTGGGGACGCCGGGAGCTCTTGAAAAAGCTTCCGACTTTTCGCGAAGAGTTCATCCCCGATGAGCCGCCTGGAAAAATCGAAGCCGGCACTTTTATCTATGAAAATGTGGCCGGAATGGATGCGGCCATTTCTTATCTGGAATCCCTGGGCAAGCGGCCCAAGTCCAGCGGCGATGCCGCAACAAATAATTCGAAGCGCTTGAACCTCGCCCGCGCCATGCAAAATATTCGCGCTTACGAAGAATCGCTCTCCCGCGAAATGCTCGAAGTCCTGCACAATTGCGGCGCAAAAATCTACGGGTATGCAGGAGAGAACCAAGTTCACAGGCGCGTGCCAACGCTTTGCTTCAATCTGCCAACCGTCGCTCCCGCAAAGGTTACAGAATCGCTCGCCCAGGCTGGTATCGGCATTCGCGACGGCCACATGTACGCCCCGCGCCTCATGAAGCGGCTCGGCGTGCCAGTGGAAAGCGGCGTGGTGCGCGCCTCTCTCGTCCACTACAACACGCTGGAGGAGATTCATGGCTTCGGCAATGCCTTGCTCGATTTGACCAAGCATGGCTGAGGCTTCCGATTCTCTTCAACCGCGACTGCCGCGATCGCCTGGCCAGGGCTCGCAAGTTGGAACTCCTCCGGAAACCGACGCGCTAAAGCGGCAGCTCACCGAGCGCCAGCTCACCATGCTGGCCATCGGCGGCGCAATCGGCGTGGGCCTGTTTCTCGGCAGCAGCGTAACCGTCCGCCTCGCCGGCCCGGGCGTCATCGTCACCTATTTGATCGGTGCGCTCATCGCCATGGTCGTCGCCTATTCGTTGGCGGAAATGGCCGTCGTTCAACCGGTGGCAGGCTCTTTCGGCATCTACGCGGAAACTTACCTAAGTCCATGGGCCGGCTTCGCCGTCCGCGCCACGTATGCGCTTGTGCAAATCATAGCCATCGGCGCGGAAGTGACCGCCGTGGCGATCTATTTTGCGTTTTGGTTTCCCGCCGTCCCGCAATGGATGTGGGTGGTCGCCGTGTCCATCTGCTTGGTCGCTGTCAATACGCTTCAAGTCGGACGCTTCGGCGAGTTCGAATACTGGTTTGCTCTGATAAAAGTTGTGGCGATCATCGTTTTCATCATCTTGGGCATGGCCCTCGTTTTGGGCTTAGGACCTGCGCCCGCGATTGGCGTTTCCAATCTGACAGCATACGGCGGCTTTCTTCCGTTTGGCTGGAAGGGAGTCTGGCTGGCGCTCACGCTCGCGATCACCAGCTATATGGGTGTCGAAGTCATCGCCGTGACGGCGGGCGAAGCGCAAAATCCGGCAAAATCCATCCCGCGCGCCATGCGCACGATTGTTTTCCGCCTGGTGATCTTCTATGTTTTCGCCATAGGCATCATGCTGGCCATGACTCCGTGGAACCAGATCGGCAATAACCTTACCGGCAGTCCTTTTGTCCGCGCTCTCTCGATTGCGCGCATCCCCTTCGCCGCGGGCATCATGAATCTGATTGTGATCACTGCCGCGCTCTCGAGCGCCAACACAAATCTCTATCTCACCACGCGCATGCTCTTTTCCCTGGCGCGTGGCCGCTACGCTCCGTCTTGGCTGGGACATCTCACGGGCAATGGCGTTCCGCGGCGCGCGCTCGCGGTTTCCACGGCAGGCATGATCGCCGCAATCCTGCTCGCGATTTACGCGCCAGAGCGCGCGTTCCTGATGCTCTATGGCGTGGCCGTGGCAGGCATGTTTTTTGTCTGGATTGTTATTCTTCTGACGCACATCGCTTTCCGGCGAACCCTCGGCCCCGAGCGTATCGCCCAGCTTCCAATGCGCCTGCGCTTTTTTCCCTATTCCAGCGCGTTGGGCATCGCGGCACTATTCGGAATCGCGGCAAGCACGTTCTATGTGGACGGATTGCAATACCCCGTCCCCGCCTTTGCTCCATTCCTTGTTCTCATGTCGCTCGCTTACTGGATGATTCGCCGCAAATCGCAAGCAGCAAACGCACCTCCCGCCAAACCTGAACTCGTTCGCAGCTCATCCGAAGAGTAGTCACGCGACAACTTGCGCGTCCGTCCAAACTCGTCCCTTCCTTGCTTTTGTGGCAAAGTAATGTGTGATGGCCGCACCCCAGAACTCCAGAGCCGCCGGCCTCATCGCCTTCCAATATCCCAGCTTTGTATATTTTCAAACGGCCCGCTTCTTTATTGTCCTCGCCACAGAAATGCAGTCGGTTGCAGTCGGCTGGCAAGTCTATGAAATCACCAAACGGCCGCTCGATCTGGGGCTTGTGGGCTTGGCGCAATTTCTACCCGGCATTCTTCTCTTTCTCGTTTCGGGCCATGTCGCCGATCGCTGCGACCGCCGAAAGCTCATTATTATTTGCTACGTTGGCTTCGCCTTGTGCTGCGGTTTGCTGCTACTCACCTCCCTGCGCAATGTCCGCTCCGTCTACTACATCTTCGCCGTCCTCGTCCCACTCGGCGTCGTGCGCTCATTCACCGGCCCTGTCAGCCGTGCCCTGGTCCCTCAATTGCTCCCCGAGGAGCATTTCACTAACGCCGTGGCCTGGGCTTCCACCATCTTCCAGGGCGCGGCCATACTCGGCCCTGCGCTTGGCGGTCTTATTTACGCCTTCTTTCGCGGCCCCTCGGCGGTTTACATCCTCGCTGTACTGATGGCTGGCGTCGCTGTGATCTGCACGCTCAAAATTAAAACGCAGTCGAAGTCCCGCTCGCGCGAGCCGATCAATCTGACGACGGTCTCCGCCGGCCTTCGCTACATCTGGCGCGAAAAAGTGGTTCTCGGTTCCATCTCGCTGGATTTGTTCGCAGTCTTTCTTGGCGGAGCCGTCGCGCTCCTGCCCGTTTACGCCCGTGAGATTCTGCTGACCGGCCCGTGGGGCCTCGGTCTCCTTCGCGCCGCTCCCGGAGTGGGAGCCGCCGCAATGGCCATTTTCCTGGCGCATCGTCCGTTTCGCCGCAAAGTAGGTTTGATCATGCTTTGGTGCGTGGGCGGCTTTGGTTTCTTCACGATTCTTTTCGGGCTCTCCCGCAGCCTCGTTCTTTCCCTGATTGCCCTGTTTTTTGTCGGCGCAACAGATATGGTCAGCGTGATCGTTCGTGCCGTGCTCATCCAGGTGGCCACTCCCGACGAAATGCGCGGACGGGTCAACGCTGTCGACATGGTTTTTATCGGAGCTTCCAACGAGTTTGGGGAATTCGAGTCCGGCCTGACGGCGCAGTGGCTCGGAACGCTGCCCGCCGTCGTGCTTGGCGGCATCGGCACCATCATCGTTACGGCAATCTGGGCATGGTGGTTTCCTGAACTCAGGAAAGTCGAGCAGATCCACTCGTTGCCAAGCCGCCCGGCGTAATTTCGACGAGATTGCACAGCTCGAGAAGTGCCGCGCCTTAGCGTCTCGGCGTGGGCCGCCGAGCTAAGGGTTTATCTTTGTCGGCGGTGTAACCCTGGTTGGAGAGGCACTTGGGGCCGCGGACGGGGTGCCAACCAATGCTGTCTTCACCGAAGCCGGTATCTTGTCCGAATTTGCCAACAAGACGCTAACTTCCCAAATCTGCGTTTCCGTCAAACGTCCTTTGAAACCTGGCATCCCCGTCAACCGAATGCCATTCTCCGCCTTCCAATAAGTCTCTGACGCCGGATCATCCGACACTCCCGTTCCGTGGAAAAGCTGAGGCGGCGGCGGGTACATGCCCTGCGCAATGTTCGTCTTCGGCTGATCTGGCAATCCGTGGCACACCGCGCAGTTATCTTTGTAGACTTCCGCGCCGTTCAGATAACTCTTTTCATCGGCCGTCACCGGCGATTCCGGGACCTTCTGCTTCTCAATATGCGCATCCAGGGCCATATGCGCAAATTTCTTCTCAAATGGCATGGGAGGATCCGTCACCGCTACCGGTGCACGGCCGGTTGCAAAGTACAAGTAGCCGCAGCCTGCGACCAGCAGTATTCCGAGCAGAATGCCCACAATCAAGCCCTTTACCATATGTCCATCCACCGCCCTTTTCAGAATCCCGCCGCCAGCCTATCGCGGCGTCCGCGTTCGCGGGCCGCTAGTGTAAACTCTCGCCCGTCCCCATGCCCACTAGAATTATCTTGCACCTGGCCAGCCCCCCTGGGCTACAACTCCGCCTCCACTCTAACCGCCCTCGGACCGGGATCACCCCCCAGGGGGTTCGTAACCATTTGCCGCCGAAATCCGTCCAATCTAGGCGCAGGTCTGTTTTTCCGGTAGGCTCATAGTGTTCGGCGGGGGACCGCTAAGTGTAGAGTCCCCATTATCTTGCCCCGGCAGACTCAATCGGATCATAGGCAGTTATTGACAGGAGAGAATGGATGGGCCATCTCGACTCTATTGAGCTTCCCGAACGGAGCACGCGTGATTCATCGGCGACCGTGCCCGCCAAGAGCCGTTGGTGGCTTTGGGTTGTAATTCTCGGCCTTGTCGTGGTCGGCATATGGTATTACCGCGGAACTCATGCGACGAGCGAGGCTGGAGCCAACGTCCCTCCCGGCGGCGCTGGAAAAGGTGGCCCAGGCTTTTTCATGACTGGGCCCGCGCCGGTCGTCGTAACCACGGCCCAAAAAGGCGATCTTCCGGTCTATCTCATCGGTCTTGGCTCCGCCGCAGCCTTTAACACCGTAACCGTTCGCAGCCGCGTGGACGGCCAAATCGTCAAAGTCAACTTTACCGAAGGCCAGTTTGTCCACGAAGGGGATGCCCTGATCGAAATCGATCCTCGCCCCTACCAGGTCATGCTCGAACAGGCCGAAGGCCAGCTCGCCAAAGACCAAGCGCAGCTCCACGATGTGCAAGTCGATTTCGAGCGTTACACGCTTCTCTACAATGAAGGCGTGATCCCGAAGCAGCAAGTCGACACGCAGCAAGCGCAGGTCGGTCAGTTTCAAGGCTCGATTAAAGCCGACCAGGCCACTATTGATAACGCCAAATTGCAGCTCGTTTATGCCCGCATTACGGCGCCCATCAGCGGCCGCGTTGGGTTGCGCCTTGTGGATATCGGAAACATCGTGCATGCCACTGATACCACAGGACTTCTCGTCATCACCCAGCTTCAGCCGATTTCCGTCATTTTCACCCTGCCGCAGGATCAGCTTCAGCAGGTCCTCGTGAAGCTCCGCGGCGGCGGCCAGCTCCCTGTCCAGGCCTTCGACCGCGACGACACCACCAAGATTGCCGACGGCAAACTGGCCACCATCGACAACCAAATTGACCCCACCACGGGCACCTACAAGCTCAAAGCCATCTTCTCGAACGAGAACAACGTCCTCTTCCCGAATCAGTTCGTCAACGTGCACATGCTTGTCGACACCAAGCGAAATGTGGTCATTGTTCCCGCTGCGGCTATTCAACGCGGTCCGCAAGGCACATATGTCTACGTCGTCTCAGGAGACAGGACTGTCAACATTCGTGCGGTCGCCGTCGCACAGACCACCGGCAACAACGTCGGTATAAGTTCCGGACTCAACCCCGGCGATGTGGTTGTGATTGACGGCCAAGACAAGCTTCAGGATAAGAGCGAGGTCATTACCAGCACCGCTCCGGCCAGCGGTTCGGCCTCGGGAGCCTCTTCGCAGCCCCCGGCTCAAAGCGCAGATCAAACCAACCGGAAACCCGTCAATTCTGCCAGTCCCGAGTCCCGAGGCAAGTCTCGATGAGTCCGTCACGGCCGTTCATTTTGCGGCCAGTCGCGACCACTCTGCTAATGCTGGGCGTTCTGCTGGTAGGCTTCGTCGCCTATCGGCAGCTTCCTGTATCCGCGCTTCCTCAGGTCGACTATCCCACGATTCAAGTCCAGACCTTCTATCCCGGCGCAAGCCCCGACGTCATGGTCTCTTCCGTCACCGCGCCGCTCGAGCGCCAGTTCGGTCAAATCCCCGGCCTGAGCCAAATGACTTCCACAAGTTCCTTCGGCAGTTCCATCGTCACGCTGCAATTCAATCTCGATCTGAACATCGATGTCGCCGAACAGGAGGTCCAGGCCGCCATCAACGGCGCCTCCAATCTTCTCCCTCAAGGCCTTCCAAATCCTCCCATCTACAACAAAATTAATCCCGCCGACGCGCCTATCCTCACTCTTGCACTTACTTCCGATTCGATGCCTCTTTCGAAAGTCGAAGACCTTACCGACACCACTCTGGCGCAGAAAATTTCCCAGCTCACGGGCGTAGGGCTTGTCAGCATCAGCGGCGGCCAGCGTCCTGCCGTGCGCGTCCAGGCAAATCCGACGGCGCTCGCTTCCTACGGTCTGAGTTTGGAAGATTTACGTACCGTCCTCGGCGCTGCCAACGTCGATCAAGCCAAAGGTACTTTCGATGGCGCTCATCAGGCTTACACGATCGGCGCGAACGACCAGCTCATCACGAGCGACAGCTATCGCCCGCTCATCGTGGCCTACCGTAACGGCGCTCCCGTGCGCCTCGCGGATGTCGCCACCGTCTTTGATGGCACGGAAAATGTCAATCAAGCCGCGTGGGCCGACAAAAATCCCGCCGTCATTCTAAACATCCAGCGCCAGCCCGGTGCCAATATTATTTCCGTCGTGGATCGCGTGAAAAAGCTCCTTCCACAACTTTCGGGTGCGCTTCCCGCCTCCGTGAAGATTCAAATCCTCACCGACCGTACCACCACCATCCGCGCCTCGGTGGAAGACGTGCAATTCACGTTGATGCTCACCATTGGGCTGGTCGTTATGGTCATCTTCCTTTTCTTGCGCAGCCTGCGCGCTACGGTCATCCCCGCTTTGGCCGTACCTCTCTCGATCGTAGGCACCTTTGGCGTGATGTATCTCTGCGGCTACACGCTCAACAATCTCTCGCTCATGGCACTCACCATCTCCACCGGTTTCGTCGTCGACGACGCCATCGTCATGATCGAAAACATCAGCCGGTATATCGAACAGGGCGATACGCCGCTCAACGCCGCCCTCAAAGGCTCCGAACAGATCGGCTTCACGATCATTTCTCTGACTGTTTCTCTCATCGCCGTGCTCATTCCTCTGCTATTCATGGGCGATATCATCGGCCGCCTCTTCCGCGAGTTCGCTATCACCCTCGCCATCACCATTCTTATTTCCGCTTTTGTCTCGCTCACTCTCACACCGATGATGTGCGCCAAACTTCTTCGCTATACGAAAGAAGAAGACCAGACGTGGTTCTATCACAAGTCCGAATTGGCCTTTAATTCCATCATCGCCTTCTACGGGCGCACGCTGAAATTTGTGCTTCAGTTCCGCACCGTCACGCTCCTCGTCACCGTCGGCACGCTGGTTGGCACCATTCTTCTCTACATTTACGTTCCCAAAGGTTTTTTCCCCGTGCAGGATACCGGCCTCATTCTAGGCGTCTCCGAAGCCGCGCAAAATATCTCCTTCGCCGCTATGTCTCAGCACCAGCAAGCTCTCGCCGACGTCATTCTGAAAGACCCGGCGGTTGAAAACCTTTCCTCCTTCATCGGCGTCGACGGAACCAACACCACTCTCAACACCGGCCGCATTCAGATCAATCTCAGGCCGCTCGAGCAGCGCAAAATCAGCGCTTCCGACGTCATCCGACGTCTCCAGCCGCAGCTCGCAAAAGTCGATGGCATCTCCCTCTTCATGCAACCGGTGCAAGATCTCACTGTTGAAGACCGCGTCAGCCGCACGGAATTCCAGTACAGCCTCGAAGACGTTGATCCTAAAGAGTTGGCCCACTGGACGCCTCTCTTTATGGACAAGCTGAAGGCCATCCCCGTCGTGCGCGACGTCGCCAGCGACGAGCTGAACAATGGCCTGCTGGCTACACTCGTCATCGATCGCGATACCGCCTCTCGCCTCGGGGTTCTTCCCGCTGATATTGATAACACGCTCTACGACGCTTTCGGCCAGCGCCAGGTCTCCACCATCTATACCCAGCTCAACCAGTATCGCGTCGTCCTGGAAGTCGATCCCGCATTCCACCAGAACCCAGACTCTCTCAAAAGCATTTATGTGAAATCTTCGGGAGCCCCCCAGACTTCCTCCGGATCCACGGCCAATATTTCAACGAATGGGCAGGCCAACCTTACCGCGGCGGCCAGCCCGCAAGTTCCGCTGAGCGCCTTCACCCGCTTTGAGCCCGGCGCAACGGCCCTGGCTATCAACCATCAAGGGCAGTTTCCAGTCGTCACCATCTCCTTTAACCTCGCGCCCGGCGCAGCCCTCGGCGATGCCGTTGACGCCATCAACAAGGCCAAGTCTGAATTGAATATGCCTGTCAGCGTCCAAGCGACGTTTCAGGGCACTGCGGCGGCCTTCCTCAAATCGCTCGCCAACGAACCCGTGCTAATCCTTGCCGCTCTCATCACCGTCTATATTGTTCTCGGCGTCCTGTACGAGAGCTTCATTCACCCCATCACTATTCTCTCGACGCTCCCTTCCGCGGGCGTCGGCGCCATCCTTGCTCTTCTCCTTTTTGGCATGGAGTTCAGCGTCATTTCGCTCATCGGCGTCATTCTTCTAATTGGGATCGTCCAGAAAAACGCCATCATGATGATCGATTTTGCCCTCGAGGCCGAGCGCAAGGAAGGCAAGACGCCGCTCGATGCGATCTACGAAGCCTGCCTACTGCGTTTCCGCCCCATTATGATGACCACCATGGCCGCTCTTCTCGGCGCTTTGCCTCTCGCGCTCGGCACCGGAGTCGGTTCGGAATTGCGCCGTCCTCTGGGCATCACCATCGTTGGCGGACTTATCCTCAGCCAGCTGCTGACGCTTTACACCACGCCGGTGGTCTATCTCGCTTTCGATTGGCTGGCCCACCGGTTCGCATTCCAAATCGGCAACTCCATCGAGGAGCCGGCTCACGGCGACTAGCCAATGACTTCCTCGACCAATTTCTCCGCTCCTTTCATCCGTCGTCCGGTCGCCACTACGCTCATTACCATTGCGATCTTCCTCTCCGGTGCGGTGGCATTTCGTTTCCTTCCCGTGGCACCCCTGCCGCAAGTTGATTTCCCAACGATTTCTGTGGGTGCCAACCTGCCCGGCGCCAGCCCGGAAACAATGGCCTCTGCCGTGGCCACCCCGCTCGAAAGGCAGTTCGGCCGTATCGCTGGCGTCACCCAAATGACCTCCTCGAGCGGTCTCGGCTCCACGGGCATCACGCTGCAATTCGATCTCAACCGCGATATCAACGCCGCTGCTCGCGACGTACAAGCTGCCATCAACGCCGCGCGCAATCAGCTCCCTGCGGATCTTCCCGGCCAGCCTACCTACCGCAAGGTCAATCCCGCCGATGCTCCCATCATGATTCTGGCCCTGACTTCGGAAAATTTTCCCCCGGCCCAGATCTATGACGCCGCCGATTCCATCCTCGCGCAAAAGCTCGCGCAGGTTGAAGGCGTCGGCCAGGTTTTCGTTTGGGGAAGCGCGAGCCCCGCCGTTCGAATCGAAGCCAATCCTTACCAGCTGAATAGCTACGGCATCAGCCTGGAGACCATTCGTGGTTCCCTGCAATCCGCCAACGCCAATCTGGCCAAAGGCTCTCTTTCGGACGCGCACAAAACTTGGAATGTCGGCGATACAGACCAACTCTTCAAAGCCTACGAATACATGCCTCTCATCGTCGCTGGCCACACCGGCGCTCCCGTCCGGCTTCGGGACATCGGCGAGGTCGTCGATTCCGTTGCGGACAGCCGCAACCTGGGTCTTTTCGGCGGAAAGCGTTCCGTGCTCCTGGCCATCTTCCGCCAGCCCGCCGCCAATATGATCGACACCGTCGATCGCATCAATGCCATACTGCCCGTCCTGCGCGCCTCGATCTCTCCCTCGCTCCATCTAACCGTCTCGATCGACCGCAGCGTCACCATTCGGGCTTCCGTTCACGACGTCGAAATCACGCTGATTATTTCCATCATTCTCGTGATCCTGGTCGTATTCGCTTTTCTGCGCAGCACCTGGGCAACCATCATCCCGAGCGTCGCCGTTCCTCTCTCTCTCGTCGGCACGTTCGGAATCATGTACCTTTGCGGCTACAGCCTGGACAACCTCTCGCTCATGGCCCTCACCATTTGCACCGGTTTCGTCGTCGACGACGCTATCGTCGTCATTGAAAACATCACGCGTCACATCGAGAACGGCATGAAGCCATTTCCAGCTGCCATGAAAGGAGCCAGCGAAATTGGTTTCACCGTGCTTTCCATGAGCACTTCCCTCATAGCCGTTTTCATTCCCATTTTGATGATGCCGGGCATTGTCGGCCGCCTCTTCCGGGAATTTGCCGTGGTCCTCAGCGTGGCCATCGTGGTGTCGCTCTTCGTTTCCCTCACCACCACTCCCATGATGTGCGCGCTTTTCCTGAAGCACGAAAGTGGCAAACACAACTGGATCTACAATTTGTTTGAAAATGCTTTCAACGGCCTCCTTCATCTCTACGATGTCTCGCTCCGGTGGGTGCTTCGCCGCCAGTTGCTTATCCTGGGCATGACCTTCCTCACCGCAGGGCTCTGCGTGTATCTGGCCGCTCACGTCAATTCGGGCTTTTTCCCTCAGCAGGATACCGGCCGCATCAACGGCGCCATCCAGGGTGACCAGGATCTGTCCTTTGCGGCCATGTCGCAGAAGATGCGCGAGTTCACGGATATTGTAATGAAGGATCCCGCCATTGATACGGTCACTTCCTTCACGGGTGGCGGCAGCGGTGGCAGCACCGCCCGGGTATTTGCGCAGCTAAAGCCCCTGAGCGAACGAAAGATCAGCGCCGATGAGGTCATCGCACGTATTCGCGATGCAACGGCAAATGTTCCGGGTGCCGTTCTCTTTCTTCAGGCCGTGCAGGACCTCAGCGTGGGGGCCCGTTTCGGGGCCGCTCAATATCAGTACACTCTGCAAGCCGACAGTCTCGATGACCTCAACCATTGGGCTCCGATCCTTCAGGCCAGGCTCGCCAAGATCCCCGAGCTTCGCGATGTCAACTCCGACCAGCAGATGCACGGGCTCGAGAGCTCCCTGGTCGTTGATCGCGATACCGCCAGCCGCCTCGGCGTTTCCATGGAGGCAATTGACAACACTCTGAGCGACGCTTTCGGCCAGCGCGAAGTCTCGACCATCTACAAGGGCCTCAATCAGTACTACGTCGTTTTGGAAGTCATGCCCAGCGCTCAGCAGGATCCGGCCGCCCTCAAGTCCATCTATGTGCCCGCCGCGGGCGGCAAGCTCGTTCCCCTCAGCGCCTTCTCACGCTACGAACCCTCCAATACCGCTCTTTCCGTCAATCACCAGGGCATTTTTCCCGCTATCACCATCTCTTTCAATCTTGTTCCAGGAGCTTCTCTCGGCCCTGCCGTTCTGGATATCGAAGCCGCCACTCGTGAAATTGGCGTTCCACCCACGGTCCACGCCACCTTCCAGGGCAATGCGCAGGCCTTTCAGGATTCACGCTCCTCGCAGCTTTTGCTGGTCATCACCGCTCTCGTCGCCGTTTACATCGTCCTCGGCATCCTCTACGAGAGTTTCATCCACCCCATCACTATTCTTTCCACCATTCCCTCCGCCGGCATCGGCGCGATTCTGGCCATAAAGTTTGCCGGAACCGATCTGAACATGATCGCCCTCATCGGCATCATCCTGCTGATCGGTATCGTCAAGAAAAACGCCATTCTCATGATTGATTTTGCCGTGCAGGTCGAGCGCGAGGAGAAAATCTCGCCGCTCGAAGCGATTTACAAGGCTTGCTTGTTGCGCTTCCGGCCTATCCTGATGACCACCATGGCCGCGCTCTTCGGCGCGCTGCCTCTAGCCCTTGGGACGGGCGTCGGCTCCGAACTTCGCCGCCCTCTCGGCATCACCATCATCGGCGGCCTCATCGTCAGCCAAATGCTCACTCTTTTCACCACGCCCATCGTCTACATCTACATGGATCGCCTGCAGACCTGGCTGCAAGGCGTCCGCAAGCACGGACACGCACACGCGCCGCTCCCCGCAGAAACGGACTGATCCCTCGATCCGCCGTTTTCTATTCTGGATTCGGCTCGAATTATCGCGTGCCTCGAGCGGTTCCGGCACGCCCCGCTGCTAGCCCACGTCTCTCACAGCCTGCCATAAGAGGAATGAAGTGTGTTCGAACTGGGAGTTGTGGGTTATTTTCGCGGGGTGTTGTTGTGTAGCGGACCCGTTTTTCGTTTTGCGTGAGAGTTTTTTA